>ENA-OREC01000754-OREC01000754.1-marine-metagenome-genome-assembly--contig:-NODE-754-length-14187-cov-14.063005_pt1 | contig 14187 bp, 6 predicted proteins | sample MGYA00248626_ERZ508543 | MGnify/ENA primary metagenome ERZ508543 (study PRJEB26211, sample SAMN05518279) | marine metagenome | isolation source: Puget Sound, Washington, USA | host: Bankia setacea... | reverse complement strand
AGTTATTATGGTTGAAATTTCAGTTGTATCGTATACTCGTATGTAGGAGGTGTAGTTATTATGGTTGAAATTTCAGTTGTACCGTATAGTCGTATGTAGGAGGTGTAGTTATTATGGTGAACTTTCAGTTGTATCGAATACTCGTATGTAGGAGGTGTAGTTATTATGGTTGAAATTTCAGTTGTATCGTATACTCGTATGTAGGAGCGTGAACTTTGTAGTTGTATAGTATACTGAACCAAAATGAAAACTTTACACTTTTATAATACAAATAGCTAACACAATATCAAATCAATGTTATTTACTTCGCCTCTATAAAATAGGACACATACCACGGTCAATAATATGTCTTATATTTAAAGTCACGTACCATGCATAACAGGGATATAACTCATATAGTGGAAACAGACAGTTTATCAAAAACTCAATTGATTGTAAAGAACAAATGTTCGTTTTGCTGTCACTTGAGAGAAATTTATGTCAAAACTAAAGATAAAAAGTGTGATAAAAAACACAATGCAAAGATTCCTAATCTTTAGTTACCTCCCTTTGTATTGAATATATTGGGGAATTCATGACCTTAAACCAGAAAGATCTTATGATTGTTTATGGGATTTTTTATAAACTTACTCCCCAACAGATAAAGTTTAACATCCCTTAAAATGATTGAATTCCACTTCCTGCACTGGGAGGTGCAGGTGTTTTATTTCATGCATAGTAAATCCCATTATAAACGTGTAAAGTTTTCATTTTGTGTGAGTGTATATATGTATTAGCTGTGGCGTTTATTTCGAACCAGTGTAGATACTATAGTATGAGAATACAAAGTAGTGTTACCTCGGAAGTACAAGTTCGTGTATAGTGTACCGAACCAACACTTGTAACACCAATCCAACCACCGTACTAGTGTACACCAGTACCGTTGTTTGGCAATGTTTGTAATGAACTAGTAACATGTGAATATGTTTGATATACTTTGAGTTCATGCAACATACCACACAAGACTATTACATTTACCACACAAGACTATTACATTTACATCATAAATTTTGGTTAATGAAAACATATTCAAACGCATTGATCATAGAGCAAGAAAACACAACTGCGTCATTAATTCAATATTGCAATACTAGTAAACATGTACATAAGTGGTTATTTCAACCTTTTCATTCCAAGCAATTTCTTTAAAGTTAACCAACCAACAACGACCTAAATACGCGTCTTAGTATTCGGTTCTTTCATAATGCACCACCCTCATTTAAAAATATGACCTCAAAACTTGTTTTCTGTTCACAGATTTCGGAGTCTTCGGACGTTCTCCAACTTATTGGTGCTGAATTTGACTGTCGCAGACTTTCTTCTCTCTGTCGGGAACGTTCCAGCTCTTGTGACAGCGAGTTTCTATGGATACTGGACATTTGGAGCTTTAGGTACGAACGTTAATCAATACGACAGTGTAGTGAAGTTCTGACAATACGACCAGCATCAGAACTGACAAAAAGCGGTGCGATACTCTTTAGCATTAAGGCCAATTAAAGTCACGGTTTCATTTTCACAGACCGTTATCAGTGGTCCAGTGATCTCAGTCGTGTACGATTACCTGTTCTTATGGTAACAGGTTACATGTAAGGATATCATTATATGACATGTATTCCTTAGCAGTACCTGAATGATAACATTGAAGTAAATGTAGTAAATCACCATGATGATGAAATATATTTGAACAATGTATTAAATTATTAATTAACGCATTTAACATGAATCTGTACCAATCAGTAACATTCAAATCGAAACTTCTGTAATCTAATAGTTCTTGACAATATACAATCCAGGCATATCTGACTATACATGTATACCAAGAAATAGCTTCAGGGTATAGACATGTTAAAGCGATCTGCAGGATTTAGTGGCACACATACACATGAGACATACACCATCTAATCCATCAGCCTAGGTTTTTCGAGCCTAAGTCCACGTACGAAATTGGATCTTTATATGGTTCAACCCAGTCTAAACAGATGGCTTGAAGTATAATAACGTCATAAATCCGCTTTACGCCTTGATTTAATTCAAAGCACATGATAGAAGTACAAAGTTATAGAACAGTATACAGTGATGTGGACTAGTGCATGAGTAGAAACATTAAATGTGACACACCTTGCTCTGTTTGAAATGTGGAACAGAGACTTTGCACATAGTTCAGTGTTAAGGTCGTACAAATATGACAGAAATATGAATGTTACTTAGGTGGTTTTCAAAATCGGAAATCTGCTTTTGATTTTGTCGAAGATTTTGTGTTGAGTCGTTTGCCACTGATTCATGGTAGGCTTTCCAACGTTAGGGTTCAAGCCCTCAAGAATATCTATATTATCATAGTGAGGCTGTAATAACAGCGTTGGTGATTTTGTTCAAATGTAGCTCGGGTGATAATACCTATATTGATTAATAAACTGCAGAACTCCTGATTCCATGGTAACCGTATGATATCTAAATTCAAAATGACGTAACTAAAAAGTAATGTGCGTTGAAATTATCTACATTAGCATTGTCATATTGACCAATTCGTTTGTTTATACCTATTGCTGCTGTTGCATTGTCTTCATTCTTGCTTCATATTTCAGGTTGTCGAATCTATGCATTCATTGGTTCCGTTGCGAGTTTCGTGTCTATCAACACCCTCACCGCCATCGCCCTTGACCGCTGTATGGTCATTGTGAAGAACTTGCCCATAAACAACAGGATGTCTGGCAGAACGTTCTTTGTCTCCATCGCCTTTATATGGATATACTCCCTCATCTGGGCTAGTGCGCCGTTATTCGGGTTTGGACGCTACATTTTAGAAGGAACCAATACTTCATGCACTTTCGACTTCTTTACCAATACTCTAAATAATCGATTGTACGTTATATCGATTTTTTTCGCACACTTTGTCATACCTCTTATAATAATCATTTGCTCATATACTGTAATCTATCGGATGATATCCCAACACACTCATGAGTTTAAGTTAGCAACGAGCACCTACGGTGAAAACGAGGTCCCCTTGGCGATCAGAAAGTGTAATACGAGTTTTAAATATGAGGCGAAGACTGCACGCGTTTCTATCATCGTGATATTAGTGTTTTGTATTTCATGGACGCCTTACGCGTGTGTGGCGTTGATTGGTGAATTCGGGGACAGTTCCAAGGTTACACGGCTTGGAGCAGGTATTCCATGTGTCATTGCCAAACTTTCAACAGTTGTGAATCCTCTCATTTATGCCTTGTTGCATCCAATGTTCAGACAGAAGTTGATAAGCCTAGGGGCGTGTACGGAAACAGAACACGAACGAAGGTCCTCTGTCCGCCGCAGTGTGATTTACTTCAGGGCAAGGAGTCCGTATCAAACAAGTTCTCTATAACAACGTATTATGATGTACAATTAGGCAGCTCACGACATATACTGTATCTCTGTTGACAATCACTTTGTACCCTTATGTTATTGTTTGGCTCAGACTGTTGTAATCGTTTGTTACGACGGTAACTATACTGAAGCAAACTCCCAACGCAACACTCTGAACAATGTGTAATACTTCATTTGTTTTTCAAACAATTCATACCAAATTCGACATATGTGTATACAATCATATCTGTAATAAACTGGCATCAGCAAATAAAGTCAACTTCCAAAAATATATCTGATAAATAACACTGAAGGCACGTTGGTAGCAAAGTCAATATCATGAAATGTTAGAAAAGTCAGTATCGGGTGTGACCAACGTGTGCATTTATGACAGCTAAACAACGAATATATCACACACTGTATTTTATTTACTCATAAGTTTCAGACACCTGTTTATCATTCTAATTCGTATTTTTAACCAATACAATTTAATTCAATGTATTCGAGTTAGTGCGCATGCTGTGTTATGCAAAATGAGTGTTGACGTCATATCAGTACAATATATGTTAATTACATACAGGGAAAGCCCTACTACGTTTATTTAAGTACTGTCGCAAGTGGATTAGATGCACATTCATCGTCTTACATTGTTGGTGATATTTCTCCTACAATCTTGATATGGTAGAGCTCGAAAAATGCCATCTACGGGACACCGTCCAAAGTCCAAAGTCCATTTGCTCGTCCGCGTATTTCAACATCAATTTTTGGTATTTTTAATTATTTATGTTTATGATTGCACTGTCTATTGACAACCAATGGACAGTTGTTTGGCACACGTGGTTACCATATAAAACCAACCAATTCCCAGTGCAACATGATTTCCTGTTTTCGTCTAAAAGGCCCGTGCTCGTCCGTGCTTGGCCAAAAAAACTTTTTTTAGCGCAGTCAAATTGTAATCATTGTCGAAAAATGTTTTCAAAGAAATATATTTTGATGAATATAAAAATCCGTGTTGCGTTGGGAGTTTGCTTCAGTATATATACATCCAAGAGAGGTTTCTTTTCAAGTATACTCGCGTAGACACTGACTGTTGTTTTGATAGAGTGTTCGTTTTGTTCGTTTTGTTTAGCCATCAACTACGATACATAACTGTTTTACTATTTGGTTTTTAATACGTAACATAAGTTCAACACAATAACACTCTTGAAGTCAACTTTTTCAACTCCAAATGTGATTTATATTCTATTTTACTATTGATGTTATACAACAATTGTCACACATATATATATTCTGATATCTTGTATAGAAATGAGTTAATCTATCGATGGAATTGTGTTACTTTTTATAGTAGCATATGCGATACATATAAATACATGCACAACACAACGTTTTAAATGGTTATACTGGATGGCTCTAGTGTCAATGCGAGGGCTGTTTGACCGGTCACGCTATACTAACAATAACAGAAACGCTGACTGTGTGTGTGACTATGACAGGGGAGCAAGTGCTAAACAGTGCCCATACGTACATGCAACATGAATCGTTTGGAAGACACATACATTGCTGGAAAAGAAAGCGTTAACCTTTACCAATTTAAAAACAAATCTAGATGGGCATTTCGGCAAAAACGGCATCAATGGTCTATACATATACTAACATAATTGTATTATCAGTGACCAAAAGAAACGCAAATTTAAAACACATATACAAGTAATACATGTATGCCAATGGACATGTCAAAAGAGATTGATTTAAGCCAACGTGTACCATCGCTAGTTGGACTATTTTGTTCGCGACTCTGGGTTCATACTCCCTCAGTCTCGGCCGAAATGAACACAATAATTGTTATAAACAGACCGAATCATAAATTTAGTTGTTAAACACCTAAGTCTCAGTTAAATAGACGCGTCTGTAGAATAAAGTAATGTCCGACTAAAAGTACATGTACCGTATACGTACATTGTTAATGAACATATATTGCAAAAGGAAACACATATTGACAAAATCGGGTCGAAATCCGTTTATACATATGGCTTTGAGGTTTAAATCACATATATGATACATCAACCACTATTACCACTTAAACAAAGCATACGTTTTCTATAATAAAACAGTTTCAAACATGCATGTTTTGGTTGTAATACATAATAAAATAAGGCAAAATGGTGGGTAGGCCACATTTAATGCAACCGTTATAGAAATGGTCCACTTCTTACAAACCTGTGTTATACATGTAACAACATAAGATCACGAAATCTTACCGACCAACACATGTAATTGCTCACAATATCCAGGTACGTACTGCCGTTGCTTGCATTATCCAGGCACGAACTCTCATTGCTTACATTATCCAGGCACGTACTCTCATTGCTTACATTATACAGGCACGTACTGCCATTGCTTGCACTATCCACGCACGTATTCTCATTGCTTACATTATCCAGGCACGTACTGTCATTGTTTACATTATCCAGGCACGTATTCTCATTGCTTACATTATACAGGCACGTACTGCCATTGCTTGCACTATCCAGGCACGTATTCTCATTGCTTACATTATCCAGGCACGTACTGTCATTGTTTACATTATCCAGGCATGTACTGTCATTGCTTACATTATCCAGGTACGTACTGCCATTGCTTGTATTATCCAGGCACGTACTCTCTTTGCTTACATTATACAGGCACGTACTGTCATTGCTTGCACTATCCAGGTACGTAGTATCATTGCTTACATTATCCAGGTACGTAGTATCATTGCTTACATTATCCAGGCACGTACTCTCTTCGCTTACATTATACAGGCACGTACTGTCATTGCTTGCACTATCCAGGTACGTAGTATCATTGCTTACATTATCCAGGCATGTACTTTCCTTGCTTACATTATCCAGGCACGTACTCTCATTGCTTACATTATCCAAGCACGTACTCTCCTTGCTTACATTATCCAGACACGTACTCTCATTGCTTACATTATCCAGGCACGTACTCTCCTTGCTTACATTATCCAGGTACGTACTGTCATTGTTAACGTTATCCAGGCACGTACTATCCTTGCTTACATTATCCAGGCACGTACTGTCATTGTTTACATTATCCAGACACGTACTCTCATTGCTTACATTATCCAGACCAGTACTGTCATTGTTTACATTATCCAGACACGTATACTCTCATTGTTTACATTATCCAGGCACGTACTATCATTGCTTACATTATCCAGGCACGTACTCTCCTTGCTTACATTATACAGGCACGTACTTTCATTGTTTACATTATCCAGGCACGTACTCTCATTGCTTACATTATCCAGGCACGTACTCTCATTGCTTACATTATCCAGACACGTACTCTCATTGCTTGCACTATCCAGGCACGTACTCTCATTGTTTACATTATCCAGGCACGTACTGTCATTGTTTACATCATCCAGGCACGTAGTCACATTGCTTACATTATCCAGGCACGTAGTATCATTGCTTACATTATCCAGGCACGTACTGCCATTGCTTGCACTATCCAGGCACGTATGCTCTCATTGCTTACATTATCCAGGCACGTACTCTCCTTGCTTACATTATCCAGGCACGTACTGTCATTGTTTACATTATCCAGGCACGTACTGTCATTGTTTACAGTATCCAGGCACGTTCTCTCCTTGCCTACATTATCCAGGCACGTACTTTCCTTGCTTACATTATCCAGGCACGTATTCTCATTGCTTACATTATCCAGGCACGTTCTCTCATTGCTTACATTATCCAAGCACGTACTCTCCTTGCTTACATTATCCAGGCACGTAGTATCATTGCTTGCATTATCCAGGCACGTACTCTCCTTGCTTACATTATCCAGGCACGTACTGTCATTGCTTGCACTATCCAGGCACGTACTCTCATTGCTTACATTATCAAGGCACGTAGTATCATTGCTTACATTATCCAGGCACGTATTGTCATTGTTTACATTATCCAGGCACGTTCTCTCATTGGAATTTGCTCACATTATACAGACACGTACTGCCATACGCCATGTGTACTATATATTATATGGATGAGTTCAATCCGTGCAAGCATACTCATGTCATGTCAACTCATGACCAGCATGTTCTTGTGTCAGCCAGCTAGTGAGTTCTTTACTTTGGAGTTCGGACAATTAGGCCAACATACACTCACAGACACAAAAGCGTGATGTATATCCTATGATTTACCTTATTCGTTATCATCAACAACCTCATTATCTCCAAGAACGTTTTCACGAAATTCTCCAAACAAGAAAGCATATAGAGCTGACAGGATTAACAAAGTTATCCACTGATACGATGCTACATGCCTTTGTGTGAAGGAAAATAGTTCATGCCAACATCATAGTTCATTGAAATGCCAACAACCAGATAAGAGACATCGATAAGCGAACACTGTAACCACGTAGACTATAAAAGGATTAATTGTCATGTACATTGATTCTGGTTTTCGCGACAGCATTTACCTGGACATTACTGCGGAATATGCTAAAGAAACCGACCAGTAATGACCAATGAGTGTGAAGTTTCATTTCCAGGAAACACTGGGTATCCTTATGGGGTTCAAACTCACGCAGATTTCAAGTCCGATGTGCCCCTTTGTCCAGGTGTACTACTGTACTAATTATAAATAGAACAAAGGACCACATTCAATGGTCGTGTTTCCGTCCTAAAGCCGAGATGAAAGGCAATCTGACCTCTGCGTAAAGTTGTTATATAAAAAAAATGGTATGCACTTGACAGTTGAATATGTAGTGTACACGCACCATACAAAGTGTAAGTTACTGTCAACAACACGTGTTCACCATAGTAAATGCGAGTCTTGCAAGACGTCATACAGATGAAAGACTACAAGTAGTAATGCGCAATGCTTCAGTTCAGGCGCTACCTCTGCGTACAAGGTCTGGCATTTGTGAATCTATTTTGGGATGCAAATGTCCATTCAATATGCGCCCCGCAAACTTTTCTCGAACCACTGCTGCTGCCATTACCGCCTCCGCAAACGCCACCACCTGATGCTGATGTTGATAATCCTACAACTACAATTACTAGCACCACTACGTATTACATGTTTAATTGTTTTTGTTATTATTATTATTATTATTATTTGTTGTTGTTGTTGTTATTGTTGTTGTTGTTGTTGTTGTATCATGATTCTTTTAATTTCTTCAAAATCCAGTACATACACGAAGGCTGTCCCACTAAATCGTAGACTTTGTTGATAAAAGATTTATGCGACGTCTCTTTATAAAACATATTTTGCATCGTATAACATCAATATATAACAAATTATACCAGAAATAAAACAAACTGAAGCTAAAACTGTGTGATTAAGTGTTCAATGTTGTTTTCTATATACCTTGCCGGAGCAGTCCAACAGAAATGCGTATGGAAATTCAAGTGTGTTGAATTATGTGTTATGAGCAAACGCTTGCGTATTTTCCCAGCTAAAGTCACATCATATGAAAACGACGTTCTTTTGACGTCATCACGTTGAACGAAAAGCAAAGTTGACGTTATTCTTCAATCCTCACACAGAGTTGTTGTTCCTCTATTTCTATCTCTGCCAAGGTCTCCATTTTTACCAGATTCTGGTAAAATTTAAAAATGCTCTAGACAATTTTTCAAATAAATCTACCTGTATAATACATGATTATTACAACATTCTCTTAAATAATCTAAAATGAAATCAATCCTTATCGACACTCCAAACGCTAAAACATAAAAAGGTGAACTATTAGAATGGATTGTGATTTGTGTGCGTAATTTTCATGTGTGCAAATCCTGTAGTCTAATTACCCGTTATGTAATGAATCATTCGACGTAGATTGACAGGTACTGCCAGTTGACATCACAACCAGTTGCTTCCCCTTAGAAATCGCTGCAGTCTCCATTGACTTTAAGGTATATGCTTCTTCCTGTTAGTTATTAAAGGCCGGGTAGCCTAGATGTTCGAGTAACTGATTTATAACGTAGGGGTTAGGAGTTAGAATCCCTCAGATGGCTTTTTTCTAAACTAGAGAATGCATTTGGAAGAAAATGCAGTGATACATTTTTTTCCATACGATCATACATTAATATATAAAAAAAATGTACATTTTATTGTCTTAACATTTATGTTGATCTAGAATCTGGATCATTATGTATAAGTTTGAATAATAGTAATGTTCGCTGTGTAATCGGCAAGGAGACAGAGGAGGGAAACAGAGATGGCTGGAATGAGGAGGAGGAAGAGCTAGAGAGAAGGATGAAAGAAAGACTGGAAGAGAGAAGGATTGAGAGAAAGACTGTAAGAGAGAATGTGACTGACGAGTGAGTTAGGTGTAGGTGAAACATACATGGATGATGACAGAGATGACGATGGCGGTATCGGTGAATCTGACACGGTGGACGGTGATGAAGTTTCAGCATAGTTGTAAATTGTAGGTTTCTTGTATCAGGATGTTTGACAGCGATGATGTGAACGATCACAAATTAACAGTGCAGTAACTAGAAAAGGGCGAAGAGGAAATGTACATAATTGGACACTTGCACATAATTGGGGATGGAGAGACCGGAAAGGGCAAGAAAGGGAACTCGTTTCAGTTGTGTGCATAGAAGTCTTCAGACGTACCACTGCTTCGGGCTTACTGTCGATAACTCGTTTACGTGTCGTTTACGTGCGGGCAAACGGCGAGGGAAAACGCATCCGACTATTAAAGAGAAATGTTCATATTCCAACCCATGGCATGGCAAAAACGCATAAACCTAGACATGTAGACGTTTGAACCTAGACAAGTAGACGTTTGAACCTAGACATGCAGACGTTTGAACCTAAACATGTAGACGTTTGAACCTAGACATGTAGACGTTTGAACCTAGACGTGTAGACGTTTGAACCTAGACTTGTATACGTTTGAACCTAGACTTGTAGACGTTAAAACTTAGACTTGTAGACATTTGAACCTAGACTTGAAGACGTTTGAACCTAGACTTGTAGACATTTGAACCTAGACTTGTATACGTTTGAACCTAGACTTGTAGACGTTTGAACCTAGACTTGTAGACGTTTGAACTTAGACTTGTAGACGTTTGAACCTAGACTTGTAGACGTTTGAACATGTGATTGTCCTTTTTTAATTCTAGGGTTGCTTTTTTTAGACAGCAACTATATTTTGTTAATATTATAAGATTTGCCATTAATACATATATGTGATAATTTCAGGTGACTTTTAATGCACAGCCGACGTAATGGCAACGAACCCTAGTGGTCCGAGTCATCTCCCCAATTTGGTTTAAAGACGATCGCGGAAGTTTCGATTCTCACGCTTAAAGTACTTATTACACTCGCACCGGTTAAGGATTGTAGCGTTTAACAAAGAAGATATGTTTATGGGATTACTCTAAATGTAGAAATAATTGGTCACACGAAGTAAAAAAGATTTTTTCTATAGACATTGGTTATATTGTTGCATTTCAAGTTGTTGATTAGTAAATTTTAAAATCCAAGACACTTTCTTCAAGAGGTAAAACGAAAACTTTTTGATAAATATAAACATCGATGGAAAAACGATATAGATTCTCAAAGTAAACTTTCACTATTGTACATACATATCAAAAGGTAATTTTCTGTAGAACTTTATGTAAGATCACTTCTAACACAATTACGCCCTAGAAATTGAAACTGGTAGATACTATGGTATAACTAGAAAACAAGAATATGTAAACAATGTAATCTTAATGTAATTGAAAATGAACAACACTTTTTATTTGATTGCCCTAAATATATAACTTATAGAACAGCATTACATAATAGACTACAAGAAGCAAACTTAGATGATACCAATTTTACTGTTAACATGGAATTTCTATTTTCTTCATGTAAATCAATTATAAGGCTGGCCAAATACATCTAGATTTCCCTAAAACATCATGTTTGAATTATAATTAATCTTATTTAATGACTTCAATTCACGTTGTGTGTTTTGGTTAAAGAGTATTGTCATATGTTGTATGTATTTGTAATATGTATGTTCACTGTATGTATCTGGATCTCACTTTGAGTGTTATTACTTATAAATTAATGTTACATGTTCTATCTATTTTGTAATGCATGTATGTATGTTCTCTTTATTAAAAAATATATATATTCTATGTTAAAAACAAAAGTGACTGATAAGCCTAGAGTAGGCTGGGTATGTTTATAGTTTGTTAACAAAACTTGAAATATATATATATATATATATATATGAAATATGTTACCCGTCACTATAATAAAAAACAAAAATATATATAAAGCGCTTTTCGGATAAAATGGTGCACAACAACGTTACTGCCGCAAAGCGTATTAAAGATAGTGTATATAAGTATTTGTGTTGAGATCATAAAATGACTATTGGAAGTAAAGCAGTCAAAACTGTTCAGTCTACACTATGTGAGCAATAACATGTGTTGGTGTTACCTATTAGCACGCAAGCAGCAAATCGTGAAGAGCTTTGTCGCTAACATAGAGCCAGGCCAGCAATAACATCTGTGCAGTTTGACCAGGCTCTACACTTTTGGCTGCTTAAATTCAAATTGTCATCCAGATTTCCCTTTAATAGCGTGTTGAGGGTTAAAGACTAGATAGCAATTTGCAGCACTATGTCAGTATGTTATTGTTTTCTTTGAGTCATGTATTGAGGCGTTGATTATTTTAATGAAAAACAAGTTCACATACATCAAAACAATTATGTTACTTTTTCTATGCAAATATAATACTGAACATGCTAAACTTTACCTTTTTATTTGAAACATGTGGCAAAACAGAAATACAATTCATACAATTATGTGAAGGTAAATTTTGTGCTTACTCCGAATAGTAGAGGGCTTTGGCACCAGTTTGGAGTCAGGCCAGTCTGTACACCCGTGCTCTATACTGTTGGCTGCTCCAATTCATATTTTGATCTTGATATCCCTTAAATTTACAATGGATTGTTTGAAAAGTCCATTGTTTAAATTTAACATGGTAAGGGTGAAAAAAGAGTTTAATTTCCGCCAAGCAAAAGAAAATTTCACTTTATCAAAAAAATAACCTTGTGACCTGTGTTCTAGGTCTGATTATAGTAAAGTAGTACTTAAAGATTAATTCATATTTTTTTTAAACAAATTTTCAATGCTTCAAATGTGAATAAAAAAACGTTGAAAAATGACTGCAATTCGTATTTTTTATGGTGTATATATTAGCCCCTTTTTTCTTATTATGAAATGTGAGGTTTCCCCCAAAAAATGATGTTAATCCCCCCGGGAATTTTAGAATTTCTAGACAACAACAATGAAACTGCCGCGATCGTCTTTAAAAGTAAGCGCTTTGGTTAAGCTTTATGTTTAGATTTCAAAGTGCTCAGTACCAACTTTACTAGGTTTCTTGAAAAATAAATATCTTTTAGAAATGTTTAAATTTTGATACATTGTTCGGCGTTTTACTTTGAATTGGAGTGTATATTTCAAATGATATACATTTTATAAACATTGTTGCTGATTTAGTTCCATTATACAACTTGTCCACAAACTTTACAAACAACCCTCGTATTAAAGATACAGCCATGTGTTTGAATTATTCTAGAAGTAGGCACTTTAGTTTGAGTATTAAAGGGACAATGGATTGTGTATATTCACAAAGACTTTGGTGTAAACATGTTTAAGTTAATTTAGGTTTGCTAATAATGTTTCTCCCCTCAACAGGACCTAAATGTCTAATCTTTCTTACTTTTGACAAGGTAGTAATTGTTTATTTGATAAATAGAAAATCTTTAGCTGAATTGAATAGATGCTGTTTACTTTCTCTCTATAGTGAGTATCTAGATGATGTTCTGGATACAACATATGTTCCAAGCCACGATGTCATTACCAGACTCTTATTACTCAACACAGATAAGCTCTCTAATCCAGCATATGTAAGTGGTGTTAAACTGTTATATTAAATAAGTATTTTTTATTGAGTTATAGAACAATTGATCAAGTTAAGTCTCATCTGTCCCATGTAAACACAAGACAAATACAACCCTAAATCCTTGAAGCTGAACCTTAACCATCTCTCCTGATACCGGTTTGATTAGAAGTGTACATGTACATTGGTTGAGGTGGAAACCAGTCTTCCACACCTACCCATGTAAGATGTTTTTCTTACATAGATTATCCAAAATAAATTTAGTTTATATAACAAAACAATAAAATTGCAGGAAACCTTTTGACATCAATGTTGATGATACCAAGTAGGCAAGAAAGGATCTTTTATCACAGATCTGTAAAACAAAATGCAAAAGCTCACCCCACGTAAATCTAGAAGAATTTCTCTTGAATAAAGGGGACAGGTACAGATGATAGAGTCTTTAATGGCATTGATGAATGATATTTTAACGAACTACTTTTTATGTTAAACTTCAGGCATCCAATATAGTGTATGTATCCTATGGAAATGTCACTGTACAGGCAATATGTGGACCAGGACAAAAAAGTGTGGCTGATGAGTGTGGTAAGTATGTCTCAATTCTAGCTGGAAGGGTGAATTAATATAATAATGTAGCTAATTATACTCAATGGGAGGGGAAAAGGGTCAGTGTAAACAGGTGGTTTTAACATAGTCTTATGTGTTTGATACATTCGGCAATTGTTTAGAGGAAAAGGAATGATATCAGTTTTTTATAAACTCAATAATGCAATAAAAATCATTTGGTAGATAGTGAAAACTGAGTACATGTAGTATACTTGTGATGTGTTTTCAGTTGATTGTGGAGTGGGAGAGTATGGAACTGATGGTAAAG
>ENA-OREC01000753-OREC01000753.1-marine-metagenome-genome-assembly--contig:-NODE-753-length-14188-cov-12.751329_pt1 | contig 14188 bp, 7 predicted proteins | sample MGYA00248626_ERZ508543 | MGnify/ENA primary metagenome ERZ508543 (study PRJEB26211, sample SAMN05518279) | marine metagenome | isolation source: Puget Sound, Washington, USA | host: Bankia setacea... | reverse complement strand
GTTTACATTGAATAGCGTAGTGTTACTCTATGTCATGTTTACATTGAATAGTGTAGTGTTACTCTATGTTATGTCTACATTGAATAGTGTAGTGTTACTCTACGTCATGTTTACATTGAACAGTGTAGTGTTACTCTATGTCATGTTTACATTGAAAAGTGTAGTGTTACTCTATGTCATGTTTGCATTGAATAGTGTAGTGTTACTCTATGTCATATTTACATTGAATAGTGTAGTGTTTCTCTATGTCATGTTTACATTGAATAACGTAGTGTTACTCTATGTCATGTTTACATTGAATAGCGTAGTGTTACTCTATGTCATGTTGACATTGAACAGTGTAGTATTATTCTATGTCATGTTTACATTGAACAGTGTAGTGTTAATCTATGTCATGTTTACACTTTACACAGTTTGTATGTACTACGATATTAAAGTAAATTAACAATACAATTAAATTTCCTGCAGTTTACAGTTAATACTCTTTATTTGTGTCTCATCAATGTACTATAAACCAATAATCATAGTATACTAAAACACACATCAATTTAAGAGACAGTGTGTATGTACATTTAATTATGAAAAAACATATATAACAAACTATGTTATTTTATAGAAAAAGCAAGTCAAGAAGGATACCACTGTTGCAAAAGTCTCTGGTTAAAACTTAGACCTCACATAACTCGACATTCTTTATTTATTAACAAATTGCAAATGTTTGATTAAACTCGCAAACAACGCTGCATATATAATTATCGATAAACCGATCTCTTTGAATTTCCTTTTGACCGAGACCACCATAGTACACGCAATGAGTAATTATAAACATGGTTTAAGATCAGATGGAATACACCGTTTGATAAACAATCTCCTGATCTCCATGTAGTTATGTATTGCAACGTTCGACGTCCATTACAGCACGTAGGATAGATCCACTGGTATGTCGTCTGAAGTGTGCACAATCAGGCCGCTGACTTAGCTTTACGGGATCATGTAAATAATGGATTCCAATGTCAGAAAGGTAAGCCTCATTAATATGAATGGGTATGGGAATACACACGCATCTAAAGGCGATGACGACACACTAACTTGTATGACCGATATATACTCTCCTTTAAAACGGTGAGGGTTATATCGCAAATAAACATATATGTACACAAAGGTTTCTTTTCGTGGAATGGTAGTAATATGGCGACTGTTTTCATGTTAAGCTACACAAACATCAGTCGTAAGAAGAATCGGTTAACACTATTAAGAACACTATTTAGCAGACAGATACAGATGTATATACACTCTTTTTCTAAAACCTATGGTAGATAACTTGTATTATTGTTTAGGATAATCTGAATCCCAGATCCGTCTACTGAACATGTATTTCTATGTAACACTAGGTGACCAAGCGTGTACGTTAACTATATAACCATGCTGTGTCTTTATGATATCACATTTTAAATTGTCCTATGTAGGAAATTTTGACAGGAATTTATTCATGAAAAATGTGTCCATGTTATAGGTTTCAAACCATGTGTTACAGTGTGTCCTTTAATATAACCTTATTCATCGCTAACCGAAGCAGACCTATACATTCAATGTTAATGTTCATTCCAAACATTAGTCGATTGATATGTGTAATATTTATACCAGCATATATATACCATGGAGTCTTCTACAAGCCTTATACCTCAGGCAAATCATTTTCATCGAATTAGACGGACATTGACCACATTTTCGAAGGGCAGATTTTATTACAGCCGCTTCGTTTGACAAATTTCTCATGAAATTGGTCAGTTATAGAGATTGTGACAGACAAACAGAATCAGCTGTCTTATAGCAAGTGTCTTTTCGATTACGAGGCAATGACCAATGACGACATATAATAACGATAGTCCGTTCGTTGGTGCTCTGCTCTTTAACTCATGTCAACTGCAAGACCAATCTGTTCTCAATAATAAAATGTTAAACGTTATGATTTACATTATGTTTATTTAGATCACAAAGCATGCTTTTCCATTAAACAGTTTTCTTGGTAAATCATCAATCAACACGTCATTTACGATTGAACTTATTTCAAGAAACTTGAATGTGAATATAAGCATTATATGTTAGAAACATTAACAATAATAAGAGCGACACATACAGGTATTTGTAGTGGTTTACAGTCGCAGTCGAATCTACATCCTCAAACTCGTATTTACGTTAACCTAGTGTTATGGTCGTTTTTGGCATTCCAAGTTTCATTGTTCAATATTGTGTCAATGATACACAATAACGTGTTTTGCTGTTTTATCCAAACATGATTTAGCCAACCCTGTTTTGTTAATCGGAAATCTAAAAGTTAGTTTGAAATGTTTGTTGTTTAATACAGTGAGGCCTAAGACAACGTTACATGGGCATACAACAGAACACACATGAAGATGCGATATAAAGGTCGTCAAAACACCATAACACTATCAAATGAAATACAAACCTGTTATTCCAGGCAGACTAAAAAGTCTCAGAAACGATATAAAGTAGGACGTTTTATTCCATTAGTTTAATTTCATTATAATCAGCAAATAATCAACAGGAATGTATGTGGGTGTGACAGAAGCAGTTGTAAGCATGGTATATTTATTTATGTACATCAAAGAACAGTCTAACTAATGATGTACTGGTTATGTAATTTACTGATGGATTTAGTCCATATTGTTTCTGTAAAATCACTTTGTTGTATTGTGTTTTTCCTCAATAAGTTGTGCTGTTATTTGTGAACATACCACTACAATGCATCATTTCCGCTTGTTTCCGTTCTACAACATATGTTTGAATGCAGCAAACCATCGCACTGAAACATCACATTGGTCCGTCCGATACCTCTTACTCCCTCCTGCTCCAATTATGAATTGAATGACGACCTGTTTGCGTTCATGCGATATGAACGCGATCGGTGACGTGCCAAATCCATGAAACGGGCCATTTACATGTTCCCACATAATCTATGTAAAATGCAAGTTTTTAAATTAGTCTATGATAGTTAATATAGTTATGATACACTACCATGTTATAGTGGGGAGGCTAAAGAAAAAATCGTGCACTTTGGGTGAAAGCATGAAACTTGGCATACATATAAAACTTCCCCTACTGATCATTTTTTAGATATGGACCCAAGTCAGCAGGGCCCCTTGGTGTCCATGGCTGTCATTATTCAAAATGGCCGTCAAAATGGCTGACAATTATTCAAACGAACAATCGATCAAATATAAGTCTTTTTTCGTGCTTGCTTTTTAAGTTGATGACGCAAAACCTAGACATGTGCATTTTCAAAATACATAGAACATGAACAGTTTTACAGCGGCTTTACATTATACCCTTTCAAGGCACATTATTTTCAAAATATTCTCCCACGCAGTTCACGCACTTGTTGTAACGATCGACCGATATGTTGTAAATGTTACGGTCCTACGATGTGTCATATGTAGCAACTGTAGATCGTATGTCCAAGGCGAGTTCCTGCAATATCATTGAATCGTTTACCACGTAAATCCCACTTTAGGCGTGACAAAAACAGCAACATACAATGGGGTGCAATCGGGGCTATATGACACGTGCTCTAAACATTCAAAGCCAAGCAAATCAATCGGTTCTTCTACGATCAGTATTAACACTAACACGGATCGATGCTATGTCGCGTTCAGTGTTAAATGGCAGTCCCGTTTGTGGCGAATTGTTGACGTTGAATTCACCGTCACTGAAACGCTAATGTCATTTAATGACAAGTCTTCTAGAACATTTCGCCGAATCACGTTCCATAAACGTCAGCATGTCTATTGGTGTGATTTCCGTTGTAGCACATTGTTTAATAACGTAACGTTGCTCCGTCCTTAACGTCAAATTCATGATTTTTACTGAGTATGCTCACTATCTAGGTATGTTGATAATGTCGTTAAACATTCCAATTTCGAGTCATGACTTTAATATTTCTGACATATACGGCTGTGTTGTCATAAAATATGCATTCAACATGTCGACGTAATTTGGGTCCAATGTTTTGTTAAATTGCGTTAAAAGTGAGTGTTTTCGTTTCGCGTCATGTTTAGATTTCAAAGTACTCCGTACTCACTATGCTAGGTATTTTTGAATATAAATTTGGATCAGAAACTTTTAACTTTTGATACATTGTTCTGTGAGTTACTTTGGTTTGGAGTGTATATTTCAATTGATATGCATTTTATTAAGATTGTTTGATTTAATAACACTATACGACTTGTCCATGAACTTTATGAACAACCCTCGTACAAGGTCGGAACACAACAAAGAAGACGATGACTTGCAACTTTTGATATCGCCATTCATAACCGCCAGGAACATCGCATGTATCTTCTCATGTTTCAATTCCGTATATAGTCCAATTCTATTATAATGTTGGTACTATGATTATTTAACTGAGAGACTACGCATCAGTTACCCAAATACAAAACTAAATTTGATAATGTGATGGATTTGTTTTTCTTTTAAAAGAGTAGATCGACAGAGCGCTATAATACATGTTTTCATCGAGACTACACCTACTCAAAGATCACGAAAGGTCGTACGGTTCGTGCACAATCAACAGACTTATGTAAATATTCATGCATGGACACAGTCAGACGTCGTATCCGGAATACGTTTACCATCTTAAAGAATGACATAATGGTGACGTACAACGACAATGCCTGTAGAGTAATAACATAATGGTGACATACAACGGCAATGCCTGTATAGTAATAACATAATGGTGACGAACAACGGCAATGCCTGTAGAGTAATAACATAATGGTGACGAACAACGGCAATGCCTGTAGAGTAATAACATATGGTGACGAACAACGGCAATGCCTGTAGAGTAATAACATATGGTGACGAACAACGGCAATGCATGTAGAATAATAACATAATGGTGACGTACAACAACAATGCCTGTTGAATGATAACATATGGTGACGAACAACGGCAATGCCTGTAGAGTAATAACATATGGTGACGAACAACGGCAATACATGTAGAGTAACAACATATGGTGACGAACAACGGCAATGCCTGTAGAGCAATAACATATGGTGACGTACAACGGCAATGCCTGTAGAGTAATAACATATGGTGACGAACAACAACAATGCCTGTTGAATGATAGCATATGGTGACGAACAACGGCAATGCATGTAGAGTAATAACATATGGTGACGAACAACGGCAATGCTTGTAGAATAATAACATAATGGTGACGAACAACGACAATGCCTGTAGAGTAATAACATATGGTGACGAACAACGGCAATGCCTGTTGCATGATAACATAATGGTGACGTGCAACGGTAATGCCTGTTGAATGATAACATAATGGTAACGGAAAACAACGATGCCTGTAGAATAATAACATATGGTGACGTACAACAGCAATGCCTGTTGAATGATAACATAATGGTGACGTGCAACGGTAATGCCTGTTGAATGATAACATAATGGTGACATGCAACAACAATACCTGTAGAATATTAACTGACAATGACGTACACTGACGATGCGAATGTCACCATAGGTTATTACGATGCGAACGAAATGAAACGTACTTTGACATGAAAAGCCACGGCATTTAGGTGTATCACGATAGCAGCCGAGATTGAGTATATCGTGCGAATTGTTCTCATCTTTGAGCAACCTAAAGGGCAAAACACATTTGAGTGTTGGCATTGATTCCCGGATTTAAAAAAACAACAACACACACATGTGAAACAAATTATACAAACACACGTGCATCTCTTGCATATCTGCTCTTTCGTTTGTTCTCGTTTGGATGATCAAAATCAATAGTAATCAACATAATATAGTCAAGTATAATGTTTAACGACCAACGTGTGCATTCAAGATGTCAAATTGACACGCGCGATCACGTTAATGCCTTAATGTTTGAATATCTAATGCGATTTTCATCATTTTTTTGCTATTGACTTAAGAGCCAAAGAATCCCAAACTGGTGCTTTTAGCCACATTTTATTGGATCCCAGAAAGCCAGTGATTAAATATTGATTGTAATCTGCTTTTAACTTGCAGATGGTGTCTGTGAACGGATCAACACACAAATGGGAATGCCTTACGCAGAAGAATCTTCCTCATAATCTATTTTTGTTATATAATTAATGACATAAAAAGTTATACTGAACACTGACCCGGAAACATATGCAAAGAACATTTGTCAGTAATAGAAATGCCTTTTAAAGAATAGCTTTTCTTTCTAAATTTGGAAAATTCAACGATTGAAATTCAAGATAAGTTAAGAAGCCCAATCTATACAGATGTCATAATTCGACGGACGATGTGAAAATACCCTTTACCCTTTACTATACTCTTATCAGTTTCTGTATAACGTTGTATTATTACTGATGTATAACTTGTTTGCACTGCTTCAAATGGTCGAAGCGTTATGTTAATAACACTTGTGAAATATTTAATACGATATTTAGCTAGTAGGTGATGTTTTAATAAATGACACACACGTCTTGAATATTCGATTTCAATATAATCACACGTTCATGTCGATGTTTGCGCATAGTATGGTATGGTTTATTTTGGAAATATAGGCACTATGCCCAATACACCACAATATAATAATATAATAAGACACAATACGCAAATATCATAGGTGGCACATGAAAAAATACACTATATACATAAATGATATATACATGTAATTTGAAGTTAATTATTAGAATTATGATATATATATGTTTTATATAACAATTTCATACAATGACATAAATAATTAAGTTAATAAATGTACCTTAATTATGTAATATATAACGAAAATACATTCTAAAAAAGGAACAATAATACAAGTTAACATTACTACATGTACACAAATATATGTATCTATGACATAACTGCTGACCTCTCGTGGTTTTGTACAATGTGTTAATATAATACATACACCAGATCAGGTCCGTGAAACATCTGCAGTACAGAAAAGCAATCTTGTTAACCATAGCAGAAAACGCCTCTGGGTCACAGTTAACATGCTGATACATAGCACAGAGTCTGATAGATGTAAATAATTAAACAAGTTTACGTTTGGACCAAGAGTTATGATCAACCAACTGATGAACTATTCCTTATTATTTTCTAACAATGAACTGTATTTATCATGCAGCTGACAACATACAACGCATATTGCGGGCTAACTTCAGCACGAGGTCTTACCTCGAAAATATGATACTATATATCTCAGAGGTCAAACATGCATGTATGTTTGGTGATGTAAACACCCCGGTAGAATAGTGGGTATTTGTCAAGGAACCTTACACATTAACGTAGAGTGGTGTTTTAAACCTTATCACTTTATGTATAAGCCGTACTGTGTATTCCTTATGTTGAACACTATTATTTAGGTAGGTTGCAACCCTAAATCATCAAATGTAACATTATGACAACTTAAACGAGTTACTCATTGATACGGTAGTGTTTTATATGTTCTACTCGCAGACAGATTTAATTTGTCATATCAAAATTAAATGATAGCATTGTGTTTCCTACACAATTAGCGAACTGTAACACCATGTATTCTAAGAGTACTCAAGTGAATTTATGCTACCTCTCTCATACACGCATAACGTTTCAGCATATTATTTAAAGGTCAGTCCAGTAGATATAGTAAAAAATAAATACGGTCAGACTTGTTTATAGTAGATGGACAATTATCTTGTGAGTGAGCTGGGCCACAGACGTGCACCAGTGATCAGTGATGGGAAGAATATGGACTAGATGTCTATCAGTTCAGATAATAACTACACTGTCCGACACATAGTTTGACCTTCACCCCTGGGAATTCTTTATTTAACATCATAGTTAAAGTACTAGAACGAACTTGTTATTGTAAGAGCACTGTACTCTCAAATACTCAGAAGCGGCTCATCAACACAATGTTCCGAGAAGAAATTTAGTTGTTGCCTCCAGATGGATTAAATTGTATACACTATTTTTCACTTTGAATGTAATACTAGTGCGTGTCCATACGTTTACAGTTTGATTCGTCAATATAAATATACCTCTGCTGGTAACAGTGTAGTCACTAATTTCAATTTAAATGTTTATCTTTTTATCACTGCCCTGAATAAACACATATTTGTTCCAGACAATACATACAAGCATACATATTTAATCCCAGGTTATTCCGTGTGACATAGATAATAAATACAAGCATACATATTTAATCCCAGGTTATTCCGTGTGACAGAGATAATAAATACAAGCATACAAATTTAATCCCAGGTTATTCCGTGTGACAGAGATAATAAATACAAGCATACATATTTAATCCCAGGTTATTCCATGTGACAGAGATAATACATACACGCATACATATTTAATCTCAGGTTATTCCGTGTGACAGGCCATTGCTTAAACATATGTCCTGATCAAAGTATGGTTTCTTTACAGTGGCGTAAATATTTCATTCAATAGAGTTTCAATAACATTTCCAAATTGAAACGATCTAAGCCCCATATGTGTACGTATATATACGAGTAGTGTGGACGTGACTTTTCTAGTTTCCTCCGTTACAAGAACAAAACAAACCATGACACCGTGTACATTGAATTGCTATGTTAAAGTGCCATTGAATTGTTTTCATATTCGTGTTTATAAAGCTACTTAATATCTCGTCGGTTGTGAGTCAGTTTCATTCATCAGGAAGCTACTACCTCTTTGTTTAAACTTTACTTAGCTGCTGGCGTTTCCGAGACTATCGTAATTCACATACGTATATACATTAGTGTTTAAAGACCCATTTGCATTGTATATAGTAGTATGTGAGCTGTAGCTATGGTTGATATATATACGCTAATATTTGATATTGTATATAGTCTGTGTTGTGTTTAAGCTGTACAGGTTCGTTTGCATTATTTCCTTCTTATAAAGCTTTTTGATGATATTCAAACCCTGCATGTACACATCTAGGAATCAACTCTTCATACAAGAAACGAACCTCTTATTTCTTCTCACCTATACTTGTGGTGTCACAGTTACTGTTTTTCATTCACATACTTATGTAAAGTGGTTGTTATAGTATGCCCTTTATGTTGGTCAAGTTGGGGTTGTCTCTGGTGAATTCTCATACCTCTTAACTCATCTTATTATACGTTTCACTGGCAAAGATAACCCACTTATGTTGTCTTGGATATGTAGTGTTTGACTTGTGAGGGGCATGTTGTTTATTCTGACACTTCTGAAGGCTTACAACGACACACCATATTGTGTATATGTACTTACCAATGGAGTCCAGTTTAATTGTCAAACTACAAACTTACATAATTAAGTCACAATAAAAACATTTTCTTTAATCTGTTTATTTCGCTTAATCAAGAAACAGTGATTCATGTTATCTGCTGACGATGTATCCACTGGTTTAATCATGGATAACTCCTTGCTGTGAACATCTTAAAGGTTTGACTCTACCCAGTCTAGCAGGTTGTACACGTTGGCATATACACCTGGATAGTTGGCATAACCACAACCAATTCCCCAGCTAACTGCACCTGTGCAAAAAAGAAACTTAGTACACATTTTACTCATATTATGAACATGCATCACAATTGTATGCTTCGCTCTCCATTTAAAGTCGTTTGAAAAAATATGTTGAATTATTTGCTGATTTGTGTATTTATTTACCGCTAACCGAATGATAGTAAAACAGACTTATGTAACATTATATTAATAAAATAAATTAAACCTACCCGCCAGTTCCCATTGATCATCTCTGTAAACAGCAATAGGGCCTCCAGAGTCGCCCTGTACACAGAAATATATCGCTTATAGTGAACAAGTGTTGTGTGTTTGTTTTAAACAAATGGGCCACAATAGTGAACCTGCGAAGGAACATGGCTTCTCTATTTCAATAATAAAAACGAATCATCGACACATTTATCAGAAATATTGTCAACGTACAACCGCTTATCTCCAAATAGTGCTTTATTTACACAATAGTATACCATAATTCCATAGCAATAGTCTTCAGCGAACGTGTGAGGATGCAGAACCTCTTCTTTTTTGACTTGTCTCCTTCACGAACTGTATTTACACACTGTATATTTGCATGGTGTATGTTGTATTATCATGTATATTGTGAACATAGGTGTGGTAGGAAGCATATTCAAAATCGTTATCAAATGATAATGTTTATTAGGTAATGCTAGAAGAACTTCACAGTATCGACCATTTGGGGAGAGTAAAGAAATTGAGACAAGTTCAGCTTCGATTGTTCATTTTTTTGTTCTATGACATGTCTGCTTTTAAAACACTTACTTGGCATGTATCTTTGCCTTCCTGTCCGGCACACAGCATGCTCTCATCAAGCCGTCCAGCATTGCCAGTTTCGTTACATTGCTGTAAACCGACCAGTGGTACCCAGACGTACAGAAGGTCCGTAGAAATAACACCACCTGTTAATATAGACAACAACTAATATGGTAGACGTGTGTTGAAGACAGTACTATTTCTTAATACCCTGTTTGTCTTTACTTCTCGAACAAGTGTGACATCGAGTGGCAATAAATGTTATCCGTAAAACGAGTTCGTCATTGAACACACTGTTATTCTAATTGTTATTACCCAGCAAACCATTATAAAATGTTTTTGATACTGTTACAATTACCTAACCTATATATCCTGTTATAAGTATGCATATGGTTGTCATTTCGACTAACTGTTTAAATTTTGTGTTCGTGTTCGTATATTAGTTTCTACAATGTCAATTCAAATATAACAAATAGTAGTTTAAACCTGTTTCTGTTGTCCCAAATCCGGACACCACGCCATCTTCGTCGTTCTCATAGTCCTCTGATGGCAGACATATTGGTGAGGCCAAACCTGCTATTATTGCTGAATCATCGGCGGAAAACCCTGAAATAATGCGTAAGTACAATGAATGCTATCAAAGTGGCGCTGTGCAATGTTTTGCTGTTTACCATCCGTTAACGTTTACTGTACGAACTATTTTAAAACGTGACATAAGTTATGATTTGAGTTTGACGATAGTCTGATTTGGCATGTGAGTCAATCATTCAGAACCAAGCACTACTATGCAATGAGTGCAACGTTTCTTGCTCCAGTAAACAATGCGAGTCTTTGATGGCGTTCTTTGATCAATACGTTGTTTATAAAAACTACTCGCATGAACAAGTATTAGCAACAATTAAAGTAAGAGTCGAGTACTTACGCATAATTGCAATGTCATGAGAGACGTCCACATTTAGTCCGAAATCTTCATGCATGATGACTTGTGTTGGGGTGAATTTCTGTATTGTGCTGTACTCGTAAAGGCTTTGCATTCCGAACATAACTTCGTAAGTACAACCATTTGACGATTCCCTGTAATGTTAGACCATTATAGAAAATAACATTTATTTGTTTCAATTATATAAAAAGTAAACACATTTCCCCAAACAATACAATGAAAATCCCATTCATGTAAATGTTCATGTTTCAACGACTATGTTTTCCAAAATTAACATTGGATATCATTGGGTACTAACATGACTAGTTTGTGTTTATTGTGGACTCCATGATAGCAATATTTAATTAGTTGCATAGGTTAAATATGTAATCTAAGCTTACCTGACGCAATGAGCAGCTGTAATGACTGCCGCGTTACCGGAGCCATCTAACACATAGGAACCTCCACACAGACCGGATTTACCAATGATCACAGTGGCCTACATGGACACATATGATAACTACATTATATATAGTTCACCGAGTAAATATCCAATATTGTTTGACATGTTGTATTAAAAATCACCGAAGCTTGCTATAACTAATGTAACTATGAGATTACTGTTAGACGTTATTGTCCTTATTGTTTTATTCCAGTTTGTGAGTAGTCAAACTTAAACGAACCTGCCACGGGAAATCTACATAGTTGGCATATAAACCTCCAACTATACGGACATCTGTATCAGTGTCCGCTTTCTGGTCTGTCTCACGTATGTAGGACACTGGTTCAAGGTCACCAATTAGTAGAGGTATGACTGGACTGTAAGACATTCTCCTCAATTCCATCGACCCATTTGATGGTGTTGTACTCAAAGGACTCTGTCCACCGTACCGGCTGACAATATCGGAACAAACAGTGTTGCCGCTGTGAACGAGAACATTCTGGTTACTATATGTGTATGTTTTCATGTTTTGCTGGAAATCTCTAGTATTCAATAAGAGGTACTAAATAATACATGGATAGTATGATTCGCAGCCTACAATATTATTTAATTATGTTTTATCTATACATAATTTACACATTGGGAATCATATTCTTTTAAAGGAATGCATCGTCCATTTATTGTTAGGCACTCTCTAACTCTCTTTGAGAAACATACATGTATATTCACGAAATACGTTACATACAATGTACTTTCACCATATCGGCGTTGTATCTAACAACAATACATTAATATAATACATTCAGTTTTTATCCTGAAAAATGTATCGTTAGTATGGCGGATATGTTTCCTTACAATCTTATAATTTGAGAAAACAAACATTTAGCGCACTAGGTTTTGCCATGTTTAATTAAAACTGCAAAACCGTGGAAACCAAGTAAAGCTGTATGTTACTTACCACATGTTGCCAGAAAACAGAATACGTAACGCATCTGTCCTAGCATCTTGTATATCTAAATCTGGTTGAACAGTTCTGCAAGACGTTGAGTAAGTTGTGACGGTACCCGTATCACAAGTCCTTATATAGCCAACAACGTGAGTTTGTATTCTGAAAGACAGCGGTAACAGGTCAATTAATTATTATTTGTCATATATGTAGGTGCAGGACCTCAAGCCATCATCTGTACTAGTTTAGTCTAACTTTTCACCTGCCTTATTTAAATGTTATAACTTCAACAAAGCGTTCGCCAAAGGAAAGCCAAGCACATGTACCACACAGTGTACTCTGCAAGTAGGACATTCTCATACATGTGTAGGATTTATAACAAAAACATCTGTCTTATTCCGTCTAAAAGACCAGCAGCTATTCTAATATTGACACCATTCAAAGCGTGTTTGACATCCTTTATGCACTTTAAATGTGACTTATGACATATGTATAAACGTATGGAATCCAGATGTTCTCTCTTAAGCATTTTAATTGTCAATTAGTTAAGTAACGTATGATAGAAATACAAAAAAACGATGTTTTCATTCCTGGTAAAAAAGGACAGTAGAGTTAGCGCTATGTTGGTACGACTTATCTTGTAATAGTTTACCTACTTGTAACACCTTTTGTGCAAACGTTTACCTTACTTTGTGTACGTTTATTTATATACAATTTGTTGTCGCATTGTCTTGACTAGTATATTTCAGTTGTAATGGCGACATCAAAGTCATCTCAAGACATGAGTACGTTGTCAACATCAACCCCTTTGGCTACAAAACAGGACCGCAAACGAAAGAAAGTGAAAGGCCCCGGCTCTGAAACTTCCATCGAGGGTGACCTGTCATACTTAAGATCTTGATACTGGCCGCATACAAACAGCCTCTCGTCACGATGAAGGTGTTTTTCTGTATGTTGCTGATTTTGACAAAATGATGATTAAACTTGACATGATGCAAACAAAGTTTTTAAGTTAGCTTGATAAGTTAGACAAACTTGACGATATAGAAAATGTGTACGAGCAATGAACGTTAAAGTATGTGATCTCGAATCCAGAGTTACACAAGCAGAGTCAGCCACCACAGAGCTGCAACAATCTGTTTCATTCGTAAGTGACCAGTATGACACTATTTTAAAAAAACACACAGCTGACCAGGGTGTTGTTGCTGAGCACAGTGAATCAATTGATCAAATAAAAAAAGAAAACAAGGATCTGAAAGAATCATTGAAAGACTTCTGTAACCTCAACTCCGAGCCAAAGAGTGAGATGTCTGACATTAAATGTAGAAGCATGCGTGACATCCTGATATTTACCAACATTCCGGAGCAGCTGCATGTCAATAATAATGGTCGGTCGTTTGAGGATACCGAAACTGTCCTATCAAAGTTCATTGAGGAAGAGCTCAACATAACTAATTTACAGTTTGAACGAGTCCACCGTATCCCCAAATCAGGCTCATATCGTGAAACAGCTAAACCCATTGTTGCAAAGTTTTCTTTTTTCAAGGATAGAGAGACTGTAAGACGTAGTGGCTGGAAACTA
>ENA-OREC01000752-OREC01000752.1-marine-metagenome-genome-assembly--contig:-NODE-752-length-14190-cov-13.476794_pt1 | contig 14190 bp, 5 predicted proteins | sample MGYA00248626_ERZ508543 | MGnify/ENA primary metagenome ERZ508543 (study PRJEB26211, sample SAMN05518279) | marine metagenome | isolation source: Puget Sound, Washington, USA | host: Bankia setacea... | reverse complement strand
ATTATTGGTCGGTGAATGTCTGACGGGAGCGAAAAGCGTCCGTTAACAAAAATGCTTTGGTCTGTATCTATTAAAACGAGGACGTTCGCATCGGTTAATACATGTAATGGATCTTTTTAAAGTTGTTTAAAGCTTCTGAAGCAATATCATACGATTGAAAAAATGTGTTAAGATGCGCATAGTATTACTTTAACAACTATTCAATTGATTTTTATAAATAGGGAAATTAAAAGAATAAATAGTTAAGCCTCCGATGGGATTCGAACGCGCATTCGAATGTAACATTTATATGGGACACTAAACTATGTAAAAGAAAGGGAATGGATCTATTGAGCAACAAAATTGCACTTTTGTTAAAGATTTAAATCACGCTCATATCCGTTCCTGGAACCAACCAGTTATTTAATGAGTCTGATATACGGGTTAGGATTCTTGCGCCACGGAAACAATGGAATACTTTGGTGGGGTTCTATCTCACGCATGGCAGGCATCTACCAACTAGCATGAAGATATAACCACTGCCCCACGAAGCCCTGCATGCTTAGTGCTCGGCTATGCCGGGTTTGCACAGTTACACATGTTAAAAAGTGAGTGTCGGGAAGATTGGGCAAAATAAATAGACTGTCATCAAGTTGATGCTGCATAATTTGTTATATATTAAATTCAAATACATGTACAGGGAATGCCACAATAATTAAGTTCCTGTGACCCGCTCTGATTACTATATAGCCTAAACAAACTAATTATACTAATGAGTATGTTGAATTATATATTTACTGTCTGGCAACAAGCAAATTTCTTTTTAGTTATTAAAGTAAGTCAAATTATTAAGTACGCGTTGTGTTAAGACATAGCATTGATATACATAATATATATATATTTGAAGTTGGGCACGTTTAACATATATACACGTGTACGTACAGACATGTATTAACGGAAGTCGAGGGATGCTTTCCTTTAAAGCCGAAATAAATGTGTTTTGTCATTTTTAGATTTTGATATGTCTATTAAATTTACAGTTAATTTATTCAATTATAAACGGACATAAGAACGAACGGTCGGACACAACGTGTTTAAAGGTTTAAACCTAACTTTAATCGTATATTTTTCTATATATGTGTACAGCACTGCACAACGTTTCCCTATTTTGTGATCAATGTACATACACTGATAAGTAAAGAAGTGACTCCCTAACTAAGGTTTATGATCGAGTAAACATGTTCAAGCCCGCTGGACAATTAGGTAACTGACCCCTGCACGGACCACGACATCTCGGCGTGACCTAACCAGTTTGACAGTTATCACGTGGTTTTGTTTACTACGCAGTTACGGAAAATACCGAAGTGTGATCACATGACACATACGAGTATAACAATTGGTCGACTGTTGCGTCATTCGATACTCAGCTGTTGGCGAGTTCTCCGCTGGAAAGTGTATTTATAAACAAAAAAGATGGCCGAGAGTACAGATTCCGCCCTTTCTGTCATTCACCCTGACAATCAAAACGAAAATAAGGAAAATGAGGACAGTAGTTTTGAGCCAGAAAAGAAAAAGATGAAGTTAGAAGTCTCTCCGCACGCAGCAGACTTCAAACTTGAGGAAAGATTGTGTGGAATTCTGTGCTGCGCAGTTTGCTTGGATCTGCCCAGAACATGTTACCAGGTTATCCTTTTTTATGAAATATTTTGCATGGCTTTGCTTACGTCCGTCGATCATTGTCGTTGCAGTACCTAAATTTAGTTTTCATTACATAAAGGGTTGACTCATAAGACTTTACTTATTTATTGCGTGAAATGGCTTGCGGTTAGCAGCTTTTGTGTCCAAATTCACCCAGACGACCTACTAACCAACAGTTTTAACGTCTGTGCCACGACATGCAGATGCAAGATAGCTATTGTGTGGACGTGCACGTAAGAGGCAGTTGTGTTTTTTTTTGTGCAGCTGGGGACTATGTTTTAATTTTGGGAGTAAATTACTTCGATCTGAGCCCAAATACTGTAACTTTTGACAACCACTGCGATGACCTCTAGTGTAGTTGTTTATATCACGTGACGAATCTCCCAGTCAGCTGTTCGGTACAGTATGTGACTATATTTGGCAGGATGCCAAGACCAGTTGTTAATGTGTATTGAGTAACTACCCCCAGGCTTGTTATATACTCACACATATGCTATCACTGTACTGTTCCGTTACCTATCAGGCTTTTAATGATGGGTTGTTTACCTAGTCTAGTACTGCATATATAAATGGCCTAATCTGCCTGGTTTGTTATTATCTGAAGTATGTATCTGTGTATTACAACAGAGTTATTTAACTGATTATGTTTGAGTTTTCTTACACTCTGGAGTGGAGTATCCGATCCTATGTTTGTTTTTTTAGCATTCGACTTTTGTCGGTTCTGCATGGTCAATAGGTTTTTTCATCCCCGCCACAACGGCCAATGACCTCCGACTTCGAAGGATTTCCTATCCCCGATTTTATCCATTGCATTTATTTTCCTATCTTAATTCTTGAGAAAGAGCCAGTATTTCCCTTTTAAATGTTCAGTGCTAAACAAGGGAACTACTGGTACCAGTTTTAAAACGTCTTTGGTATGACGCGGTCCTTGACTAGAGATTGAACCCGGGACCTCCCGCACTCGAAGCCAGCACTCTACCACTAGGCTATCGAGGAGGCGGTTATGCTTGGTGTAATAACATTCCCAATATCGTTATATAGATTTGATAGTTTGACCATGCTGTTTTCATCTTTATATGCATAAATTTGCTAACCTCTTACATCTGCAGACTGTTTGTTTATATTTGATCTAGTGTTTGGTCAGGTGGCCTTTAATATTTACAAAACTGAAAGTAAAACTGTTTTTATTATCCTGACTAGATGTGATATATATCATTCTTATTTCAACTTTTAACTCTCTAGATATTATATAGTCAGTTCTATTAAAAAGCGACATGAAATCCACTTCTCAAAGACATGGCAGCAAATAGTCAGATCTAGTTAACAAGATCCATACGGTTATACCGTCAAGCCCTGTGGCATGCAGTATGAAAACAGAGAGATTTTCAAGTGATTCAACAGGTGATGTCTATGAAGAATTAAATATTTAGAATATATTTATGTAAGTCTAGTGCAAAGAAATCCATGTAAAAAGACTCCTGAGAGCTTAGTCTGACCCAGGACAAGGTTATTCATTTATATTTATTTTATATTTCAGTGTATAAATGGACACTTAATGTGCTGTGGTTGCTTTAACCATTTGCTGGCAGATGCCAGGTTAAAGGATGAGACAGCAACATGTCCAAATTGTCGCTGTGAGATCAGCAAGAACTCATGCACTAGAAACCTTGCAGTGGAGAAAGCTGTGTCCGAGCTGCCCTCGCTGTGCCAGTTCTGCTCCCTCGAATTGCCGAGAAACTCACTAGAGTACCACGAGAGGGAACTATGTCAAGAGAGGTGAGAGCTTCTTATTCCGGGTAAGTGACCTTAGTATGTTAAGGTTAGGTTACCCTTTTGTTCTTTGCAAAGTGGAGGTGCACAATCGAATGCAGGTGTGTCTGGGGTTATATATAGACACACCTGGAATCGATCTGTTGTTCGTTTATTCCACTGTTTGTTTATGAATGAAGTTGCCATGTCTTTCTTCCATTTTTCTACCAGCGCAGGATGGAATAGGGTTAAATAGAAAGTGGAGCTAAACGAAATCTGGACACCTCGTCATTGATTGGTCAGTCATTCTGGAGACTGATCATGAGATCGTCAAGGAGGATGTCACCCCTTCACCGCCTTCGATGTCAACTCCAAATAATACAATCACTAATTCTGGCAAGTATTTTATGTTTTAAACATATTACTAGCATGCTTTGTGCTTCGTCCAATGTTTTCTGCAGACTTAGTCAATTGGCAGATTTAAAATGTCTAATTGACAATGTTTGCAGAAAACAAACTGCAGAAAGTCAGTTCCACAGTTAAGCCTATTAACAAAACCAATGTTTAAAGTCGTTAATAAACAGATTATCCCTACTTTGTGACTGTCAAGTTTAAAGGTCAATAATACTTTATTTTGAGAGGCATGTGTATGCATGTCATAACAGTTTATCATGCAGTTAGAAAATGAAAACATTATATTGTTTGTTAGATTGTTTCAAACATGTTTTGACATGATCCTTTTAGAAATGATTGTCTAGTTAGATAACAAAAACTAGCTACATTTTATATTTTAAAAAATGTTGTTTTTCCAGCTTTTACCTTATTATTCTTTTGTTCCCAAATTTAAATTTTTTTGCTTAGTTTTTACTCAGACTTCAAGGTTGGAACTGACTTTCGTGCCTCATGCAAAATACGCATCACAGAGACTCATTTTAGTCATCTTTAAATGAATAGGTGTGAGTGCAGTTGATATCGGTTTTGTTTGTGTTTTACTTACCTAATTGTCCATCAAACTGTAGTGTAGATGTTCTGTTATGGTTGCTTGAATAAGAGTTCTTGAAATGTTACATTGTCTATGATTACAACTAAAATGTCATGATATACTGTAGTAAAAAGCATTCTTGTCAGATATAGTCGTCTGTGTTTAATCCTTTTATCAGAGCGTTTGTATTACACACGGTGCTGAGTGATGCTCACAGGTCATTCTTATTCTGTTAGAAATATTTGAGAAAGCTTTGTTGGTTTTTCCGAAAAGTATGTTCTTAGTATTTGTGTCCAATCAAGTCACTTAGTGTTAGTGTTCATGTCGCTTGTTTTTCACCTCCTAAGTAAGAATTATTTTCCCTTTTGGTACTCTTGTGTTGTGGGAAATTAAGTTTAACACACATTTTCTTTTTCAGCTTTCACTTCCATTATTTTTAACTCATGAAATAGTTTGGTGGTATTATCTCAGTAGTGAATTAATATTGACAAAGGTGTAGCTGTTTTTGTGTTTGTAAACACTGCGTAGATATCTGGTGTCCAGTGTTCTCTGTTACTAGGTTTCATGCAGTTTGAGTCTCACAAGAAAACTTACTCAGTCTGCTTTAGTTCATGTTGTTAGAACTTCGTACTCAGCTCTGGAATGGCTTGGACTAAATTTGCGATATTTCTGATATTTATTTTAACATTTCTCATCTAGGATATGTTAGGTTAAGGTTGTCATTTGTTATATGCTGATCACACGTAATGTGATCTATGCTTAATTTAGTAACTTATTGTTTTTCTCTCTATTATGTACATGGACAATTAGGTAAAGCACTTATGTCAGCTTTTTCCTTAAAGGAACAAGTTAAGTATTCCAATGCGGAAAACGAGAAAGAAACCAAAACATACCATTTGATACCGTATTAAATATACATTGTCCTTTTTGGAGCTGAAAAAAGTAACAAATCTCGTCCTCTTGTAGTAGAACTCTCTGAATGAGATGGACATAACACAATGGTATAATGTGCTGTAGTATTTCATGCAGCACATTTAGTTATAGACAAACATGACAGACCAAACACTGCAAAATATTACCTGTTTGCAGCTGATGGAGACAAAATAATAAACATTTTGAAACATTTCGGTCTTTGTTTAAAAATTCAAAATTTGGTGAAAAAACGTAATTGCAATAGTTAGCGTATGGTTGACCTTAATCAGTCAGCCATACATAGTGTGGATGGTGTTGTATGTATGGATGGATATCTGTGTATTATTGATTTATATTTCAATTCTCTTATTTCAATAATTTGATCCTGTCTTGTAACATAAATATCTGATCAGCGCAAATTTCTTTCAGCTCCAGAAAACCTGCAGATCACTTGGGCTGGAGCATAAAAAACCTTATATTACTTTATTTCAGCTTCAGTACGCTACTATATCTGACAAATGAGCTGATACGTGCAGCTAGCCCCCTTACACTAGACAACCAGTGGTTACACCCACGTCTACAAGATCTTGATAAATTTGATTCTGTGTTTGTATCCGTGTAATTTCCATATTTTTCATCATTTATATAACATGGTGTGCCTTGCCTTTCAGATTAAACTACGTGTTACCTGCTATTACATGTGTGAGCTCAAAACTTTGTCACTTTGTTTTATTTTGGTCCAAGTTATATAGTGTAATTGTATGTTATAGTAATAGTAATATGAAAGAAGTTACTCAGTTAAAAGAAAATACATAACCTTAGACATTTTGACCAGTGTTTCGACATACAAATTTTTAAGTTGTTTTGTCATGCAGTATTAACTACCGTTCTTAAAGAGGAGTCTTCTTGTATTCAAATACTAATTTGATTTGAAGTAGCTTAAGTTTGGAATCTTTCAACTGAGATCTAGGTTAAGTTAGTCCTGTTAAAAAAAGTATAATAATCAGTTGAATGTGGTTATAAAGTACACTGTATGGTTGCATTTGCCTAAGGACGTTTCACCTTTTAAACGGAAGTCTTTGTAACAAATATTTGGTTTAAATGCTAGAGTATAAAAGGTAAGTATATAATTCAATGGTAAGTATTCAGAAAATAGTCACGGCATGGCAAGACAACAAAACCAATCAAGTATGAATTAACAAATAGCTTGCACATGTCTTAGTAAGGGGCCTTTTAGATGGGTTTGAGGAAGATTTTAGAACGTGTCTGTTTCTTTTTCAAATTCAGACCCAGTACATGCAAGTTTGCTCGTATTGGTTGTCCATGGAATGGGCCTCAACATGAGCTTGCTGGCCATGAGAACTCGTGCTCACACCCCCAGAAGTCTGGTCTAGAGATCATGGACTGCTTGAACAAGATTGATGATGCACAGTCTGCCCAACAGCTGTTGTTCAAGGATATATTCAACCTTCTGTCATTCGAAAAAGTCACATTTAATGGTAAGCTTGCACCTTTTAGTATAAATACATTTACCTACATGATATATTTGTTTGTGATACATCTTTTGAAAAGTTAATGTAAATTATGACAAAGCAACACTACATTATTGCTCATACAGCGTACACATTACCAGACATATTTAGACGAGATGCTTTTGACAACATACATCAGCTTGGGTTAAGTGACTTACCTACCAATCTCAACATCTATTTACATTGTAATGGAAAGGTTGGAAACTGCCTAATGTGTAATACATGTGCAGTAATTATTCTACACATTTTCTTCTTACATAGATATACATATACTTTCATTAACGGATACATATTAAAGTACACATTTTCATTTTAACAAAAAGAGATACATGAGGTTATATATAATCTGTTCATATTGTAGTAATACAACGTAGATTCATATTTGGAGCTGGCTTTGAAAATTTATGCCATGATTATGGAAATTATGGTATAGTAAATACTACATTAATCATACATGTAATAGGAGAACTTAAGAGGGGCAAAGCCAGAGGGTTTTAAGTGCTATTGAATAGAGAGGACAATAGATCTTTTCCTCACATTCACAGAATAGAAACTTTATCAGAGGGCACGGAGATTACCAACATCTTAACTCAACCTACTTATCAAAGGGTATGGTGAAAAAGAGAAAAGTACATTACAGATTTCAATATTTCCACCATTCCTGCATCCAAAACCACTTGTCAGGGCGATAGGATGAGTGGAACTTGTGCCCTGCCTCGATATATTCAATGTTGTTATATTTTCAGATCTCCAATTGAAGCCATACCGTACTGACGATTTCATCACCAAGCTGTTCTATGAGACGAGCCGTTTCTCTGCATTTAACCTTCAGTGGGTGATCCGAGCTAAAGTCATCCATGAGTCCAAGGATCCTGCCCATTCCTCCGAGAGATCCTTGGCTTATCAGCTCGTTCTTAAGAGTAAGGTGAATCAGCCAATGACGGTCCACTATGTCGTACTAAAAGGGCCATACGGGGACACGAAAGTACACCCGGCTATTTACAAGCACGAGTTTACCTCCGAGAGCCAGGAAACACCTCATCAGGACCTACCAGTTATTGACTCAATTGAATGCAACAAACTGTTGGCATCGAAAACCATTAATCTCAGACTCCTGGTTTTCCAGATTACATCATAGACTGCGGAGTAGTGGTTTTTACAGTCTTGTAGTGTTTAGATTTGTTTTGTTTCTGTGAATGTTTCCATTGCCAATGTGAGTCTTGCTGCAAAGTTGACGTGTAAAACAGAGTATTGTTCGTGTATACCTCAGTTGTCGCATTATGTCGCCACTATGATAACTATTTCCTGAAGTGGAGATATATATTTTTGAAAAGAAAAAGCAACATTATTTTCACTGTGGTCTTTAGTACATTTTCAGGGCAAGAATAGTCTAGAATTATTTGGTAATCCATTGGGGAAAGGTTTTAAGATTTCATAAGCCAACAAGTGGTTAATCAAGTACCAGTATGAAGATGTTGTGACAGATTTTAAAATAATCTTTCACACCAGTAAAAGTATCAGATTCTGTTTACATGTTTTAAAGAAGAAAAGTTAATCCTTGTGTTCCCGAAAATTGGTTTTTAAGAAAAAAGCTGTAGAAAGAAAAAGATATTTATGGCATTTGGAATGTTATACTAGCCCAGTGGGAATAAAAACAAGAGAATATTTAGTATAATTCACTAACCCGGTTGAAAGATATAGTAGGTCAAGAGCGATTTGCTAAAGAAATTTCATGCACTGTGACATTTGAACGTTATTTTATCCTGTTTAAAGAGCGATTGTCTCGTATAATTAACTGTAGTGTAAATAGTAAGATTCGCTTGTTATTGTTTTTGACTGTAAAGCACAATTTTGAGAGATGGAGTGTTTTACTGATCTTACCAATGGGCATTAATTGCTAAAAAAATGTTTGTTTTAAATTTTATTTCTGTCTGTTACACTCAACTGCCATGTGTTTGATTGTAAAATGTAGAAACAAACTACTTATACGAAAACCTTTTTAATATGGATACTTATATTGTTTTACTCAATAGCAAAGATTTAGAAAGTACTGCACATGGTTGCAGTTTACCGGGGCTGTGAAGTTGAACAGTTTTGGGGTTTTGTATTTTGTTTATAAAATAAGTTGAAATCAATGGGAAGTAAATCAACTGTTTATGGATGAACGGCCTTAAACCTAAAGTTATAATCTCTTTATAAAGTTAATTGTTAAGTATCTGTTGTTTATTAGCTCTTAATATGCCTGACCTTAAGCTGTTACACATTTAGTTAGCATTGTTCTGAGATGAGCAAGTCCAACGCCACCCTCTTGTTGAGTTGGGGGGGAAGTCGTTAAAAAAACTCTGTGTAATTTTAAAGAGCTATATGCTGAAGTTAAAGAAAAAGTTTGGTATTGCAAAAACATTTAACTACCTTTCATTAAAATTCACAGAACAGAAATCTCGTGTTAAGATTGATTGTGTTCAGTATGTCTGTTAGTTTGGCTTATTAGTTTGTGTTGTGATTTAAAGATCTATATGTTATACCATGGTATATATATATGGTCTGTGTTAATTTAACTACATATGTATAAGGTATAGTATTATTAAAAAAAACACCTGCCTTTAACTTGGTGTAAATAAAAGATAGCATGTTAAGCAGCATCAGACTACATGTATTAGTATCAAAACTGTATTTTATTTGTTATTCAACTTTTAGTTTACTATATACACATATAAGCTTAAAACATGGGGACCAAAGCATTAAAATGGAGAAATATAAAAAACATCAATTGTAGCTTTGCCAGTATTTTGTTTCAATAACCCCCCCACTAATTTTCATTTTTTACTTTACGTATTTATCGCTTCAACAAATGTGTTAGATAAAAGATCAATCTCGACATGCATATAACTCACACACCAGTATGGACTATAATCTGTACAGTATGTTTGTAAGTGCCAGAGTTTGTGGTTGGACATTTTGATTTTTTGACGAGTTTATAAAACTTTAAACATTACCGTACATTATGTTCTGTTCTTCTCATGGTACTTTTATGGGTAATCAAGATTCAGTTATAATCAGGTTTTAGACTAGAAATACATAGATATATAAATGGGATATAAACGGGTTTTATGTCCATTATATGTTCATTTAATCTAAAACTACTTTTGAGCCATGTGGCATTTGCTAGTGCCGTTGTGTGCTGAGTCAACCAAACTTAGATAAAATAATTACAATGTTCTACTAATTAGATCACTTAACATCGGGACCATACAAGACTTCCAATTTGTTTGTAGAAGTAAGAAGTACCCATTTCAATATATGTGTAAACGAGGCTCTCAGTTAAGACCAACATTGCGGTATATTAAGACCAACATTGCGGTATATTAAGACAAGACCACTGTTTGTTGGTTCAAAGAATGGTCTTTATAGCAGGACTTCACTACATGTACTGTAGGAAACTGAACTGTCATTCGGTAAGACACGGGTCCCTTTATTTGGACAAATACAAACTTGTTTGACTTGGCTTGGTTTACAGCTTGTTCCTTTTTAATATTTAATAGCCTATAAGTAGGGAAAGGATTTATATATTTCGTTTTCATGTTTTTTTATAAAAAGATTCTGTTGACTTTTTATCAATGCATACATACGCCTGTTATTCATGTGCTTACTTATTTTTAAGTATTACTATATGTTGCTGTTTTAAAAGATTGTTTCATGTGAACGGTATTTTCTTCCATGTGTATAGATTACAATGTAAATAATATCTTTTTAAAAGTTAATGTATACATGATTTTGAGATTTGTTAACTCATTTGCCTTGAAGAAAATTAGTTTGCTTTTGAAATATGGACCAGTATTGTAATAAGTAATTACTGAAGAGAACTGAAGTATTTATAAACAGAATCCGACTTAAACATACAAGAGATATGTGACTAGTATATTTTAAAATGTTGAATGTAGTATGTTATATGACATTCTTGGCATTCTTAGCCAAGTTTATCTTTTATTAACTGTATATTTGAGAACTGTAGTTGTAACATTCTAACTTATAACATCAATGGAATTTTATTGGAAACAGTCAAACTCCAACACTTTTATAACACATAAAAAATACACACACACACATTTTTATTCTTTGAATTTTGATCTGTTTTAAATTTCCTAGCTTGATATTAGGGAAACACAAGTGTGGATAAATATCAAATTAGCTTGAACCTTAGTCCATGGCAGTTGTAAAGTCCATGGCAGTTGTAAAGTCCATGGCAGTTGTAAAGTCCATGGCAGTTACAAGAAGTTACTCAACACACACCAAACTCACTGTAATTGCTTATCGCTTTGTCAACATAATACAAGATTTTTAACGAGGCTTCATCATTTTCATATTAAGCATTGTATATACCAAGGAGGTGGATGAGAATCTGAGTCTTCAGTCAATAGCACTTAGAATCTTTTCACTTTCACCCAGTTATTCTTGTGTGTGTTTTTTTGCAGTTATTTGCTAGTGTTGTTGTTGTGGAATTTCTTTGCTCTTTGTGAGATAGATTAAGAAATAGGCAAAGTGGCATTACAAAACTTGTCCGTACTCTTTAGTAGGTTGTTCCTTTACTTTCCAATATTGCTCAAGACGGCGCTGTGCTAATGTCTCAATTTCCATTTAATTTTAACTGTGTATCTATGGATTCTAAAGGTTGTAACATCAAATTGTAAAAATCAAAATTCAAATGTTCAGAGCAATTTCCAAATGTTTGTAACAGCCGTATTCATCATTCATGACTATTTTATTTAACAAAGAAAGGTTATTTGACACCGTATAGAGATCTGTTTCAAAAGAGCAAAGCAATTAGTGTTACTGTTTTTGTTTGTTTCTTCATTGTACATACGTATGCATAGGGCGTTCTACAGATCTCAGTGTTTTTGCAAAGGGTTAAAATATGTTGTTTGCCTTTAAGATTCTGTTAGGTTCATATAGTGAAAAGTAGACTTGTTTTTCTCTCCCCCCCTCGAGTTTTTGGTGCAAACCAAATATAGCAAATAGCAACAATTCTGTGATACAGGCCATTAGCAGTTAGACTAATGTAAATATGCTAGAATTGAATTTATTGAAATCGAAGCAAATGAGATATAAAGTGTAGGTATTGCTTTAAAAATGAAAATCTTAACCATTATCATATTACAAATATGCTTTGGCATTAAGCGATATAGCCCTAGATACAAAGTCCCCTTTTACCTAAATTTAGATTCGGACTACAATACGAAGCTTCTTTTAACAGCAGTTATCACTAGGCATTTGCCCCAGAAGATTTCATTTATGCAAACTTGTTTTTTCTTCCCATAATTTTATTCAGATGTACCTTAAGAAACATGAGATTCTGTCAGGGAGGGATTTACCCGTATATGGCCCCAAACCACACTACACTGTGGACTCAATCATTTTTCAAAGATTATTTCAAACCCAGCCTTTTTGAAGTACTAGATAGCAAGTGGTTCATGCAAAAAGGCTTCTAAATGCTTCAGTGTTCATAAGACTTTCGATTTCACCCCTTGAGATTATAGTCACTAGGCAAAAGTTGTTGAACGTTTGAGATTGGTAGATCAGTTGACAGTGTACTTTTGTGTGTGAGCCATATAAGTTTGCCTTCTGGGTACATTTTTTATTACCACATTTGTCGAGAACATGAAAGCAAATCAAACAATGCAAGCAAAGTTGTATTAGTTTTCTGTAGTGCTTAGAGTCAAGACTAACCAGTTTTAATTTATGGTAGAACTGTTTCATAATTTTCATTTCAAAATTCAGCATTATCGGTCTCCTTTCTTAAACACTTCACAACAGCTTGAATCATTATTTGACATTTTATTTAGTCTATTTACTACATAAACTTTCAACAAACTGCATGTAGTAATGGTCAGTGTTATATTCTTGTCAAATTTAAATGAAAACAAAACACAAACCTCTTTTGACAAAAGAAATAGAAAGAACATTCTTCAAAAGTGCAGAAAGTCCATTTTGAATCATATAGATATACAAAAACATTTGACAAAGATAGCGTGAGAAAAAAACACCGAGTTCTCTACAATGTACATTTGAAAACATTCTTTCCATCTTTGCAGATTCCTAGTCTGACTCTTATACCTTTCAATGTGTGCTGGAAGATTTTAAACAAGAAATCAATATGTGTGGAAACTTAGGCAGACAGATGGTGGAGCTTGTTAATTGTTTATTTAGCACTTGAATTTGTTGGGGAAAATTATTGAGAACCAACGTCAGATTTTCAGGTATATTTCCCGTAGAACCCTGTCATTGAGGTATTTTAGTAAGATATATTCATTATTCAGTATTTAGGAAAGTACATGGTTAACAAAACATAAACATTTAAGAGCTTCTGTTTTTAATGATAGTTTTTATTGATTACATGACAATAGTTTTAACATAGAAAGGTATTTGACTAGAGTATATTGGGCCGAGTGTTCATGTATAAACACCAGCTATTATTATGTAAAGTGTAGTTTTTAAAATATCCTTTTTTTAAATTTAATTTTATGCGCTTATATCAACATGTATACACATAGTATTATTTATACAGTGACTAAAATGCTGCACACAGATCTTCATGTACTGTGTATGCAGATCTAGTAAGTGTACTTCATTACTTGTTTTATGTATAGATTCCAGTACTGGTATTCCAAAATAAATCCACTTAATATATGAAATTAGTTTGTTATAGATTTATGCTTGTGTTGGTTTGTAGTCCTATTAAAAAGCAATATTGTTGGTACTTTGGAATCTCAACTCTTTATAACATAATGGAGAGGTCACATTACAAGTATGCAGTACAAAGGTTGAATGGAAAAATGTTCAAACTATATGTATATATGAAATAAGAAACACAGTAAATTACGACAGCTTTCCATTTAACGCCTGACTGTATCTGCATCTCAATACCAAGGAGAGCCAACAACTCTGCTGCGAATCAAGAAGTTTTACATGGTTTGAACAGTCTATGCCAAAGAAACCGGTCCTTACTGATAAAAAAATCAAGTTGTCCAGTCAATACCAGTAGATTCAAAACAGCAAAGAACCAACACATTATTTGTCAGAGTAAAATGTCTTTCGTGGTCTAAGATTAACAGTATTTAAAGATGACATGCAATACAGACAAGTCTGATTATAATCCCACAGATATTTGGTCCCATGGCACAACGTTTTCAATGTCACATTCGGTGACCTCCGTACACTCTCTGCCTTTTATTGGTATTGAGGTTCACATTGGTCTTATAAGTTGAAGTAATACTATGCGCATCTGAACACATTTGTTCAATCGTACGATATTGCTTCAGAAGCTTTAAACAACTTTAAAAA
>ENA-OREC01000751-OREC01000751.1-marine-metagenome-genome-assembly--contig:-NODE-751-length-14193-cov-14.587773_pt1 | contig 14193 bp, 8 predicted proteins | sample MGYA00248626_ERZ508543 | MGnify/ENA primary metagenome ERZ508543 (study PRJEB26211, sample SAMN05518279) | marine metagenome | isolation source: Puget Sound, Washington, USA | host: Bankia setacea... | reverse complement strand
CAACAGATGCATGGACCAATAGTTAATGGACCAACAGGTGCATTGACCAATAGTTAATGGACCAACAGATGCATGTACCAATAGTTAATGGACAAACAGGTGCATTGACCAATAGTTAATGGAACAACAGATGCATGGACCAATAGTTAATGGACCAACATATGCATTGACCAATAGTTAATGGACCAACAGGTGCATGGACCAATAGTTAATGGACCAACATATGCATTGACCAATAGTTAATGGACCAACAGATGCATGGACCAATAGTTAATGGACCAACATATGCATTGACCAATAGTTAATGGACAAACAGGTGCATTGATCAATAGTAAATGGAACAACAGATGCATGGACCAATAGTTAATGGACCAACAGGTGCATTGACCAATAGTTAATGGAAGGGTCTAGCTTAAAGAGATACAAAACTAAGTTATAAAGCAATTATAAAACATCGCTGATGACAACAAATGCTGATGACATTGACAACAATACCAAGGCTATGACAATAGAAAGAATTTCCCATGAAAACATTAAGCCAAATATTCTCCCTGAAATATACAAAACAAAAAACAATGGGACGGGGTAACTGAGTGTAGTAGAAACAATGTTTTCTTTTATCACAGGAAACATGGCCTGGATTCTGGTACTGATAAACAAGTTGTAAGACTATAATGTAACATATGTAATACCAATCCTAACTCATGTTATACCAGTCTCTCTCATGTAATAACAGCATTTATGTCTTTATAAAGTTGATACCCACTCTATGAGGCAAAAGTAATTACAGTCCGCAATAATATGTTACCCAGTCTTGACATTGTGGAAAGGAGTCTCTCATGGAATTGCTGGATTCTCTCATCTTGTTGGAAACACTTGCCAAAACAACAAACCCTCTCGGCATGCTAGAACTTGTATTTCAAGTCAAGTGTATATGCCAAGTGTATTGCTTTCTGTCTTTAAAGGCAACATGTAATTGTTTATGTCCAAAACACAAAAATGTCTGCTGATTGTAGTACAAAGTTTACTATACCACTTGGTGAACACTTCTTTATTTCTGATGTTTGTCAAAGGCAAACATTTTAGGAACCCATGATCCAGATTTTGGCTTTTTAAAAAATGGCCCAACTATTAATTTCTTCCTTAAAAAAATCACTTTTACTCTTCTCCCAAACTGTTCATTAATGTCTAGACAATGTGCCAAAGTAAACTAATTGCCAATTAGCACCATTCTCTAGCCTTTCAAAATCCTGCCTTCAAAGTCCATGAAAAATGAAAGAGCTCCAACATAAGAGGAATGAATGTGAAAGGGTTCTATCTGCTTCTATAATCAATAGCATTTAGGATCTGTTCACAATAACCGCTCAAACTGCTGGCAATGTCTGCTAGAGTAATTAATCACCTTGCAGGAAGCTTTCGATTTTCCTGTTTTTTTGAGCTTGGGTATGAAAAAGCGTTCTGCTTCAAAAAGAATCAGACTGCAATTATTGACACCTTCATAAAACACAGATCACTCAAGCATATAGCAGTTTCTATTCTTAACAAACCTACATCAATTAACTAATATACAATTAAAGGTCTTTGAAAATTGTTTTTTAATTGTCCTTTAATTGGTCTCTGGCTAGTCAGAAGCTGGCAGGTTTAATTGGTCTGGCACTTTCCTAGTAAAACTCTTATCTCGACTAATGAAAATTAGCATGTTGAAATAGATCATTTATCCTACATTGGTTCTAGACAGACTTTGGACAGTGGTTAAGGAAGTAGGCTTGGATGATACTTTGTTGTGGAGTGAGTGCTTGTCCTTATTGGCTGAAGATCACAGACACAACAGTTCTTTGGTAAACAATTTTAAGGTGCAAAATCAAACAAGTTTTTAGTGATATTGAATAAAGACACACTTGGAACTCTTTCATTTTCACCCATTGACTGTAACTTGTGTCTGAGACACTACATGCAAAGGTTGGTCTAGTGAATGGATATGAGGAGATAACTCCATGCTCTCATACAATAGAACAAGAGAACATTAAGCTTTACAAATGGCTGGAAATTAAGCATTATTAAAATTTCTCTGTCAATGCTTATGTCTATTTTCTATGAAGGAGCAGCAATAAGTATAACTTGAATCGGCTGATTGATTGTGATTCCTATAGCATTAATGTTAAAGGGTTATTAACTTTATTTGCTAAATCAATAAGAAATAAAGGAAATTAATAGTGTTCACAGTATTTAACAACAAGGAAGAAAATACAGCATGTTTCCTTATTGCTTTTGATAAAGCCTGACCCTTTTGTTATAAGCACTAGTTATGTTCTCTGGTTGAGTGCCATCATATTGCTCTGAAGCCTTCATTATCAGGTGACTATCTCCGGATACATGAATCAGAATTAGCTTGATTTCCCCCAGAAAACCTCAGCTAGTATAGCACAACTAATAAACCTCAGCTAGTATAGCACAACTAACTAGAAATGTGTCCATAGGACACGGATGCCCCCACTTCCGATTTTTTGCCAAAAGAAAGTAAGAGCCATAATGATTATTCAGGATAATCTGCACATATAGGACAAACATCTGTGAATGTTTGAGGCAAGTGCTCCTAACAGTGTAGAAGTTTGACCCAGACAAGATATTTTTCAAGTCGTTTTTTGCAAATAAAGGGCCGTAACTCCTAAATGACTAAAGCGATTTCCATGGCTATCGAACTTGATCAAGATATTATGGTCACAAACATGTGTGTAAAGTGAGGATTGGACAAGAATTAGATCGGAAACAATCTTCGGGACGTAGGTACGGACGGACCTACGGACAAGGGCAACCCTATATGCCGCCACTTTGTGGGGGCATAATAAACCTCAGCTAGTATAGCACAACTAATAAACCTCAGCTAGTATAGCAAAGCTAATGGATCTTTTGTAGCTTAACAACTATCATGAGTACATTGATAATTCATACAGTGATCAATAGAAGTCCCTTGTCATAAACAGCAATACGCGGAGGCAATTCACTGTACACGGTATGCCTTTGTTTCCAACTCTGCTTTAACTGTTTCTCTTCTCATACAATTGTTTGAATAAAGAACAATTTGCTCTTGCCTCCTCCATGCACACATTTTGTATTAGTGAGTTCTTTTGTTTCGGATTGGATCTTGCAATCTGTGGGGAAAGTGTTGCGAAATCTAGCACTCTTTGATTTGATTTGTTGGGTTTAACGACATTTCAACAGTGATCAATTATCTCTATAACCATGTCTTCACCATTATTTCCTCAGTTCTATGTAAGTCAATCAAAACATGTTAACGCTATACAGGTATGGACGGCTATATATTTTCCAGACAGTATGTGCGAAATGCCACGTATTACAATCCAGTACTTCTAAAGGTAAGAAGCATTTCTGGAGCTCACGCCTTGTGCTCGACAAATTGAGCTTACCGATAAAGAAGCAAATAAAACAAAATATATATAAAATGAAAAGGCTGTAAAAAAAGTCCAACAATTCCTAATGCTTATTAAACATTTGTCAATCAATTATCGGCTCAACAGTATGTGAATAACACTGTATTAGCAGATCTTCTGTTATGATGAGGCAATTAATATAAATAGTCTTACTTTAACTGCTGGAGAACATGCAACTCTGGTAACTTAAATGGCATAGAAAACTTCGAAGTAATTTCTTTCTGAATCTTGTCTTGTACTAACCGCCTTTTACATAAGGCGTCATATATTCAAGCATTTTTTGTCTTGAACACAACAGCATTGTCCTAGGAGACTGTGCTCACTCAGACATGGAGGGTTCACAAGTGTTTTGTCTCATCTATTTGGTTTTAGTTTTGTAAAGTGTATAACTCAGCTAGCAACCATTTTATCTCATCACTTGATGTAGGTCATACCATGTTTTTTCCAAAACAATTTGTGGTGCTATTCCTCTCTTAAATATCAAACAAGTTTCAAGTTGTTTAGAAGAAAGCTTAGTGAGTTTTATTGAAATCGGATATAAAACTGTGACAAACTTTTTACCATTGGGATTTTCACTATCTCAATCACTCAAATATTTCTAAAACTAAAAATGACCATGTATATGAATGAAATACGATAAATTCCACTCGTCATATTGCCATACTGTTCAATTGAATGGTTTTGGAAACAGGTCGAGAGGAAATGTCGAAATGTGTTATGTATAGTTTGCTTGTATTTACTAGAATCTATGATCAGCAGGACAAGTGGAGATTTTGAAAATGTTCTACCCTGTTACCAACAAACAACCACAATCAGAAGAATTTACCAAAACTGTACCATGTTAATATAGTCAATAGTTTGCCAATGTTCAGTCATTTTTCATTAGAAAGTTAAGGTCATCGTAATATAATACAATATAAACCGCTCATCCAAAGAAGCATTGTGTGCCTATATGAACAAAATCTGCAATAGGGGCAATATTACAGGTTTTATCCAATAATAAAGTTTTTTATGAGGAACCACCTAGCACTTAGGACATCAGTTTGTAGGCTAAATAAATTGAATAACAAAAATGTATGAATTATTTTATCAACTGTATGCTGGTTTTGTTCAATTCTAGATTGGTTCTTTTAACAACCACGGGCAGTGTTTGCAGCTGTGTCTATATTATACAAATACAGACCAGTAGCGGAGGGACACTGTATTTTCCTGGATGTCAGTATTAATTGTCTATATCATCACCCATGTCTGGACAATGACAAAGTGGGCACCTCATCAGCTAGACCATAAACATTGAAGTTAGGCTGGAAACCAATACACCAGATACTTGTTAATGAACTGGTACCATTACTTACCTAAACAAGATCTAGTTCAAACCCACTTTAAAACAGACTGGTTACTCGTAGTTCAATACCACTTTAAAACAGACTGGTTATCCTTTGGTTTATACACTTGTAGGGTGGCGGGGAAACTAAAACAACTGGAGATTTTGTTCAAGGATCAAAACTGTGTTACTTTACAAATCAATTTCGAGTCTAATAACATTGTATGATTCCAAACACAAACCTGTCCATACACACATACTATCCAAAAACAACGGTAACAAAATCTCCTAAACGTATAATTGTTCATTCATATAAATGACACAACCTTTAAAAACTGTAAAACTGCCATAAGGGTTACCATTACTATCCAGACCACCCCCCTGTTAAGACCATCTATGCTCAGTTACAGCTAATTTCACTGTAAGCCGGTCACTCTTATTAAGACAGACTCACTATTAAGACCACCATAAGTCGTTTCCGAGGGTGATCTAATGATCTAGTAGCAGAACTTCACTGTAGAAATGAAACTGTAACTTACTGTCTCTGTACACGGCAACGCGGTCAATTCCTTTATCTTCTTCCTTGATGAATGAGACAAGATCTTTTACGGTGTGGGACACGGGTTTGAGCACAATCTCACAGGCTTCTTTCCTGGACGGTAAAGGCACTGAGAACACGGACAAGCCATGCCTGTATTCCACGGATACATCTGTAATACAACAACATACAATATGTACAATAATCAGTCATTATATGTACAAACTTACAAAGAGACTTTTGATGGAAAATGGACAAATAAGATGGATGGAACCACACTGTATATTGTGAGATATTTTCTGCATATTGTCAGCTATAATACAACCACAATAACCATAATATTAAACCGCACATTTGACATATGTAGCTGTCTCAGCCAATCAGAGAACACAAAATCAAAAGTATTATGTGTGAAGACAGAGTTTATGAGAGTGTATGAAAGGGCGTTCCAAATGCTGGCTCACTCTACTAACTAAACTATCAGAGTGGACAACTTTATACAAAAATCAAATGTAACAGCTACTTGTAAAAAAGGACATTTCTTAAAAGGGTAAATGGTTTTAACTGATATTTAGGACTTGTAATTCAGTAAATGATCAATATTGAGTATTTATTTGACCTACCTATACATTGACCTGTAGTAAACATGTGTACATTAGTCTTATGTAAGGCAATTATCTGAATTTCTATCTGCCGGATTTCAAAGTTCTTATCTATAAATAAAGTTGTTGAAGTGATTTTTTGTTGAATTTCATTTTGTTTGGAGAGAACTTCTAAAACGACAAAATCGCTCGCGCATGTTGCTGTCATGAAAATAATAGAAATAATTCATAGCCTTTGAAATCGTCATGCTGAGTGGGCGGACTAGGGCGGATTTCAGTTTTTTGTGTCTGACGAGGATTTCTGATATAAAATAACATGCTTTGGTGTCTCATCAAATATTTATGTAAATGAATACAGCTTTTGAAAAATAGAGAGCACAGTCATAGAGTTACATAATAGCAACCGGTTAAAATGTTATTCCTCATGTACTTTGACTTCTTTAAAATGTATGTGTGGCTGTTAATCAATGGGTGAGGGAGAGGGTTTAAAGTGCTATTAAATAAAGAAGCAGATAGAACTCTTTCGCACTTGGATTTAGATAATACATCTCGTAGATTCATTTCAGAAAGCTCTCTGGAAAGTAGAAGGGAAAATACCATGCTCAAGTACTTTAAATAAGGCTGACCAAACTCGTCATTAACTAACCAAGGAGTGATGTCAGTTACTGCTCAATTTTGTTCACAACGTTTACTGAAGCCATGAAAAGATGGGTGTAGAATAACCTTTTTTTCATCCATTTTACCACTTGCTGATTTTCAAATTATACAATTAAGCCGCAAAACAACAAACCTCACTTACAAGCAAAAGTCAACAAAACCATTGAATTTATAACTGTCAAAACATGAAACTGGTATACCAAAAACCTTACTCAGCAATACATGGAGCTTAAATTCTGTCTATGCATATCCGTAATAAAGCTTTACACTTTAATCTATTTACACTAATATAAGCCAAACACACTTCAGTGCTCCTATATAAAAAAAGTGTACATAGTGTATGTTTTTGTCGGCTGAAATTAAACTTGCGGGGGAGGTAGTAGGGGGTATGTAAAATTTGAAGTTTGCTATACATATCCTTGTGATCAATATATAAGCCTAGGTAGTTACTTACTGTACATGTTAAATTATGTAGCGTGCCTAGCGTTTAAGTTACTCGCTTTCAGTATTAGATTTATTTTGTGCATAAGTTCTTATTCAACCATCTGTATAGTATCATGACTGAAATACTGGTTAGATAAAAAACGTTTTTAACTCAACACAAACACAAGTATTGAGTTTCTAGCATTAACAATTGGGTGTGTATTGATAGTCTGACAATGTAAAGCAAACTTGATTTCAACTCTTCATAACTGTTGCTATATGAGATTATGGTGAAACACATACCGGACAGCGATTTATAACCAGTTCTTCTTTTCAAGAGGTGTGTATGAAAAGAAATTTTATATGCATTGTCAGAACATATGATACACTCCACACTCCAGAATAATGTACTGTACACACTTAAAGGTTGAGATTCTAATATGGAGGTGAATATTTCAAATTTTAAAAGTTGATACAAATAATACACTACAATGCATTGAACAATATAAACTTGAATATCGCTTGAAAACTATAATTACAATGACCAACAATTTAATAGACACGATTTTGGATGATAGTTTCTATCTTGGCCCATGCGCCTACTAAGATAAGACTAACAATAAATGCAATGATGTGTTTTTAAATTTGAGTTTAGATCTTTTTCATGTTAATACTTTGCTTTAACTATTGAGTAACATAATAGACCTTCATTTCTCTGTCAAATAATGGATTCAATTTAACACACATAAAAATTTAAAATCTACGTAGTCATTACGAAGTCAATATATCAAATGATAAGGCAAAGAAAATCATCAAAGCAAGATATGTAGTTTTGACAACCTTTAATTAAATCTAAAAGACCTTACTCTGGTTATTTCCGTCATGTATAACAAGTGCTTTAAGTATGGTTGTATTTTATGACAGGATCGTTTACATCTATATCGTATATTTGTTATCGTAAATTAATCACAGACTGTATATAATATGCCCTTCCAGTGAACCAAGACACAAAAAGCTGTATACTCTGAAGTAAGTTTACTTCGTCCATCAGTGGCATAGACAGTTTACAAACATACTACCTTACAAACAGATCAAAGCAAAACTATTTGAATAACCTTCATTATATATGTTATATATATATTTCGAGATGTGAATTTACTGAAAGTGAAAGCGTTCTATTAGTGCTTTTGAATAAAGAAGCAGATAAAACTGTTTTGCAATCAGCCCTCAATAACAAACTTCTTTCTATTCACCTTCAAGTCCTTGTCTGAGAGCATAGATAGGCAAAGCAATTCACATCTTCTAGTGTCTTGAATAGTTAATGTGTTGTCCCATATTGACTTAGTAATGGAGGTCTATGCACTACAGGCACCTACATAATTACATTATATCAGAATCAACTTAGACAAAGCTGTTTGTTTACATCTGTTATTTATATCTTTTACATATATTGTGGCAGGGAAGGGTTCCAAGTGCTGTAGCAGATACAATGCTGAAAAGTGGATTTCATTGCATTGACCAAGTAATAAAAAAAAGTTCCATTACAATGCCTCCATGCAAAAATGACTTACCTGCCTTCATAGTTCATACATTAATAAGCCAGTATGGCAATGAGCAAGAAGAGTTACAGAACTACATACACAAACACATAAGATGCCTTTATCTACAATGTATGCATATATATACTGGGTTAACACTTTCAAAACTGCCATATTTACACTTGTATTTACTGCACAGGTTTGTACCTTTTTTGTCTTTGTCTTTATTAAAGTAAATAAACAGTCCCTATACCCCTTGATAAGAAAAATGGGGAAGAGTGTGTACCTGCACTCATAGATCAGTTGTCAGAAAGGGTACTTTGTTCTTTGACTATTTTAAAATGTTCAATATGTTTTACTGAACCAAGCCATGTTTTACCAGTGCCTTAGAACAGGTGTCTTTTGCATACACTGATAGATGCAACCATGCCTATATTGATAGAGCAGTCTCAGTTAGGATTTGAGACTACAGTAATACATGTACTACATAATGAGTAGCATCACTCTATACAACAATGGCCTGTAGACTTACCTTGACTAGTAACAGCTGTCGTACAATAGGCTGCACATGGACACACTGTAGACGGCAACTTAACAGTCTTCTGAAAATACATCAAAAGTAGTCTGGATAATAATATAAATATACGTGTACTACCATGTATACACAACCTCTGCTATTGTTATCAGATTTCTTTATCAAAGTTAAGGTACACATCAACATATGCATCTCTTACAGTACTGTTGTGATGATGTGTGTCCCTCCTGGAACCGTTGTGTCTCTTTTTGATGATTTGTGTCCCTTATAAATTGAATTGTTGTGTCCCTTGCTGTGTTGTTGTGTCTCGGTTTGTTACATTTTGTTTCTAATTGAATTGTTGTGTGCCGTGTTCTATCACCTATGGTGGGAAATCAAGCAACATAATGTAACTGCTTGCCTAACTTATATACACTTTACACATGTACATAGTTACCACAGTTTGGAGATTAACACTTGAACATTTCATTGTCAGCACAGGGGGATTTTTTCAAGTAGAACAGAACAAAATATGAGAGAAAAGTGAGATAATCACATACTGTCTCTGTGTATTTTGTTATAAATACTGCAATAAACCTGCTCAGCTCAAACAACATTACTATTTCAAGTTTTCACAAACATATTTTATGCTGATTTCCCCCCCCAAAAAACTTACATTTGACCAGTTTATATAACCGGATTAAAACATATCCAAGATGTATTTGTTCAAACATTTCTCACATTGCTGGTCACACATCAATAGATTCATGATACACGATCTGATTTATTTTGAGTGCAGATAAACCTGCATGTACAGTTGTGGTTTGTACACCTACATCTCTCCCAGGTATAACAACATGTGTAAAATTCAGAGAAAACTATCTGCCGAGGCATTTGGTACAAAAGCTTGCAGGTATCAATCAAAGGAAAGGCTGTACATGTACCAGGAATACTGAACTTGAATGACTTGAAGAGTGAATGCAAAAGGGTTTTATCTGGGGGGTTTTCTAGCCACACTTAGAACTCTTTCGCTTTCACCCCTTGAAGAGTACACAGCTTAATATTTTAGTAGACTCTTTCTTTAAAGATTTCAGACACCAGATATTGTTTCATGCGGGAGTTAGATTGTTTTCTCAGATATTATGTATTTTTTGTTGTGTCTACAGTAAGAACATGCACTGCAATGAAACTTTTAGCGCAATTATAAATTAGTATATTGTAAACAATTAAGAGTCTTGCTTTCAACTTTTGTTTTTCTGGAATCTTGTCTATTTCACCAAACAAAATGCCCTGTCCCTGATTATTTACAATTCTCATCAGTTTGCAATACCATAAACCCATTAGCTTCTTCTTATCAATATCTTTGTGGCCAAGTTGTATTTTAACTTAAGACAAACACACTTAAGGCTACATTGAAGATAACAAATGTGAACTTTGCCTGCTCTGACCTATCATTTATTAATGGTCATTTATAGATGGTCAAATTCAGAAGGGTGCTATCTTCTTCTTAATGCAATAGCACTTAGAACCCTTTTGTTTTCATTCTGTGTTATGGTCAACATTGCTTCCTGCTCAATGAAGGTTAAGTAGATCTTATCATTCATATTCTCCATTCCTTAAAGGGCGAGTAAAAAGTAAGGGGCATAGTTAATAGCAACAAAACTCTTGGCCACATCCTTAAGTAAAAATAAAACACTATGGTTTGCATTGATTTTAGATTTTTATCTACATTTTTTAATGTCTTAGGATGTCTATAAATCTACTCATGTAGATAACTTTTATTTCAGTCAATCTTTCGAACCCACCAATTTGTTCCTAGAGAGCATGCTTATATAAGTCACTGCTGCCCCCACCCCGTCATATGATATATACACTGCTTTAGCTACACCACTGCTAGTTAATTCCAGGAGCAAACACATGGCATCATTGTCCTACGACCATCAATATCCTCGTTATGTGGCCTGATACTTCCCACAATCCATACCCACTAAAAGCAAAACAGTGTCTAATCACACAAAGACCCTAAAAGGCCTAGTAAACAATCCACAATGTCATTAATCTTAGCAAACAAATCAAATGGAAGAGAAACCAGACATAATATTCTTTTCTCGGAAACCTTGGTACCCACATCCCAAATAGAAACAAAATTGATCACCCAATTCTTCTTTAAATGGAATCATTTCTCTGAATCACATTACATTATTGTGTTAGGCATGTAAAACTGGAATTCTCTGAATCGCTAATAGAATTGATTGAACCAGCATTAATCAGTTAGTCTTTGATTTCTTCAGCTTGACCAACTAAAAACGCTATCTTGATTGTAATTACTGCAGAGAGCAACAATTTATCACAGCAAAATATACTCTGACAGGTGATGATAGCCTGATGAACCAATCACAGGAGGAGTTGATCTATTTCAAATACACCTATATATCATGAGGTCAACACAAGACTGAAGTAATACCTAGCTAAGCTATATTGATTGAAATAAACCCATGTTACATTGGTCTTACATTGAGATTTTTTAGTTATTTGTTTTACTCCCACAATGAGCTAAATTTTGACCTGGATATTGTACCTCTCACATGTTATTTTCAATGGTTCAATTTAAAGGTGCACGTATACTCTGACAAACAAATACACGTGAACATGGATACAATAGTTTCTTTTGTTATATAAAGCGGGCAAGTGTCGAAGGGTGGAGAGAGTCATTCCACTTGAAGTTGGAGAAAGGGAGGATGAAAATCAACAAGAGAAAAGAATAGAATTAGGCTCCTTAGGGTTTTCACCCACGGAATGGGTTCACATTAACAATCATTTCTTAATTAATCATGTTAACTGACTGTTAAAGCAAATAGAAAAATGAGAAAAACAATTCTTATTTATCTAGCATAAGACACTTAGTTATAATGATTGAGTTTTTCATAAGCTTTTAACAATTAGGAGTTTTAACTTTTTGCAGCAAAATTGCTAAAAAATCCATCTTTTTCCAACTGTAGGCAAAAATTGTGTTTTAGGCGTTTTTAGACGGCTTGCTTTATCAAACAAATTTCCACTTTCAACAGTACATTCATTTCACCATTACGACTAATACAACTTTTTCCTATTCACTAAGTGACTCTGCTAAATTGAGCAAATTAAGAAATAAATGAAATAATATACTTTGAGAACAGTTCAGGATATTCTACAGGCAATGCACAATCATACTGTTCAAATAATCAGATAATTAGTGCACCTTTACCATGAAAATTTGTTACAAGAAATTATTAAACATATACCAGTATCCCCCCAAAAAACACATAAATTAAATGTAATATTGTTACGGACCCCAACCTCATTTAGATCCCCCTCTAGGTGTCAAACACACCGAGCACTCTGCTACTAGTGCTAATACATCCACAACATTTTTACGGGTGTCAATACTCTGTATGTCCTCAAACTCATAACGACTGGCATGTGCTTGCAATATTGATGAGCAGTTCTCGTAATTATGCTGACAAGAGAAATTCCAGGCTTTAAAACAATACTGAGCGCCAATATAGCAGTAGACATACTTCAGTTTAGCTCTCAGTGCAGTAATGGTGTCAGTGAACCATTGACGTAAAAACCAACTAGCAACACTGCAGTAGTGAACCAAGATACCCATCCACTTGGATCTATAACATAATTAGTCTATTGTACGAGAATCAAACAGCTGTTCTACGCCTACATTGTCATTGGCTCAATGCAGGATCTAAACAGTTGGCCATTCATGTCAAACAATATCATGGCATGCAATCTCAACATATTGAACAATTCTGGTTATTCAATACTTTACTGCCTTATGTATGCATTGCATCAAAGAAAGTTGAACATTGACTTCATAAAAATGCATCAAACCAATTTCACATCAATGCAAAAACAGAACAATTATCCTATATGTTTTAAACAAATTTACAGTAAACTATAACCTCCACTTCATGATGATAGTACTTCAGAAACAGGCTTTATTATTAGTGATTTATTGCAACCAGCAGGGAGGGTATTGGTTCTATATAGCCCAGGTAAAAGAGTTTGTTAATACTGTAAAGTCAGACATTTAATGTACAGACACAAAAAAGGAAAGTGAATTTCTCCAAAAGCTGACAAATTTATGTAAAAGCTTACAAATTTATGTATGTTTTTTATTACAGCTCTGAAATCTATTGAAGTACAGCTAAAACCTGTTAAAAAGAATCATCTGCTTAAAAGCATATTTTTTACAGGTGATTTTTGTAAGCAGGGTAATTCAATGACAAATTTACAGTGGTCTTGACAGCCAATCTCTCTAGACAGCCTGACAGGTGTTCTTTAGAACAAGTTCACTACGTATGTTTTTAAGTGTACCCTTTGCTTGGATTAATAAAGATAAACTCATTTATATGGCTAACAGACTACAAATCTTCTTCATCGCAAAAAAGTGTGACAGTACAGTTATTTGTGTTGTATTAAATGTGAGCCTCCAGTGCTTTATTGGATTACATTTTTTCACTGCTTCATCCAGGTAAAATTAGGTTCCAAATTAAAATCTGCCATTGGAAATACTCTGTTATGGAGTACCAGTGTTCTGCCCAGAGCTCGCCCTTGCATATTTTTCAGATGGCGCATCAAAAATCCCTTAGATGGGCCCGCGGGCGCGTCCGTTTTTTCGCTGAATAAATGATGATGATATTGGTATTCGGTAATTCATGGCCGATAACGAAATCTTAATTCGCCAGTGATTAGCAGGTGCGCGGTACATGATTGTAACTGGCGTTTTCATTGGTTCTTGGGACTAAATCGGAAATGGTTTCCGCATGTTTAACAATGGCTGACTAGATGAAAATAAGCGAACTTGATTTCTATCAATGCTCAGCACCAGAGAAATGTCTCAAATTGAAACAAAAAGTTATTAATGGCTAATTCAACCGCTTCTCCGTTACCACACAAGACAACAAACCAAAAGCCCCAGAAATCAAATAAAATGAATCCCTTCCTCTCAAGTGAAAATGAAAGTAAACAGTCTGCCAGTAAAGCGTAAAGTTTAACAGTCCGTAATTTTCAACAAATGTGATCGAAAGAGTATGGATCAGTATGAATGACTTCACTTTGAATCAGAACTCAATTTTATGACTTGCAAGTTGTGTGTAA
>ENA-OREC01000750-OREC01000750.1-marine-metagenome-genome-assembly--contig:-NODE-750-length-14198-cov-13.534027_pt1 | contig 14198 bp, 7 predicted proteins | sample MGYA00248626_ERZ508543 | MGnify/ENA primary metagenome ERZ508543 (study PRJEB26211, sample SAMN05518279) | marine metagenome | isolation source: Puget Sound, Washington, USA | host: Bankia setacea... | reverse complement strand
AGGACTGTGAGAGGTAAATGCAAGACCAGGACTGTGAGAGGTAAATGCAAGACCAGGACTGTGAGAGGTAAATGCAAAATGGTTGTAAGTGCTATTGAATAAAACAGCAGATATAACTATTTGGCATTCACCCCTTTGACTGGCATAGTAACTGATGATGCCAGCATTTTGGCGGATGTGTGCATGTTCTTGTTTAATTGATTCATATTGTATATATTATAAGACAGTTTGCATGTGACCTTCAAGATATTTTGTACTCTTAACGGAAGTATGACGTCAAAGTGTTGAATTTTGCTTCCTAACAGCTTCATGTTCATCTCTCAAAGTTACATACATTTGTACTACATATAAGGAAGTGTTGTTTAATAGTCTGGGAGAAAGACCGAGACAAAACTTAGATTAAAACAACAATTGTACAGGATATTAGAAATATAAAAAGCATTCAAGGAGACTATGATACTCAGGCCATCAACTATTCAAACAGTATTAAAAATTTGTCTTGTTAGTCATGTACAATTCAGAAGGTGGTTCTTTTGACTGGAGAGTGTTTTATGTACCTAGCAATAGGACAAGGTGCTGGAAGGACTAAGTGTGATGTGACGTTTGTCTGTAGGTGTTTCAGTCGCAGTGTGATGTGACGTTTGTCTGTAGGTGTTTCAGTCGCAGTGTGATGTGACGTTTTATCTGTAGGTGTTTCAGACGCAGTGTGATGTGACGTTTGTCTGTAGATGTTTCAGTACATTCTTCCTCATCATGGACATCTATGTACTGAATATAGAGCCTGTGGGTTCATTCTTAGTTATCATATTTAATTGTAGTGGTAAAATGTTAATATAATGATAAAGATCTACACACTTGTACAATTCTGGGGTTAAGATCAAAATACAAGGAAATACTTATTAAAGAAGATAGTGCTTTCGGCGGTTTCTTTTTCAGCTTCTCATCTATCCCTGTACCAAGGTGTCACAGTGTAAGATCGAGACTGATTGTAATATCTGGAGGTGTTCAAAAACTAAATTTGGCTAAAATGATTTAAGAAAAACAAGTTCAAAAGGATTGTATGACACATGGTCTAGCTATGGCCAATGTACATCAGGTGTAATTTGATGTGATGTCGATAAACTAAAAATACACGTCAGGGATTGGTTTGTGTGATTGTGTGGTGTATCATAACTTCTTTGCAATGGATGAATTGTTCACAACGCATAGGTTAATTCTAATACAGGCTAATATTGTACCTGACCATCTCTTTTGCAGACTCTAGCATAATTGTTCTGTAATAGGATAATATACAATTGCGTTTAAATCTACTGTTATATGCAAGTATTTAGCTGGTCTAATAATTAGTGTGCTTGTGTGTTTCTTAACAAAACATTATGCAGTCTGTTCCAGTGATTGAAATGAACAATGCATCATTCTATTTAAATATCTTTAATGCTCCGTAAATGAGACTTTAATAAAGAAAGAGGTAAAAAATACTACATCATTTAGTTAGGAAGATAAGCTTTTCACGTTCGTAAATGAGTATGCAGGTTTTGTGCTGTACTGAAGTGGTAATTCAAAAAACTTCAAAATTACATTTAAGTCACGGAATTAAACATTTTGTGACAATCCTTTTAATTAAATCCTCAAAGAGTTTGCAACATTAATCATCTACAAACATACTTAGCCTTGAATATGTAAATGAGTACTAAAGGGACATCACTCTAAAGGCTTTAATATTTAAATGAGTACTGATGGGACACCACTCCAAATTGATGAAATTTAATTCGCTCCCTTTATGGCATTGACTTATTTTGTCATTTTCATTTTCCATTTTTCATCACATATAGAAAGCCATGCATCGACCTCTATTTCAAAAACACAATCAGTTGTAGCCTTCAACTCAGACAAGAATACAAAGGATCCTATTTCATTCCAATGATGTATCTGAGACTGACAATGAAACACAAGGATAATGATTTTGTTACTTCATGTCATTAACAGAACAAAATTGTACCACATTTACTCAAGTGATTGTTTTAAAGCACAGTTAATAGCAGTAGTTCAAATCCTTGATTAAAGTTACACTAGAAACAAATACGTTTATAGAAAAATAGAGTTGCTTTAATAAATGTGTCATCCTTAAAAAGCAATCAAGATTGCGAGAGTTATGTTATTGTTATTATGAATGTTTTGAAGAAGTAGATGTTTGAAGATAACTTGGTTGTGTTTTATCATCGAAGAGTAATTTCAATCGATCCCATTTAAGTGCTGATCTCTTGATTTGTTATTTGATACTCCATTCTTAGAAACCTTTCACAACATTTCAAACAACAATAAACAAATAACAATGTGACAAACATATCCATAAATGTAACCTGGGATTGGTTTTATTTAATATTAATTTGTCTTCAGTTTAATCCAAAAAAGCTTCATGCACTACATATTTCCAACAAATTGATCAGAGATGCTAAATGTAGAATTTATAGTTTGCCAATGAATCTACATAAAACTCAGCTGTATCTGAAGTAACAGTGAAACATTTTAGTCAGAAACTTTGACCTCCATCATTGCTCAGTACTGGTTGGTGCCAGGGATGGATTCAAGCTGAGTGAAGTTGGTTCTTGCACTATCTAACTGAAATAAAAGAGTAAAAAGTTTAAAACACTGCTAGGCACGGCACATATGTTGACAAAGAAGGATTTACAAGTGATCAGGCTTTTCTGTTATTTAGAACTTTAGAAACGATCTGCGTCATTGACACATAAATAAGGGTAAGTGTTTGTGTTTTACGCCATTCCAAACTTCGGAAACAATCAGCAACAATGACAAACAAGAAAGACAGTAATGGTGACGGACAGTTTTCTCTCTCTGTGCTTGGCCCCTATTTCTTTCACTGATTTTTGAGAGAGGCAGGAACTTTTTTAAGCTCCTACGTGACATTGATTAACTGAAGCAGGAGAAACGATTGAATGGCAGACCCATGATGGTAATTGTTTTCGGTAGTTTGTATACATTCTGGACAGTTTCTCTGCTAGCTTCTAGGATTTACTTGAAATTTCGTAGAATTTTGATGGTTTTTAGCAGGATTTTGCTTGCTTTTGAGAGTTTTACAGCAATTATTTCAAAGAATTTATTTGGGGGGATGAACGTTTGACAAAGCAAAGAATGATTTTAGGATGAGCGGTCTTGCAGGGCTTTCAAAGATTATATTGACAGTTGAATCTTAAACATGACCATAGTTCCTGTCTACGTAGGTTCTGAACATTACACATGTGTTTCTGCTTTGGCTATACATATTCAAAGGATCTTACATGATTTTCATTTAATATAAACTTTTACGAAACTAGTTCAGGAAATGTTATTACATGAGATTTTGGTTAGCTTCATGAAGTTTGTATCAAAATGGCCGCGTTACAAGATTTATGGTTTCAATAATAAGAGCCAACTTTGTCAGGATCATTTAAGGAGAATCTAAAAGATTACCTATGATTAATAAAGTAAATTACAATATATAAAGTTTCGCTGGCTAAGCTATTCATTGACCAGTCCGCTTATATATAAAACCGCCTACTTTGGGTCCCATATAGGTATATATTCAATGTAGTTTTGTCCTGCTATTTTGACAATTTCATTATTATACACTATTAAGACCATTCCTCTATTAAGACCATTCTTCTATTAAGACCATTCCTCTATTAAGACCACTTTTTGTTGGTCCAGAGTGGTCTTATCAGTCAAAATTCACTTTACTTCCACTCATCCTATAGTTGGTGAAGACTGCAAGCTATATATTACCTCTTTGTTTGAGGACATTACTCTGTACATTTGCATGAGTGCTCTCCCTTTTGGACATGTGTTTCCATTATTTTTCGTTAAGAAAACTACTATATTTACTGTTTGATGTAGTCATGTGCATGCTGATTGGGAAAGCACTCAAGCATTTTTATTTGTTATACAAAAGTCTAATATTATGTTAATATGGACCTATATTATTGTCCTTTACATTTAAGAAAAACACGATTTCAAATATTTTACTCAAATCTCGTTATAGAAATACCTATCAACAAGGGAGTGAACTCTTCCAAACTTAAAATTTCAAAAATAGGGATTTACTGTGATGTCTCTATGCTACACATGGCTAAGGGTCCTGTGTAACCAACATGTAAATTGTAATCATGATCCTTACAGCCCATATTGCCTAAGATTCTATATCATTGTAGTTTGTAGTGTCTACTCATCCAGTGTTCAAGTTTATCTGGCTGAACTATTGGTGCATAAGAACTTATTCAACTGTGTAATGCATGAATCTTGTTTATCGTACATGCAATCATATGTTAATACATTTGTAGGAGTGCAGACTCTATTGACAAAATATAACATGACCTTTACCGACTTAATGATGCAGGAAAAGTACACACATATATAGAATTAATATTGAATGAAGCTATATAGAAGCTGCAACTTATATAGTGCAAAGAGATATGAACTTGCTATATGCCAGGTTTTCCTAATTCCAGTGAAGTACAAACTAACATTTTCACCTTATATAAAAAAACAATTGGATTCAAGTTTTTAATTTCCTGCTAATAAGTGTTTCTGTGAGTTAAAGTATATGCCTATATGCCTATGTTCAAGATCACATCTATTCTAACTTATTGTTGCCTATCATCTTTATAAACAAGATCAAATGGAATTCGTTAGAAACAGTTCCATGTTAACAGAGATGTACCTAACTCTAAAACATGAACTTCCCAGAGGTTCTGGCTTCAACCACTCTACCTTGACCAACAGGAGGTCTTGTAAAGTGGCGCTGTATTCCTTGCTCAGGCTTACAATACAATAATTCCTGGGTTAGCTCCTTGGATTACACCATGCATGAAGAGGCCCACCTGCAGGATCATTGGAAACATCAGGATTGTGTTGTAATAGTTTCTAAGGTCTGACAGTACACCATGAAGAAAAAGAATAACAGTTAAGTGTGTAAAGGGTGGTTAGGTTCAAGGCCATTGTACTTTAGCTATGGGCTGTATTGGTGAATACGATTTACTGAACTATATACACCATGGACTCCAAGCATGCACCCAGGATGAAGGATTGTGTAGATTTTGAAAAGTTGCTAGGTATGGTCAAAATGATGATTTATGCTTGACCCAAAAAAGGGATGTAGATATATGATTTTCTGATAACTAAACGATATAGGAATGCGTTTATTAACATTCTTTCAAAAGGATCGTTAGTGGAAAGTATATTGACATGTGAGTAAATATTTATAAGACAGGTAAAAATGTCAATACAAAATGGTAGAATAAGCTTTGCATACTGAATTTATGTTGATGATATGTGATCAATTTTGACGTTTTGTTCATCAGTGGACCTTTGGCAAAATTTTGTGACAAGAATTTTAGGTTTATTTTTTGGCCAATGTTTACTCTAAATACATTTTTTGTTGATAGTATAATTGTTTTTCCCTTGGTAACCACTTGGAAAACCACTGCAATTCGGAAATCCCATGGTGGCTGGGATGCTAAGGTCTGACCCCCATCTAAACATTATATTTTCTTCTATGAATATAATTATACTGTCTGATATTGTGGTAAAACTATCTTCTTGAGATTGTGATTTTGCTGCTTCTTTTTGCGTAAACAAGTTTAATAAAGATTAAAATTGAAGTGTGTGTAAAACAATATACAGGCAGTAGGTTGCCTCTTATAGAAGAAACATAAATCCATCACATGTTTCCTATTAGCTTGTCTGGAATTAAAAGCAAAATCTGGAATGGAAGAAAAAAAATCTAGGAGAGAAATAAAACCATCATCAGAAGCCATACTCTTGTCTTATCGGCAGTCAGGACATCTCAACCTTGAAGCCATCCTTTGTACAGTAAAATCCATATTGAATCCTGGATTGCTTGATTTAATAAATAGTGTTCAACCTCATATAGAACAATGTTCTGTCCTGTGATTTCTCTATGCAATCTGGTGCAGCCATTGTTTCAAATCTGGAGAACGAGTGGGAACTAGTTGTCCCTTGTGAGAAATTTTGTAACAGTAAATTGTGTTACGCTACTGTTTTTATTGATTCAAAGGATAAAGTTGTATCAATTCCCAAGTCTATATTATAGCTTAATTACATTTCCGCCGCTCACGAGGAACTGGTCTAGTTTTATTGTTTATATCAGGTTTTGGGGCCCATGTCACTATTTGTTCTTACTTTCAGTTCTAGAAGCAGACTTAATAAAGCCAACAGTTCCGTATTGATTGACCAGAATTGATGGAAAAGATTTCGAAGGGAAAGAAAACACAAAATATAAAAAAATATTGTTTGATAGAGTGGCCATATTGCCTCTTGGTCTATCAGTGGTTTGAAGATTTTTTTCCCAAACATTGTTTATACACACAATCAAATTGAGGTCTGCTTTTAACTAAGTAAACAAACGTACAGCTTTAATCTCAAAATATTCAAATATAATCTAAGAAAGGATAAAATGTTACAAAAATAATTCATGTAGTTCAGGAAATAGACTTCATATAATGTACGTGTCATCAAACAAATACTAAATCTGTTGTTTTTTCTGTTCCTTTGCAAGAAGAAACACTTATTATACCATATGCATATAGAAATCACCATGTCTCAACATATAGAACAAGTAAAAACATTTGTTATAAGCTACATGCTGACCAATTTCTCAGTGATTTGGACCTCAGGTAAAAATGTTCCTTACACCATATACAGTTCCCTGCTATGTAAAAACAAGTGTTGAACACAAACCCACCTGTATTAAATGGAATGTTTGGTGTTGTTGAGGGCTACTTTGCTATGTGCTATTACCGGTGAAGCAGTGACCGTTGAGCAGTGACCTTATAAAAATGGGACATGTCCAAGCATAGGCAGTGTCATAGGGTATATACTTATGTACAGTAATCTCTATCCACTTAATACTGGACTATTGTAATCGTGTTTTAAAGCTGAGTTTAACATTTGTCCACCCTACTTCAAGTAATAGTCTAAAATTAAAAGTGCAGTCAGAGTGCTTGATTTCTACATAATATTATATTTGTATTTATGTGATTTGTCAAAGAAACAACTTTCACTTATAAGAAAACTAAGTAAGAAACAAACACTTGTGTTTTATTGCAAAATACCATAACAAAAAAACAAATTTTAAATAATAATTTTTCTTATCTGGGCATACTAAAAAACGCCATGCCCAGAATAAGGTACATGAATATGCACAAAAGACAAATAACCTCAAGACTAAAATCTAACAGGAAGGTGGAGAAAGGTTGTGATGGTTAAACTAGCAAAAAAGTTATCGTGGGTTTCACGCTAAACCATAAAAGAAAAATGGCGGAGGTGTTAGCTGATTGGCCTAACTGATCACGTGGTGTAACTACGCTAATCTGATTGGCTAACACCCCAACATAAATTATCGTAATAAACACCTATTTAAATGGTAAACAAAACAGAAATGGACAAACTGTGCCGCAATCCATGAATTATTTTATGTATGCATTTATGATGTCAGAATTCTTCCTCAAAAACAGTCAATGCCTATAAAGTGAAATGCCAGATTCTCAGTAGAAGATCAAATTTGGAGACATCTCAGTATTTCTGTAACTTCTGTTTTGTTGATTAGTGTGGAAAGTTGAATGACTTCTAGGACAAATCAATTCCCAATCTCAGATAAAAAAGATTTCTTATTTATACTCACTTTTACTTTCTCTCCTCTGCCATTTTACTCAGTTCAAGTTGACGTTAGCCTAGATACTGTCAGAACTCAACCAGTGTTTGTAATTTAACTTCCATTTATTTTGTTTGAGCTCTCTAAAGCAGATGGGTTTTAATGTTTATTGAAAACGTGATGTGATTGCTTGCGATTTGTCTGTCTTGAAATTGAAGTACTTGAAAATGATTGTCTACTTGAATGGCTTGATTGTTTTGGTTTGTGAGAGATTGGAGAGATGCCTGCCGGTATTTAAGACAACCCATGACAGATAGAACTCTACTTACACACACATGCTGGTAAAGGAAGGACAAATGGACCCTGGAGTTCACGCTTGGCAGATCAATTAACTTAGAATTATATTTGTAGATGCATTTATAGACTTGGTTCATTTAAGTTTTTTTAAGTATTGTAATGTCTTAGAATATTTTAAGACTCTTGATCTTCCGTAAAGACACATTATTGGTTTACTTGTGGTGAGATTTAGTTAATAACAGTGTGAGTAGTGGGGTTTTTCTGCAGTTATTTCATTTGATGTTAAAATTTATGTTTTAGAGGAATTTTAAAATCTAGATGTGTGACTATAGCGTTCTTGTTGAAATGTAAAACTCCTGAAAAACACTTGCTTCTAGAGTTTCTCCCACAAATACATGATTAAAATACTTTGACATTTTCAGCAATTGCGAATCAACTCCAAATTACAATTATGTAAGTGTGTGAAAAAGTGAAAAAGGCAATTTCTAAAAAAAAGAGATAATGTAACTGTTAAAAGCTGGCAGATTGCTTCCTCTCTTTGGTAATGGGGTATATCGTTTTTTTTGCCTTAGACAATATAATTATGAAAAGTGAGCAGTCAGAGCAAGTAAATACTGTTTTGTGCAAGAACTGACAGCGTCTCGGAATCTTCATGAAAATGGTCTCCGCTGTAAAAAATCCTCCACTGTCACATTTTCCCTGGAACTTTGCTGGCGACAGTCCTAAACGGGGGTCTGTCTGTTTGATAATTCCCTGCTTGTTTCCAGTTCATTACAGGCCCTGTCTGAATGCAAGAGGGAATTAAGTTCATAATTGTGACAAATGATGCCCTAAAACATCAATGGAGAGTAAATGATCTGGAGGCACTTTTGTATTGTGAAAAATTAAAAGACTTAAATGATGGGGTTTTAGTTTCATTAGGGAATTAGATGGATCTGAGCTGGCTGTATCTGGAAGTTGGCTTAAGATTTTACACTCCCTTCCCCTGCCCCTCGCCCTTTTCACACCCTCCTCTCTCCTCCCCTGTACATGTTGCTTAATACTGTCTGTGGAGTGTCAAGGGAGTTTCCATAAATGCTGATTAAGGGGTCATTGACAGCGCTTAATTCAGTAGCTGGTAAAGTTCTCCAGCACTGTATAAGGAACCATAACAAATATTGTGGGACACGTGCTCATTATAAAGTGGCTTTTTCCTGTGTCGTAAACTATCGCCATTGTCATACATAAAAATGATGCGTCTGAAGCACTAACTGTTATTGCCTGTATAGGTGATCGTTACCTTGCAATATGTCTGTATGGCTTAAAGGGGAATAGCGAAATGTCTGCAAAAGCATTCACACTTAATGTTTGCCTTAGTTTCATCACCCTGTTTGACTTCAGGCGGCTTTAATACCTTATATCAGCAATAATGATCCTTGAATCTTCACCTCTTGGTCGTTTGTAAAGGACGGCTGCAAGATCGTGAGTATATATATATCTGCCTATACAGAAATAAACATTCCTTTATATTGACTTGGTACAGCAGTGATCATGCATCTTTGACTAATGTCCAGAATGTTAAAGCTTAATGTGTCTAACTTATAGTGAAGCCAGACAGTATAGATTGAAGCCAAAACTAGAACTGGATGCAACGTGGGATTATCTTTGGGATCGCTGCGTTTCTTGAAAAAAAGTCCATTTAAAAAAACCTTATCGCACATAACACTGAAAGTGGAAATCGCATACAAACCCACTACAGTGAAGCGATGCACTAATCATCCATTTATCATGCCGTTATCTAATCCTAATATATTTAGCAATATACAAATTAAATGTTTACTATGTCTTTCGTACATTATGTTTAGATAAAACTTTTATATTGGTCCTCAACCTGTGCTAAAAGTTCTGGCTTGACATTGAGAATCACATTTTCTCTTGGTCTTTAAATAGTCCATCAAGTTGTGCAATACAGATTTCCTCAGCTATGAAAGACAATGATAGACGTGCAATGTTGTAGACTTGCATGTGAAGCTATCATCAGTCAGGGGTAAAACAGATGTTGTCTCTTCATCGGTCGACATGCAGTCACGTTGCATGTCTGTACTGCGTAATTTTAGCCACAGTCTGTAATTGTGAGAAACACCTCTTTTGTAATAAATCCATGTCTCGTTGTGTTTTTTTGTGCTATGATTGTACCGCAATGGTTAGTCTGTTTGATGTAATGAAAGAGACCTTGAAGTAAGAGGTGAATTGAATCAATCGATCTTCCCCTTCATGATGACCAAATGCACCTCTGTCAATATAGTCATGAACAGTGGTAAACTTTGTCTTTTATGTATATGATTGGTTTGAAAGTATAGCATAATGGTGTAATTTGTTACTTCAATATTAATGGTGCAATATGCATGCTAAATAAATAATACAACAGCACCTATTTTAACACAATACCCTTTAGAAAAGACTGAAAGTTCAGTTTGGAGAGCGCATTTTCAAAGTCTGTTTTGAAGGTCTATTTTCGAGGTGACGTTTATTCTTAAAGATATAATGTGGATTGGTTTAAACATATTTATTTTATAAAAAGCATACATTCAACATACACGCAATAAATTATAGGTGAATTGGGTTGGAAGCAGAAGCTTATTAGAACCCTCTCTAAACATATAAACTTTACAATATTACAAGTTGGTTGTAATTAGTTAAACATGATTATGAATAGAGATGCAGCGTTATAAATGCAATACAAAAGAAAAAACCCATATTTGTTGGGAGAACACGTTGACGAAGAATGGTGGAAAGTACTTAGTTGTCAAAGCGTTTTGTGGATTTTATATATCTATACACGTTTTTAAAGATTATGTGGATTGGCAGCTGAGTTGAGACTAAACACATTTCTGATCTCATTTTTAAGAGAATTTTGTTTGCATATTAAAGATAACATTTGGATAGCAGAATACAAACATGTGGGAGGTCGGTCAACAAATGAAAAATATGTTTAGAAATGTATTTATTCATTCCTCACCCACCCAAAATAAAAGTTTCAAATTGGATGCCAGGTAGATTAGAGCTAACACTTTCATATCCAACCACTCCAGAAGGTGCTCAAACTCTGTGGAACTACACCATAGTTTGGTAAATGTTTATGAGGAGTATATCTTGTCTTGAAAGCTTTGTTGTTTGTATGCTCATCTTCCCAGAGATGTAAACATCTTAATAAATCATCAGCACCAGCAGTGAGGTTTGGATTTCTGTGTTTGTATTTACATGGTATACCAGAACTTAACTTGCGTGACTACAATCATTCCCTGGTACCTATCAAGTTCTACATTAGAGCTGATATCAGATTCACAACACCAGAACATCACAACACTTTCATACCTGTCTTATAACTATGATTAGGCATAGATCATGGATGGGGAATGGTTACCGGAATGATTATCACCGATTTCATGGCTTCCTACCTTCATGTCTTCACCACATGTTCTAACGATTATTGGAGTTAGGCGTTAATAGGTGGAATATTTTCATAGTCAAATGTTTATTAACAAGAACACAATTAATTACTTGCAGGTGTCATAGAACATTGTTGGCGGTAAAACTTGGTATAACAGCATTCAAATACAATTAAGACTAACGAGGATAAGATCTACGGAGGTAAAGGTGTACTTTTTGCTAGCATTCAATTTACGACAGGGTGTGATAAAACAGTGAAGAAGCCAGCAATCAAGTGTTTTTTGGCAGTGGTTAAAACATTATACTGTAATTACTAAAATTTGTAAGTATAACAGAAATTGCAAACTAATACTTGCAGAATACTTCAGAAATTACCTTAATAACTAGATTATATATACAGAGATAAACAATGTATGTACAGACGATTGCACATTAGTATACACAATATTGCTTATGTCCTGTTATGGACCGTTGAACTTGTATCCAGAATTATTTTGATCATGACTATTTAATTAAGCTTATGATGACAAGTAGCAAACAGAATTAAATTTATACTTACAATCAAAACTCGCACAATAAATTGATCAGCCCATTATATTCCTTTTTTTGCTTAGCTTTTGTAAAACCTTCCGAAACAAAAGCAACGTATATAACTAAGATAACAGGTATTTGGACAAAGTGGCTGCAACCAGAATGTAAATACAAATGAATTTCTCCAGAGACTCTTTGCATTAGTTAATAGTTATCATTACATTTACAGCAACTAAAGTTTACATGCGTCATGAAAAAGATCATTGTCTACATTAAGGTGCCAAAGATATTTATGGTGCTGAAAAGTTTGAATTATATCTTTACATGTAGCAACCTCTTGCATGACTTCCACAAACCTCATTGGATAATTGGTATTGATAGCTTTGTTACTCACATTATACTGCTAAGATCAAAGTTAATTGTTAATTGGCTCATTCTGTTCATTGATTTGTGCTTATAAGGTGGTGGGAGGGGGAGTGTGTTTGCTTGGAAAGATGGGGAGGTTACTAAGAGAAGGAGAAAGAAAACAACAGTGGGGTGGGTTTTTTTAGGTTTCATTAACTAAGCCTTTGTTTATACTAATTTATTATAGTTGAATTTTGAAAAAGCAGTTTTGTTCAGTTCTATATAATTATGCTCCAAAAGATTGTTCTTTCTCTTTTGTAACTGAATTGTTAAGAACTTTATCCTTCAATGGTATTTGATGACTAAATATTTTCAAGTCTGTGGTATTCAATAGGACAGTTGTGTTTTGACAGATCCAATATAAATATTACACTTTACAAGGACAAGCAAGCATTAAGACATTTCACACGGTAAAATAGTCAGACATTCAACTTGTAAAGATGGGTAACAGTTTTTTCCTTTGTAGCCATAACAATAGCGCTGTTTTACCTCAAGATTGTCCATTTATACAGACACAATATGCGTGAAAAGTGACCGGTTTTGTTGGCATTTAATTGCAACATAAACGTTTATTGGTCTCTGATTTCCTTATCAATTACTGTAAAGACGCTGGGTAGGTACAATATGCTGGGCAATTTTCACAACAATTTAGTTTTACCTTGACATTTAGGCATCATTTCTTTTGTTTTGTTATTAAGTGAACACTTAGTGGGACTTAAGGCTACGTTGGTTGTAGAGTGAGTTCAGTTAAGGGGGTTTCTCTGTACAGTTAAACCTGCTACATCTTCAGTTTTTATTGCCATTTTCATAGGTAACAGTCTCTTTAAATCATCCACAAAAATCGCGATACTCTATATCCGAGGCTCACGAATAAAACATGTTTTATAGTTTACATATGTGTCACTACTTTTCTTGCACTGATGTCAAATTGTCTAGGTTGTTGATGGAGTTTCGTTTGGCTCTGTCTGGTTAATTTGAATTGACCAGACTGCAAGAAGGATTAGAGGGACTAAAGGATTCAATTGTTGAGATCGCTGGTTAAGTCCAAAAATGTGAAAAAAGTTGTTAATGGCAAGTTAATGACATATAGTGTGATAGGAAAGCCTTCAAGGCTCTGTCTTGCTATTTATTCATGTTTTATGGGTAGATATACAGGTCTTGAGCAAATCAAAGGGCAAAGGTATGCAGATTGGTGCGATACCTTGATTCAAGATAAACCTTTAAACAGTTCTCAATCTGATGAGAATATGTACATGTATATAAGTATGAACTCTGACTTAAACAGTTCAACGATTTATTTTGATGGTACACATTTATCAATACAAAGGATATGTACATGTACAAGACATATAGGTATCGCTGTGGAAATCAAACTTGATCATGCAGATCAGGGTCATGAATGAAATTTAAACTTCTTGACCATATGTATGCATATCTGTCATGACCATGGATATCTGTCATGACCATGGATATCTGTCATGACCATGCATATCTGTCGTGACCATGTGTGTCTGTCATGACCATTCGTATCTGTCATGACCATGCGTATCTGTCATGGCCATGTCTATCTGTCATGACCATGCACATTTGTCATGATGATGCTTATCTGTCATGACCATGCGTATCTGTCATGACCATGCACATCTGTCATGACCATGTGTGTCTGTCATGACCATGCATATCTGTCATGACCATGCATATCTGTCATGACCATGCGTATCTGTCATGGCCATGCGTATCTGTCATGACCATGTGTATCTGCCATGACCATGCATATCTGTCATGACCATGCATATCTGTCATGACCATGCGTATCTGTCATGACCATGCATATCTGTCATGACCATGCATATCTGTCATGACCATGCAT
>ENA-OREC01000749-OREC01000749.1-marine-metagenome-genome-assembly--contig:-NODE-749-length-14200-cov-13.199037_pt1 | contig 14200 bp, 5 predicted proteins | sample MGYA00248626_ERZ508543 | MGnify/ENA primary metagenome ERZ508543 (study PRJEB26211, sample SAMN05518279) | marine metagenome | isolation source: Puget Sound, Washington, USA | host: Bankia setacea... | reverse complement strand
GGGGGGGGGGGGGGGCTGTCTGTACATTTTAAAAGTGTTAATGAACTTCAAGTCGAGCTAAGGTTCTCTTACATAACCGTAGATCTATATTGAATGGACAAAATGTTGTTTATGTAGAACGGGTTTATGAAGTGAGTGTATACATCAACAAACAGGTAGTTCTTAACTGATAAAAGTAATCGGTCAGTGCAGGTTCGTCAACCCTAGGCTACAAAGGAAGGAAAACATAGACACTGTTTTCTTTCAATTTCTTTGTAGTCTATATACTCTTTATATATTTTCTTTCTTCCACTCCGCCTTATGTGTATCTTGCTGCAAGTCTAGGACGATTACGTGTTTCGTAACTTGTATTAATAAGCGAACTCAATATTATTATACGGTGGCAATACGATGAAGTCAACTGTTGTGTTTGCCATTTCTAGACTGCTAGATACTGTCTTATATTTCAGGCGTTGTGAAGCAAGCAACGTGCTTCCTGAGCTGAATCTTGAGACCTAAAGCCAAAACCCATTAGGTTGTACATGTACGAATGACAGCAGATGACAAATGTCTAATGCATGAAGAGTATAAAAAAGCGTCAACAAATTTTATATATCACATCATTGTGCACATATTACATGAATAACGTCCAACGACATATATGGCTACTGATCGGTTTGCACACTGTTGTACCAAATGCGTTTAACATGTTCTTTAATTACAAAGGACAAAGCGAAACTCAATGCCAACATATTTTGGAGTGGCGTTTGTTGTCCTTATTTCTGTCAGATATTAATAGGTCGTTAACATAAACACGGATACTGCTAGCTGCGTTTTGGATGTTGCTGCAGACGACACTTGTTTTGTCTCGCGGGAAAGAACAAACGAAATGTATACTATGCCACAAAGGACGCCTTCCCCTAAATAACATACATACTTGTGTTGACACCGTGTTCTCAACTTATGAACTTTGAAAATCATCTTGTTGCAGAAGATATACATACAATGAAATACTTGTTCGGTCACCTTTGTTTTACTTTATTTTTACTCTTTACCTGAAGGATAACCTTTCGTGAGCGCTTGCAATGTCATCATATATTTGAACTTGAACTGTTAAATTAAATAGATGTATATTATATAGCATCCAGTTGTTACTGACAAGGCTCATAAACAGACTTGCGCCAGTTCAAAATAAATTTTGGAAGAATATGAAACCCACTTTATATACTTCCTCCAACTGTCAATATACTCCAAACATGGATACCCCCCTTCTTAAATAACGTCCCAGTGTTCTGATACCTATAAATAAAATACTTACAATGGTTTTCCTACTTAAGCAGGTCATATGGTTAAGCTTGTGACCTTGGCGATGATGGAATAAAGGATGTACCTTAAATTGTTTACTTCACATACATTTAGTCTCTCTTTAATTTAAAATCTTCTTCAACGTCATCATCCGTAATAGCCTTAACACTGGCCCAAACAGTTTAACACGATATTTAGTTCCTAAAATACTTCAGACAATTGAAACTATTTAAGGCATTCAACCAAACACGCAAACTTTGGATACATAGATATGGAAAAAAACGTCCAAACACCCGGGGTATTTGTGTCCTATGAATAACTTGACCCGGGCGCCCAGCTGAGACCAAAACAGATTATGTATAAATGTGGAAACAAAGTTCATTAACATGGTTTGTAAAATAGCATTAACGATTTCACTCATCAACCGTAAAATCTATATTAAACGCATATCATCAACCAGTGGATAATAGCATATGGAAATGCAGAACACGTCAACATAATTTATTATATTAAAATTTGGTATCAAAATATCTATGTGTTTTAAAACAACCTTCGGCATGAAATAAGTAAACAAACAGTACTAATACAAGTATAAACCAGAATATTAATGTTCTATTTCTTCAATAGCATGTAGATTCTATACAAAACTAAATACGTTTTAAATGACATTATTTAAACATTAAATAGGAATATGGTAATTTGAAAGGAAGACTATATCAAAGGAATCTAAAACAGACAATGAGGTAGAGATATAAAACTAGGCGTTACATGGAAACTGGTGTTAGTATCATATACACTATGCAGTTTAGTTTTGGTTTGCTTTTACAGATAATTCCTTCCTTCCTGTGCGGACTTCCGTATTTCTAATAGCAATGTTTGTCAGGATGTTACAACGGTTAAAGGCCAAACTAAGCACAGATGATATGAGGGGCAAGGATTAAACAAACTGATCTCAAGAATGTCAGTTATAAACATGGCAAAAATGCAGTTCTTGCAAATATATTTTGGTATCAACACACATCAACGTACTGTCCCTAATTGAGCAAAGGAATGCCTGAATGTTTGATTACGGTCTACTGTTAGTGCGCCAATCACAGATAACGTATAAACCAACATGAACAAGAAAGCGTCTGTGTCACATGAACATGCATATGAGTTTGACTATATTACCGATATTCTGTATGTGAAACATCTTCTTCTCTTTTCTTGGTTCGGGTGAACGTCCTCTAAATGTACACTTTAGTTATCTGAGATCGTTTTGTAGTAAACTCTCACTATCTTAAGAATTATGCTTACTATTAAGACAGATGAACAAATAAATATAACTTAATTGAAGAAACAGTTATTCAAAACAATAATTCAATCTTTTTTTAGAATCAAACAATTAAATGTACACCAAATGACATAAGTTTCATTCCTTTGTGTATTTATGTGATTAGAACGAATATTTGTTCAAGAATTATATCAGATTTAAAATTCTTTATGTTGTGTCAGTACCCTTGTCACGGATCCAGAAAATATGTCATTCTAAAATAATCATATCAAATACATTTTAATCTACTTAAGAAAACATCATTTACTGTTAATGTCCCATAACACAACATAAATATGTATGCTTCGTCAAGAACTGTTTGTTTTTTGTGTTTACGTAGGATGTCTCGGAATTAGTTACAGTATGATTTATAGCCATTGGAGTACATGGTTTACTGGTTTGTTAATTATTTAGAAACACGACAGAGTAGTTCAACAGCCTAGGTTTATGGACAGTCAGTTTAACTTCTCTTTATTTATAGTCTACACCATTCTGATGATTTAATATTCTTAGAATATGTTACGTTGACAGGTTAGAGTGGTCTAAACAAACAAGTAGCAAAACATATTCTGGTGTTATATTTCAGAGCTCCTTCGTATGTCATGATGAATTAAAAACAACATCTGTATACTCAGCACATTTAAAACATTCTTTAGCATACGCACTTCACTTTGAAAAAAGGGGAGGGTGTTAAAATAGTAGTCGGTGACCAATTTCATTGACGTTCGATGAAACTCGTACCTAAGATCGACAGGACGGACTTTCCTTTATTTTCTTCTTCGTCTTAACAACCAATGACGTAATAAACCAACGTCAATCATTGTCTAGCAGCAAAGACACATTTATTGACAGTAAGAATGTAATTGTACCAAAGGTATTAAAGATTATACACATTTGCTGGGCAGTTTATGTGATGCCGCAATGGATAAACTATACTCTCAAATTAAAACTGTACCATACACAAAACAGTTACAAGAAAGTTGAAACGGGAACCAGAAATCTAACCCGGGTACAAGTTAGGCTAAACGGGTACAAGAAAGATAAAATGGTACAAGTAATTGCATTCTGGAATTCAGTACCTAATTTGCTTTTCATCTACATTAATTAACTTGTTTTGAAATTCGCTCTTTATATTAACAAGTGCTCGAAGAACAAGATTCACCCATCGTTAAAACATATCATATCATATTATCTCCTATTTAAAGAAATACAGGTTCGTTACAAGTGGTGCATGTATAAAGTTATAAACATCGGTAACACCTAATTACAATTTGATAAGATCTGACGAGGGTGTTTTTCCTATAGGGCAATGCTAACTAGTGCTATATGGGTTCAGTAAGCCGTGTTAATAAATATATAATCATCTTCGTTATGTAATATTAAATAGATGACAAAGATGACAGGTATAAGTAACGAAACACATCATTTTTAAAGAAACCATAGCTGATATAATAATCATACTTGATAAAGTTTATTACTGATAAATGGTATGATCGCATCAGCTAAAGAAATTTATTATATTTAATAATGGTAGAAGACAAGTATTAAGCATTCTTTTACCATATAAAGTAATGGCAATTATGGGATAACTAATGTCTGACATATGTAGATTACGAAAATAGCATGAACTCAGCAAGTTTGACTATTTCCCTTATTTGTTTAGATGATGGAAATAACTCCCCACAGCAAACATAGGGTTATTTATCGATCTGAAACAAATAAAACAAGCCGAACACTATTTGTCAACACAGTTTAGTCTCTGAGTAACGCGGACCTTTTTTTTGGATACAAACAGTATGTCAAAAACAAAACAATGCGAGGCGTGGCAGGGAAGCTAAAGATGAAAAATAATATACTTGGAATGTATGGTATTCATAACACTACTTTGAAGTCATCATTGTCAAATACACCACTTTCTGACGTCTTAATGGTGAAAATATAGAAATACTGTAATACTTGTTTGTTTGTCAAAGGAGCAGGTAGACCATTGTTGCCCTCAGCGTTCGATATCTGTATCATTAACATATTCCGATTATAAATCTCATGGGATATCTTGACATATTGTATCAGCATTTAGTTGTACACTTTGAGCTGTTTTGTTATTTTGAGGTGATCACTGTTATTTCTGGAGGGGTATATTCATGTTTAGCCAGGATAAACATACAAGTACGTCCATGATAAAGACAATATTTCTTTTGTCCACCGTTCAAAATCGTCTCGATAAATAACAGTTTTGAGAAATACACCATTGTCAAAACATTAAGCATCGAATGTCCTTATGATAATAAACAAAATCTATATTTAACTTAAGAACATATGCATTTGACATCGTATTTAGAATTTATCCAGGATATTTGTCTACGAAACAATGTTTGGGCTTGTACTGCACTGAGGATAACACTTCGTGGGATAATGAAGACGTATAGTACTGTTGAAATAAAAACAAGCCATACGTCCTCATACATCACGGCTTTACTTAATAAGCAAATATGTCTGGCTGACGCAGTGTTAACTCACTCGCCTCTCACCGCTGCGACCCGGGTTCGATACCGGCGTCCGCATGTGAGATGGCCATGTGATCACCAAGTCAGACAGGTGGATTTCCTCCGGGCACTCCGGTTTCCTCCCACACGAACGCAAACATCGGTGCCAACGAGCATGATTAACATAAGATGTATAACTTGTTTCGTAATCGTTGTAAAATAAATAAAGTGTTTTAAAAAAAGAAGCAAATATTACCTGAACTATAATAACGATTACAACAACGTCTTGACTAATATTTTAGATGTATGTAGAAGCAAGTACTATGTTTGTTATTTGAGCTTTTGTGGGGAGGTATCTAGTTATTGTAACTCAATAGATAAAGACCTTTACTTTATTAAAAACATACTTCATGCAAAAGAAAAAAATATATGCAAAAACCACACTCCATGCAAAAATAAAATAGCTTCATGCAAAAAAAGCACTAAGTACAAAAAACGCACATTTAGTAATCGCAGCAAAACCGACAGTATCACCATTCAACACTTGTTACAGCAAACATCGATATGTGCAACCTGTAGGGCAGATACTAGTGATTTATATTTTGAAAGTGTGTCCTTTTCTCCATTCATTTTGACACGTTTTGAATTTTACAAAATCATGACTACTTAGGTTCTCAGCTGACAATGGCATGTACATCAAAGCGATACAATCTTTAATGATGTATGCCATCAAAGTATTAACATTTAAAATATTTGTGTAGCTTTCATTCAATGACAATCGAAGGTTAATCCATTGCACAGATTCGAAAAAAACGATGTTGGTATCTAGCAAACCTTTAGGGTAAAGTTGATTTTAATTGACATGCCTTTTGTTGCTATGGTAACGATAATGTTATATCCACCAATCAGCATTTAGATCAGTTGAGGGCCGGGTTATTTATAGGGTGGAGGCGATGATGAGAGTTGATAGCCTATATAAAGTATTTCTGGTATATCTCATTGCCTTGAGTCCTGAATGTCAGTATCTCTAGTAACATACCATTAACATCTATCTCCCTTAAACACGACAGAAAAAACGACCACAGTGATAAAATAGTTCCGAAGTTATTAACGCCTAATGTGATTTCTTTTGTATATGTGTTTGAACTTTTGACTCATTGTGAATTGATCAAAGGAAAATTGAAAGTTATAGGTCGCTTGACTGCGCACTGCTTTGATATGTGACTATTTATGTGATATATATTGATACATATAATCGTAAATCCTCAGGTCCGGTTTCAGCTGTCTCTTTTTCCTATCATTTACTGATTTAAATACCTATCCTTAGCTATATATTTCCCCGCGTTAAGGAAGGCTAATCAAAGTTAATTCAATTCACAGTCATATACTTTATAGGTTAGTATATCTTACATAATTGTTCACGAGTACTACACAGGGGTGGTAACCTAGTGACATAACACTGTATTGGTCTAAACACAGAATCTTAAAGTTGATCTCTGGAAAAACATCGTATGTCGATATTTCCCTGATGTTAGTCACTAAGAGTCTTATCTTAGTATCATCACAACAGTGATGTCAAAATGCTAAATCAGCTTATAAATTTCAACATAGAGTTTAAAGGGGAAAAAAGGAAATCCGTGTCAACAAATGTAGGTTTTAACGTCAATTGGTATATAAAAGTCATTAAAACAATCGTATCAAACAAAATAATACACATCAACTCGTCTCAATCGGTCTACAGACGCTTTCATCTGGTTTTATGAGAGTAAGCCGGTCTTTTCAAGTGGACATTGAAAGTTTCTGTTTGCACTTCTTCATGAAAACCCATCCCACACTGTTGTCAATCACATGCCTATTATTATAGTAATGAATGATGATTAAGTTAAAATGACGACCATTCGACCTTGACCTCTTAGCCTAGTACTGGGAGTTATTAGAGAACAAGCAATGCGTGCGAAATTTCCTTGTACATCGTGTTCCCCGTGAGCGAAGCTGTTGTGATGTTTTATGTTGTGCTTTAAGGACCATGTGTTTAACATTGCGACCATGTTTCACCTACAATGTTTTACCGAATAACAGCACTCATGGGAAAACAAGAGTTCAACCCACTTCAAAGACATTCAAGGAAAGAAAAGCTTGTTCTGGGATAATGTACGGTCTTGTTTGACATACAAATCACACTCGACTTCACGAGATAATTGTTTTAGTGCGATGAATTTAGATATCAAAGGTGTTCTTTATGCATGAACGACTTATAAAGTGAAACTAGGCAAGATTTATAACTGTTTAACCTCCATTAATCAAATTAAACATAATTATTACGATGGTCGATTTTGCATCGTACTGTGCAGTAATTGGCTGTAAGCCACGTCAAGATCGAAATGTTTATATCTGCCATATAATAGAATCCCAGTTCCTTAATTATGTTTGGTGTTGCATATTCCTGAATTTAAAAGTAGCAATTAAGATACTGTAATTTGTTTTAAGTATCTGTCAGCCAACGCCTAGTCCTTACGGCATACATAATCGGTTAATTTACAGTTATGCAATACCTATCAACTTATCATTTAATTACGTTAATTCTGGAACTTAACACTGCCACCATCGCTCTCTGGTAGAGTTAAAGTATACTTGACTACGTATTTGTAATGGCTAAATTTCTATTCCTTCCTTATCATTAGTAACAGCGGACACTTTTCCAAGGTGATAAGTATTGCATTAGCATTGGCACGTGGACTGTCAGCGGTTGACGAGCTCTCTGTCAGGTCTTCCGGCTGCTGTTGAAAATTCTATGCAACATTAATGAGCCCGTTGACAGACTCTGGTATTTTCTTAAATCATTAAAAAATAAATAAAAAAGCAATTTAAAGCGGTGGCTAAACGTAAGAATTCGTAAGTAAACGCCTAAAAGTTAAAAACATGAATGTGGATTTGTTTGAAACTGTGTCCATGACCCTTTTGCTCGCTGTAGTTCCCTAAGATCAAAGTAGTTTATCGTTGTGGGCGAGCTGCAATGCTGACCTATTGATGCAGCTTGTGAGCTTTGTCAGAATCTTAATTGCAGTGTTGACACAGTTGTCGGTATTGACGTTGCCAGTGTAAAGACAGTCGCAATCTCTTTTACGTGGATACATTGTTGTAAAGTCTTTGCTACATGCATGCATCATTCATAACCCTTTAAAGTGTTGTCTTTTCTTCGGACTGTGGGGACATATTTACTATTTACTTCGCCCGGCTTTGGAGAACGATTCAATCGATGTTTTTAATTATTTTTGATCTATATATACAATGAAATCAATCCAGGGGACAAGTTCAACTTACAAGAGGGGTTGCATGGGTTTGACAGATGGTTCTAAGTCAGGCTTCGTTTTCGACAGGCGACACTGGTTTGCGGTATTACATAAGAACACCATTTCACTTAGGTACGCTGTAAAATACTTGTCAGTGCACATATTGGTTCTGTTATTCATTGGTGCTTATTGAAACTTCTGTTAAGAGTCGAAACGTCGCCAGTGTTTATCACAATCATTTAGTATTTCCTCGTGGGATGGAATCTTGTGGTCAAAGGTGGCTTAACATTTAGCTAAGACATCTTGACTTTTGTCACCAACGGTTTAATAACTGTGGGATAAAATGACTTGACCCAATTTCATGAAGACTCTCAGGAGGTGATGACAAGTGTTTTAATATAACAGTTGAACAGGTCAATAATGTTCACTCTCAGTTCTTTGATATCAGATGTCTTTGTACATCAGATTTCTACATAATCAGTGCATACATTGACTCTATTTTGTTGTCCTGTCGTCGATTCTATGTATACGTGAAGGGAAGTCAGAACAAAGCGATTTTGAGCGAAACCTAGTAAAGTACGGACGTGTCACATTGTGTCGTCATACGAATCAATGTTCACATGTTATAGTGTATGTTATCACCCCTTTTCCACAATTGTCTCGACAAACGTACGCATTGTGTCATGTTCGTATGCTACTCAGAGCCGCTTCTTGCAGTAACAGTGTTTTCTTTAGTGTACCGGTATTTAGTTCGAATCAATTGTCACATTCTAATAAATAACACATTGCTGTAAGGTTATCAATACATACGAGTTGTCGTCCTAAGAAAGGTTTGCGTGTTGCTTAAGTTGTTGCTGCCAAGTATACGAATATTTGAAAGCATATCCAATCTGTTATACCAATATAAGTTAGAGTTTTTGTTTCGTAATATACATGAAACCATCACTACAATATCTCCAAATATGTAATATGAACTTTTTTACAATATGTGATCATTTCTCTCGGCAAACAATTTAAGTTGACATAATCTGTTCTTTTGTGGTTTTTAATGTTTTGTCAATTTACGTTTCCTCTTGGATCGATTTGGGAAAGCAGCCAAAGCCTTCATATCAATATACACGCTTAATGTTGTTCATTGCTGTTATATGTTTTCTTTACAGTAAAATATGTAAACACTGGATTGAAAAAAGGATCAACTATGTTTTTTTCGTACTCGAGGACACTATTCGAACCCACTACATCTCGTACATTTACTCGCAGACTGTTTGTTTAGACTATAGAACTAACAAACACATTGAACGTTTTCTTTTTCCAATACTGACGTGTTCTTTGACCTAGAAGACACGATGTACACTGGAGAAACATAGAAAGTCTCTTAATGTATTTGCGTACAATCAAAAGTGCAGTCAGTTAAAAAAATGTCAAGGGTACGAACTAAGTATCAATATTTTGGTTGTGGTTTTCCAACGAACTCCGGGGCAGATAAGAATTGTAAATCAGGCATTGTACGACTACGAGATTGCAAGACTGACAAGAGACGAAGTTTGATGAACCACATTTTAATTACATATGATTACAGGAATGTTATCTAAGAAATAAATCATTTGTAAAACACGTCGACATGCAAAATGGTTTATGTTAAATTGAGGAGCATTTAAATAATAGTTCGTTGTATACAGTTCAACTCGTGGTCGTTAAAATGAACATCTAAGTTAAGGCAAACAAAAATAAGCAACCGTGTTGTATAGAGTCGTATATTTCAATAATATATAGGTACTTAATATGCAAAGAAATTTGTATTTCAAGAATAACTTATAGTGTTTAATGATCATTTCCTGAGATCTGCTCATACGAAGCTCGATCATTTTTGACAGAAGGGAAACATGATATCCTAATTTCGGTTAACGATTTAAACATATAAAGGTGTCGTCATGTCTGGATGCGGTATTAAGACACAAGAAGCATGTCTTCACTGTGTTGGTATAGCATAACCATGTTACCGCAAATATCAGTATCGTTGGTAGGTAGTTATTTTTGCTTTTAAATAGGTGATACATTCTGCTGTTCTAAAATCAGGCGTTTGTTATCCGTGTAAAGATCAGCTATGGTAATACATTTACTGGATGATTTATATTAAGTGTGCAAAACAACTAGTTATACAAGGAAATCATGAATCTACAACTTGTAATTGCTATAAAACCTTGACTTATGATGTTATTAAATGCGTATGCTGCAACACGCTTAATTTAGTTTCACATTTTTTTTGCAACAGACGACAGCTAATTGGTTGTGACCGGGAGCCTGGTTCATTAATTTCCCCAACAGCAAATGATTCACGCCTTGTTTTACTACATGGTCGTGCGCTTTTAATTATTACTTCCAACACTGGTATAACAAGTTTTAATTACCCGCCATAAATTCTAGCCTACTTTGTCGTCTGCTTTTTTAACGCTGTGTCAGTCATGGCCGCGCTCAAAGCATTTCCCCTTTCGGCGTGAATTCAGTAAAACAGAAGATCGCTGTCTCGGTTTCATATAATGTAGGAGTCGTTTAACGTAATCACATGACAATGACATTTTTTTCAGTGTCCTTTGTAATGTAGAAGTTGGCCAACAGTTTTTTGGTTATTTTTTCCATCTTTGACTGTTTGTAACATTAACGGTAACCACAAGTTTGTTTATAATTTCCGGTTATTTTTGCAATTTCTTCCAAATATAGAGTGTTCATATAAACATACTGACACATATACGTATACTCGCTGTTATTGGAGGCTTTTCAGCGTGTACTGTTCTTATGAAATGTAATAAATCATGTCAAAAACACGAATACTGTCCTAAAACTGAAATGAGTGTTTTATTTTGCATAAATTCCCGTTATTTTCTGTTATGTTAGTCAGATTGTATATGTGACCACTTTGACTCAGCGGCCTGGCTCTGAAACAAAAGTTACATGTCAGAGGAGACATATAAAATGGAGATGTCGTACGCAACCACACTTGTTAAACTAACATCTGCTGTGTTTGTTTTAACTCGTATAGTATTTTTGTTGACAAGTCAATTTATGTTGTGGTATTTTAATTCCACTACACTCATTTTTATTACTTATTTGAACAATTGATTGATGCTTTGCTATTGTTTGTTTCTAACTATGACACACTTGTGTGTATTTATATAATATTTTGCCTCCGACTTGCCACATCAACACAAATAGTCCGTATACAGAACGTCGGGTCTATTTAAAGACTCAGCTGATGAAAACCGCCCTCGTTACCTTAGCTGTCAAAGAGTGGAAGAAAATCAGTGCGTCATTGTTCCACAACGTTCCAAGAATGTTTCTCCAAGTCCAATTGTCAGGGAATGATGCCTGCTGGGTGACAACTTTCTTTGCGGTTTATGGGTGCTGATATGTCCTGATTTGGAAAGAGGGGTGAGGAAACTAATGTCATGGACGGCGATACTTGACTAGCGGAGAAGCTATCACGTTCCGATATGTACTTAATTCAATAGCGAACCAAACTGATGATTTTATACAACTAAAGCATCCATATATTATAACTGAAATATTTAAACTGTATACACATTACACAATCGAACTATTTGAGTAATTTCAAAATTACATATCCACACATATTTGCTACGTATGAAACTGCAGAGAGATGCATGTATGTCAGAGGAATTCAGGAAATATACCAAACTGTCGAAATACAATGGCTATTTTGCAACGTTTTTGCGTTCTGTTCAATAACATTTGCTTTTAGTCATTTAAATACTTCTTAACCATGTATACTACAGTTTCTTTGCTTTCTTAAATTCAATCACACGGCCACCTCTCGTTTACAATCGAACTTTTATGTTACAATTAGTGACGTCATTGTTTGTGGGGCTCAACTTTTTCTTTCCAAACATGCGTGTTATTTCGAGTTATCAATAGTCTGGAAGTTACATTTTACACATGCTTTATATCTATTCACTCATGGGCGTCTCTGTCGTGTGCTCTACGTCCGGTAGAGTGTGTTTGGATTGCAGGTATTTCATTGGTTGGTAACTTATAATTCCGGTGTCATATATAAATATATATGACATATGTATCACAGTGATGTATGTTTTTCGGTTTAAAGCGTACATGTTAGGTTTAATGATACTGTATAGATTGTATCCTAACTTGTCTTTACTTCCTTTTCGATTGTACCTTTCTATTATATAACATATCTTCATCTTTGCATTGACTGCCGTTTTTAAATTGTCCAAGTATATCTCTATGAACAACAAGTGTTAATTGAGTTTGACGATATGGGCTTATAACTAAACGGATCATGTCTTCATACATGCATAACACCATCAAAATGAAAAACTATCCACGTATATTTGAATATTTCAAAATTTACAAAATGTTCTACATGAATACGTTTCGTAATACGTCTAGTGAAAACTGTGTCACTTTGTCAATTACAAAGCACACTTGTTCTAACCTGTGATGTTAGATTGTATCCCGTTCTACCATTGGTCAGTTTACCATAATTCCTTTGGCACACATACTTACAATTCAGACAATTCTGGGAGAGGAAGTGCTACTCATGCACTATTCAAACTTGTGTCGTATATCTAAATCATAATATTGCGTCAAGCTGACCTCCGAAAAAATGCGGGAGACCTTATATTAGTATTATGATGTATTCGGCATTCCTTGAAAGCTTCACCATTTGATACAGCTATTTCATTGACAGCTATACTTGTTGGTATGTGGTTCTGTTTCCCTTGACGCTCATTGGTCGTACGTTATGTGTCAGATGTAATTTGTATACTGTACTCCTTCCTTCTGAGCCCCATCTTAATCCATCAATAGTGTGTGTTTTATAAGTGCAAGGGTTTAATTTACTCGCGTATTGTTTAATCAATTTTAAATCCAATGTAAACACGGTTCAGCCCAGTTAAAACAAATGGATTATTCTTTAATACAATTGGAGCTCATGGTTGTGGTCCCGTAATGCAGATAAGTGCATACATAGCGATGATTCAAAGCTTGACAAGTGAGGCCACTGATACAAGGCTACAGTTGAAAGGGCCATACCAAAACATACACACATTACATTGATTTTGAAAGCATTTCCTGTATAATGTCTGACACGGATTGGGTTGGAGTTATCCTTCAATGTCTATCATACAAGAGTGTAGTTGCACAGACAGATCGTGTTAAACCATTCACATATTATATTGATCATTCAGGCACGCTCCCGTTCATTTCCTGTATAATGGCTGACACGGATTGGGTTAGAGTTATCTTTTACTGTCCATCATACCACTACATTTATATTCTTATATGTGTTCTTATTTGAATTTTATGAGTGTGACGTTGAAACATCTTTTTTGCGCATTTCATTTAAATTTTATCAATTCAGTTTCTTTATACAATTGTATGTAACAGCATAGTTTTGACGGTGACACATGCCTACCTATGAAAGAGTTTCGTTTAAATATAGGTTAGGCTCAATTTAGTAAAGACGAGGTTCATACACTAAATTGGCACTAAGTATATAGCTCTTATTCATAGCCAATTAAAAGTAAAAGTTTAAACATGAGCGTTTAACATAAGTCCTTCACAGTTCTATTTCATTTTGTGTGTGTGTTTCTGCTGTTTTTTTATACCAAATCACTTACATGCATCTATGAGCTGAAACCTGGTGATAGATACCGTTATGACTAGCCGTCCAATCATATTACTAACCACTATATCAGGGATACAAATGGTATGATAATTATGACGTTTGAATATTTTTAACGGGTATAAAATAAAATAAAAAGTATAAAATAGTGTATCCTTTTCTACATTCACGT
>ENA-OREC01000748-OREC01000748.1-marine-metagenome-genome-assembly--contig:-NODE-748-length-14201-cov-12.354361_pt1 | contig 14201 bp, 7 predicted proteins | sample MGYA00248626_ERZ508543 | MGnify/ENA primary metagenome ERZ508543 (study PRJEB26211, sample SAMN05518279) | marine metagenome | isolation source: Puget Sound, Washington, USA | host: Bankia setacea... | reverse complement strand
CCTCTATTGAGCCAATGGAGTTGTGCTTGCTAATTAGGTTCTATATGCAAGGCCCTAGAACAATATAGGTCTATGAATAACAAGTGATTAAGCTGTCATGGTGTGACAAATGAATGGTAGGAGATGTCATATTGCGAGGAGAGTTTGTCCTCAACCCTAGACTGTCTTCTCATCAAGATGTTTGTCCCCACTGGGTTTTCTTGACTGGTTTTGAATGCAAAAGTGTCGTATGTGCCTTATGAATCAGCAGTCTAGTTAACTCCTTAGTGGACTAAAGATTGAGCATTGACTTCATTACTGTTGTAAACCAGGGCTTACTGAGGTAATAGATAGACCACTGTTGCATCGTTCTGGTCCTTTATGCTTGAATCAACATGTATCTCACCTGTTTAAGGCTCTTGTGGTTGAATTCTGTTTAAAGAAGTCGCATCGTTTCTCCTTGTTCAGAATACCTATATGCATATCAGATAGACTCAAAGGTAAAGATGGGCGAACAGCAAAAACAGTGTAACGTGTACCAAATACAGAAGCCACATACGACAGTTTTCATCTAAAGAACTGGTCATTGTCACTTTTGTTCCTCCTTTAATTACACACATTTGGCTCCTTTTATCCCCACCATGTGCGTACCAATGAAGCACTGGTTGGGCCGTCATGTGCCACGTTTTGGCTAAATCTTGAAGTTCTTTATGTACTGTACTAAAGTGACTACCAGTCAACTAGGGACGGGGTCAGGGGGGAAGTGAGGCTTTTCAACATAGACTTCTGATACGAGGCAGAGTTGTTCGGGTCTAGGTGGCGTTCTATTTTTGGCTTGAAAAGTTTCCTTGTTTGATTTGTTTGTTTGATTTTACGTTAATAGTAAGAAGAAAAAATGGCTTGGCAGTTCAAAAATAGCAAAGTGACTGAGTAAACTTGTTGAGTGTTTACCATAGTATGGTTAGTTATAGAATGGCATAGGTGAAAGGTATGTTAGATATTCAGAAAACCTGAAGACTACAAACTGTTTGAACAAAAAGTTAATAGAAGAAAACAGTGAAAACAGTTACTTAAATCTTAAATGATGGACAGCTGTTATGTATTAATGAAGTAAGTGTTTGGTTGGCATATTGATAATATATATATATATATATATATACAGTATAAATCATAATAATAATGAGTATAAGGAAACTATGATAAAAACAGACGTATCCATCGTTCTTTTATTATGAGACTGAACTTAAGTTATTAGTCCGGTATAATCTATCAAATGTGTCCACAAACTTTATAAATGAAAAGGTGAGCTTACTGTCAAACTCTTGCCAATAAACATCTTGCTTTATAACATGACAGACGGTCGCTTTTGACCAAATAATAATGAATAAGAGTAATAATATGGTTTGTGAAGTTATAATTCTTTTGGGTTTTATGTACGTGTTTTAGTCTCGACACTGGGGAAGTAAATAAGATCATTAGTATGTACGGTACGCCTGGAGTCAAACTGAGGGCTCATGCACACTTACAATGAGGCTGATAGCAATTACAACACGCTGTAACCTCATCAGGGCTTTATCATTTATGAAAGATATCTTTAAATTGCAAGCTCATACACATTCAGAGGTGCACATAGTTATTTTAAAGTGACCATTTAAATTTAACTGAAAACATAATAAGAAACGAGGACACATGCCATCAGAGCTTTTATTGTTGGTTTAAACTCCATTGCTATCAGCAGATCATGATATCTTAGAAATTATGACTAATTATTTTTTCAGTTGTTTCAAAGTTTATTTTTTCATTCTAGTACAATTTCCCTGAGGCTATTAAGAACAGACAATAACATTAAGGTGCACTGTTTGGCGTGTGTCCAAAAAACAGTAGGGGAGTGGCTTTTACGTTACATTAGAGAAAAAACCAAAAAGCCACTTTCTAATTCCATTGTCAGGGACTTATTCAAGTTTAATTGATTACAATAAGAGATTATCATAGAAGAATAACCTTAGTAAGATTATAGAGTTATGTAATAATGTGTAATGACCAGGCAACATATAAACAAAGGCATACGTTGTCCTGTGTATCACTGATACCCTATCCAAACTGTGAAATAAGTACAAAATTGCACAGCAGATAATAAACTAAGATCCAAATTGAAGGATAAACATTGCCACCTCAGTACGTATATAACAATCACATCAAGGTAGACGAAATCTCCACTATTTTGAGCCCCTTAAGCTTACTACATTTGTATTAAGTTGTACAATAACTGAATAAGTAGCAAAACGATTACGGACTATAAAAAATACGATTGTAAAATATGTGTTGTTATATCTGGCCCAAGGAATATGTGGGAAAAGTTTAATACTATAAGTCCTTGGGTTAAACTTCCAACAATGTAGGGAAGTATGCAGTGACCAGATTAGGCCTGGTGCTATTGTGGTGGTGACAAACGACAATGAAAGAAAATGTCCGTTAGGTTTTTTGTACAACGTAAAGTAAAACACCAGCTGATCACAAAAAAGGTTAAGATCACTATTTAATACTCAACAATGCCGATTAAGAAGTTTTTGTTTCAATATACTTTGTCGATTAATTACTTGATTAAACAGAAAGGGAAAAATGTTTTACAAGCAATAAAGCTTATCCTGATCACAAATGATTTAATGGTTATTCATTGATTAGTAATTCTTAAAACAAAGAAGAAACTTTTTGCAATATTAGATAATGTAAAATGACTAAAGTTTGACTATGTTGTTAATGGACAACCGGAGGGGTAGTGGGAGGTCACCCAAGAAAGAAAGAAGAGTAATACATTAATAGAATCACAAGCATTGTTATCTCTTACTAATACTATGATGGAAAAATGATCAAAACAATCAGAAAAACAAAACATATCATTAAAAAAAGCTATACTTATATACTTGTTCATGTCAAGAAAATTTAAAGTAATTGAATCATGGAAATCTTTTAACCTAACAATGCAGGAGAAATAAAAAAATAATGATATCAGAAAAAAACTCATAAAAGCTGCTGTGTATTTGTATCTAAAGTATACTTGTACATGTCAATCAGTTGTCACATGACTTGTATCTATGACAGTCAAATCATGTCATTAAATACATTGCACATTGTCTCAAGTGCAATAAATACATAATATACTGTCAATATATATGTACAGTCATAGGTAATTAGTAAACCTGTGTACGCTGATTGTCTGTCTAACTCATCTAGTTGACCAGGTAATAAATTGTAAGAAATTGAAGCGGAAAAAAATGTGCAACCTTGGTAATACGAAAATCGATTGCCAAAACATCGTCAGGTACTGTAGTGGTAAGTTAAACAGTAAAATTAATACCTCATCCTCAACTTGAAGAAAAAAATGAAAACTGAGCCAACGAAAATTGAATGTCTTGCTAAATTCTTTCCTGAGAAAATGTGTTTTTGCTAATAGTAATAGAGATCATATGATTTTTTTCGGTATTTTACCAGTATATGTCAGTATTTAATTAGTGTAAAGGATGTATGTTTTTTTGTGGAACTGTTTTGTTTTTTTGCCCTGTATCAGCTCTGGAAAAAACCGGAGTGAAATGATAATCCCAGACAAAACTATGTTACAGCTTACTAACGGTTTGTATTTTTTCGGATGACATTTTTTTACCAGTTTTGTTACAACTAGACAGAAACCATCTGGTGTTGCAATTTGATAAGAAGAAAAATTCAGACTGGATTTGGTTTTGTTGTTATTGACGCAAGAGGTTTTCAGTTTTAGAATCTACCGCATTGTGTATGTTAAAGTCTATGATCTTCAGTATTGAATTTTACACTGTTTTCATTATTTTCTCGGGTCTTGGAAAAAGATCTCCATTGTAAGAATTAATTACCATAATCCTTGCTTCCAATTTCTTCCATAATAGACATTCTTTCCTATAAGTCTTGTGAAATGCAAACTGCCCCCAGGGTCACGGTTTATCTAGAATGTGAGAATTATAATGCTCTAACTGGATTCTTTAGTTTAATAACAGATACAACTCTTTTGCGTTAAATAAAGAAACTATAACAAAGTAATTTATATAAAGAAAAGGTGAAAACATTTCTCTAGTTTGGTTACAAATAGATCACTGTGGTTTTCAAGTTTCCTTCAAATTACGAAAATTCCACCCCCAGATTATTTGATAGCTAGCTAGAAAATGAGAAAATGTTGTTGTGCAGTTGATTGTTTATTCACTTACTATGAATATTTGTATTAGATATTAAGGGGTTCAGCATTGTGCTTTCAGAGGTTTGGAGGTCTATTTGCATTTGGGTTTAGTTTTGGGGGTGAAGGAAAGTGTCAGACCAGCGCTAATTTGTTCTTGTTATTCCTTTTTTCGCCCAACATTGTCCAGTTTTTGTCCACCCTATGGTCATGTGAGAGGTTAGATAAACAAAACTGACAAGACTTGTATAATGACACTTTCACCACACTGTAGACCTAACGTGGGGAGTGTTGGACTTTGTATTTACTGGATTTATACATTATTGTTATGTACCAAGGGAAACAAAATACCTAAATCTAATATAAATAATTAGTCATTACACCAGGATTGAAGTAAAACTGGTTTAAACGTTATAGAATATAAAGAATATCATACACTAGTTTGGTTTTTATGCTTTCAACGGGGGAGATAAAAGCCAAAAGGTGTGAAATTGAGTTGGACAGAATGAAACAATGTCTAGATTATTATGGCACAATGCTCAAATATTTTTATGTTCCTGTTTTTTAGATTTTTCCCATAATTGAAATTCATCACCACGGCAACAAGATCAAGTATCAATGATAAAATTGTCAGACAAATTTCGATCTTACTTTTTATGTTTGGGAAAAAAAGGTGTAGAAAAACAAAACAAAAATGTGATACTCGCTTATCTCTCAGCCAGAATTCTTATCAGTCTTGTTTTACATCATGAACAATCTTGGAACTAACTATGTAAATACTTGGCATCTCATTTTACTAATTTCTTGGCATGTTTTTTATAGTGTTTTTTCAAAAGGATCTAGCTTAGATGAAACCAACCAGAACTTCAATAATTGTACTGCTAAAAAAAAACTTCCAAATGTTCATGCATTATTTTCAACTTTTGAGGAAGATCGAATGATATACTGTCTGTACAAATTTCCTCCCTTCCATGATTTGCATCCTAATCATTTCCGACAGTGATACTCGATTGAAATACAGATCCTTGAAAAACGCATTACACATATTTAAAGTTTGTTGAGAAACATTATTTCTTCCTTATTTCCACTAGAAAAGGATGCGTTTGAGAGGGAAATCGTTGTATCTGTATCGGGCATTAGATAGTGCTTGTAGCATTTCTAACGTTATTGCTTCATTATAACAAACACTTTCCTGAAGTTTGTTCTTGACTGAAGCAGGTCTTATCACAATATAATTGGCACCATACTTCGTATTAAATTAGATATATGATACAAACATAAGTTCTCTCATTCTCTCAGCTTGGTTTCCTGCTATGTTTTAAGGGATTATTATCTCTGGCAAGGAAAACATCAGTTGCAGCTGTTTTTTGGTGGCTGTATTGATGTACGTGTGTTTTTGGTGGCACGGATTGCATTGGTGTGATGTTTTAGTGGCCCCCACGTGATCTTTTAGTTGGTGGGTTCAGTGTTTTCTGAGTTTGTTGGTGGTCAATAAGTTACATAGCTACGGCAGAATACATTGTGATTTAAGAGCATGGTCATGTGATTGCTGCATACTACTCGCAAGTTAAGCCTGGCTTCTAGTTATTGTTTCTTTTCACGGCTGATGATATTGTTGTTGTGGGCTGCTGATAATGTTGTTGTGGGCTGGTGAAAATGTTGTGAAAGCTTGCATAGTTTTCCCAGGTCATTGGATGTAATGTCACTTGTCACTGCCAAACTGTAATGACTTCCTTGCTGTTGTCTCTCTTTTACATACAGAAAATGCTAAGTCACTAATCTTCGGCATATATAACAGGAGTTGTGGTGCAGCAACAGTTAATAAAGGAAAACATTATGGCCAAGGTAAACACGCTTTTATGTCGCCTCACCCGTCTAGGAAAGCTGGGAGCTTGGCTGATGTCAATGCCAAACTATTCTGAATTCCCATGCTGGCAGTTCCTTGTATATTGTGGCACATTGTTGTTTTACATACTCTGCAATAAATTCTGCATTTGATGACACCACGTAGTTTTTGTTAGCAGTTAATCGCATATTGTTCCCTTTGATTAGAAGCGTTGAGATACCGACATTACAAAATTACTGTGTTTATAAAGGTCATGGCCACAATCAACTGAATGTAATCTGATTTAGTGCAGTTTCAAAGTCTGTCAGGCTAATATAAATGGATCAAATTGATGGAATAATAAAAAAGAAAAAAAGGCACCTAACTGTTTCTCTTTGACCTACGTGATTGGCTGTGACAATGCTCTTTTCTGGTACACAAACTATCCAATTAAATGATCTTTCACCATCTGGGGTTGGCATGTTAAAAAAATCCGTTTTTTTCCCACTTCTTATATTATTAAATTATAAGGGCTGACAAAAAAGGAATGTGTTAAGGAAACCTTTCTTTGACCTTTCTAGATGGAGGCTATTAACTTACAACTCCCATGTGGCCCCAGAACAGTTTTCCTGAATAGTTAGGAAATGTTTTCTTGAAGGCTCGGAAAATTAGGAAAATGTTTTTTAATTCTGTGCTGATCAAGTTAGGGGGAAGTTGCTAATGTTTTTGTTTCCTTTCGATTAGGCTAACTGTTTCATTCTCATTCAGAGCAGGGGTCCAGTTGGACATTGACAAATTACTCATTTAACGTTGGTCCCTTCGGAAAAATGTCCAATCCCATCCCGCCCTTATACTGGTAATTTTAAAGACCGTTTGTTAGAAAATGATACAATTTTTGTTACCAGCTTAGGGCTATTTACTCCCAGCTAAGTACATTTTAGATTTACAAAATGTATCAGTTTTATCAACAATGCTATAAGTGATTTCTAAGAGGCACACGTTTCATTGAGCATAATTCATAGTTGTGATGTTAAGCTAAGATTATGAAGTTCATTTTCAGTGCTATAATCTAATGATCTTAAGTTAATATTCTCTAAATTTTCATTAATTACGTCTACTCCTCAATTTTTTCAGATGAAGGTCGATTATATTTTTCTGTACTTACTAAATGCAAATCATTTAATAAAAAAGTTCCTTTTATGTATTATTGAATGCATTGTTGGTTGCCTTCAAGGTAAAGTGTTCTGTTGACATTTGCCGTTGTTATCTTACACTGTGCAAGGACATTAACATTTACAGACTGCCAATAATTATAAAAAGATTAACTAAAGGCATGTAACATGCACTCATTTCGCAGGGACTTTTTGTTATTCTACACTCACTTACCTTTATTAGATTAACAAGTTAATTCACCCTGAACAGACACAAGTATCACTCTTTAATTTTGGAGACTCTTAGATTATACCTAAAGTCTTCAATCTTTGAAATAATTAGACATAACACGACGGAGGGGTGATCATTTAAAATACAATATGTTCATGCATAAGAACTTAAACAACTGTTTTAAATGACAACTTATTAATAGTCTCTGAGTTACCATGACATGAGAGATGTTCTTTATTGACAAAACCCCCGTTAATCATCATGTCCATTACTAAATTACAGTTATTCTTACATGGTTGGTCTCATAAACCAGTCATCTGACTTGTTACAGATGGATTCTTGTCCGTTGTGAGTTCAAACCCACTAAAGGCTTTCTTCATTTCCTTGAGCAAAGACACTCTACCCTCATTGCTCAGTACTGGTTGGTTACAGGAACAGATTCGAGCATGGTTGATAAAATCCAATGAGAATAAAATAGTTTGAAGTAAACTAAAGCACATGTATATGGACCCCTCAAGGGCTATTGGCCATGTACAGACAGGTAAATTTGGCAGACAGTTTCACACTTTGCGTTGATAAAGGGCTGGCTGGCTACCTGTGTAAAGGTGTTAATATTTAATTACAGGTATGTCACTCAGGTGCATACTGACACTGCTTCATAACATGTTAGTTTTTTTACCCTTTCATTGTAAGGTATTCTTTGCTTTCTTTTTACATGGTATAGAGACATTTTAGTTGACTCCTGAGGGCTTAAAATGTATGTCAGTGGGTGTTATCTCGTAATATGATATAAAGAATGGTCAAACAGTACAGGGAACAACATGTATGGTAACACAGGGGATGAATAATAAAGTATGAACAACAGGAGAAAGTGTGTATTTTCTTAGCACCTGACATACCTTTTATATGAGTGTCACTGTCATTTAATTATAGAGAAAAAGCTGATTGTCAGTGTTAATATAACTGACAAGAATCAGCCAGTTTGGGTTTCATTTAAAACTAATAATTGATGTTGGGTTTGCTGTCACCTCAATAGGTAAAAAGGACCACAGGGAATTCTTTTTTTGTTGTACCATTAGTGCTTGGGCTGGGAAAAACTGGTCAAGTTGACAATACATAGAATACACAAGGGTCCTTGAACAATGTTTTTGTCTGTCACTAGAAGAGGTTACTAGGGCATCATGTTTTTACTTAACCGCACAGAAAGGTACTTTATAGCCCTTATGTTGAATTGTTGTAAAAAAACTTAATTGTTGGGACTGCACACTGCGGAAACAAGCTTTCGTAGGACTCTGTTGATTTATAACTAAACTGATACCTTTGTCTGAATGAGTCATTGAAACTATAGAGCATATCATTGAATTATTAATACATGAGCCATTGCTATATCTTCTCTATACATATAAGCCACACTGCTTGATTGGTTTTATCTGTTGTCTACAATAGAATAAAAAAGCTGAAAATATGTACAGTCCGTTTTGAGAAACTTAGATATTTGTGTTTGTATATATATGTAACTTAATTTCCCTTGTTCAGATCGCGTTTTGTAACACTGATAAACAAAAACTTCCAAACTCATTTTCCACTTGACTGAACATCGCTCAACCTACTCTTACTATGTAAATTGTGTTTCAAATACTCAATGCTTAACATGTAAATTAGGGCATTCCTTTATCACAAAGATCAGCTTCTCTCAAATGCTTAAATATTGACATATTATGTATAACAAACTGCCTGTCTGGGTGAATACTTTTTGGAAGCTTGTTGTGAGTACATGTATATAGATTAATTATAAACACTCTTTACATAATATTTAGCTCCTTGTTAATGTTACTTAAGGTACAGGGATACACGTACATTGCGCCAAAGGGGTGAAAATTGAAAGTTTCGCCTATTTCACTAAAACCGTCTTCAATCTTTCTACCTTTATGTAAACAATTTTGTTGTTCGAAAGATGACGTTTGTTGCCAAATGACGACGTCTTTTGAAAACAAAACTATGTCCTGATACCTTAAGAGCTGGTTCTTCACAATTAAAACAAAGTAATTATACTCACTGGAGATATTAGCAGACGCTCAATTCTTAAAACTCTGTAACTGTAATACTTGTGTGGAAGGAAGGAAGATGTGATTCATCACTAAAATGAAGATGAAAAAAATCATTGAAATGAAAAAGTAGATGAAAATTATTCGCTCAATAGTAGATACATCGATGTCTCAGTTGTAGAGTCAAAATCACGGGTATAAAGTCAAACTGTACTATCTGAGTCTACAGTTAATACAGTTTGGATCTCACTCTACCAGTATTTAAACCATGTAGAGCGCATCGCTGGTTGAGAATTATAGGATTGTGTTTTTTTTGTCGTCAGCATTGGTTATGAATATTTGTCCAACGGAGCGTGGATTTTCTCCATCTGTGAATAGAGAGAAACGAAAGAAAAAATTTGATCTGTTTAGTGTATAGAATTATTATAGAAGCTTTTATACTCAATAATTTTACAGTCAACATTATACACACACTATTTTTAATGCTTAAATTTGTTACTGCATGAAGGTGGTAAATTATATATGTTATAACATGACAGTTAAGAGATTGCTGCGAGCTTTAATTGAACTCAAAATTTATAAAAATGTGACTTGGATTATAAAAAAAACCTCTCTCTCTCTCAGATAATGTTAAGAACTGATGAAGTTGTGATCAGATAATAGGGGAAAGGGGTAGGGGTAGGGGTGAAATATTTTTAAGGGTCTCACAGTGGAAAACATATATATTTACGGTTGTTTTAAGTGTTTTTTAGAAGCGACTTATCACTAACTACTAATCAAAATAGAACGGAAAGCCTAGAAGTTCTTAATGTGTTCTTGTTCATATTTGAGGTGAAGAGCACATGGTTATCTGTATTGGTATTTTGAGTTTAAGTTTATGATTATCGATATTTATAATAAATGCCCGGTAAGTGTTGAACATTAGTCGTTTCATTATTATAAAAGTGGTTTCTGCATTGACCGTTTGAATGACCGGGGGTGTGGAAAATGACCATTTAATAAGTTTGTTTAAATATTTATTTGACCACTTGCAGATATATTGTGAACGATATCTCAAAGAGTGAGTACAATACAGTAGTAAGTGTGTGTGATGAACGTAGCACATATAGGACTGTCTTGTGTTGAACTGTTTATACTAGAAAAGGTGAAAGTCATTATTTTATATATATCTGGAGCTCTGCCAAAGAGAAGATTTAAATGCTACAGTATTGGACTGTTTCTTCAAACTTTGCTTTCATTAACTAAAATATGAAATTTAAAAAGTAAATACTGCCTAATGGAGGGAAAGAAAGCGAAAGAAAATATTTGAAAGTTAGTTAGATGATTATACAGAGTGATAATTGAGGTGGAAAGAATCGTACCTCTCATTTAGATCTATAAAGGTTCTCAGTTTGTGTACAAGCTAATTTAGTTTGGGTCTGCTTCACTGCACCCAAAAGTAATTTTAGATAAAATCACTCAACACTGTCTGAACTAACATGTACTTAGAATTTCACCTGAAACTTCCATTATATGGGTTGGAGTCTGGAAAGTGTCCAATAAAGTAGACCCATTACAGTTTATAAAATGTTTTAAGTGGACAAAAAACAAAAACAAATTTGATGAAAGACATTTCTTTGACCAGTTGATTAAAAATGATAAATTTGTTGAACTTTGTTATTTACTGGTACGTTTATGGTCAATATATCAAAGATAATAATAATAATAATAATAACTGAATTTAAACTTGTTTGTTACAGTAAAATTTAGCAGTCAAACACCTGCATGGAAATATAAACAGCACAAAACATGGTTTGAAATGTATATGTTGGATGGACACAGATTGATTGATTTTTTCTTAGGTATATATACATCTGAAGTAGATGTTTAGGGTGTGCATGATCTGTGTTTATAGTTATGTCAGAGAAAATGATCTTGTGTTGTAAATTTTGTTTGAATCTCAAGGGCCAACAGATAGTGAATCATTAATACATGTATTTTTCTTAACTGCACTTTTAAACTCCACTTAAATTGTGTATTTAAATCTTCATTCAGACTGGTCTGTGGAATGCATTAATTTTACTATACAGTTTCATGCTTTTTTTTACAATCTATTATTTCATGAAAATTCCTTGTTACTCTCTTCTCGTAAATATGGTAATTTCTGGTGAATTTGAGAAGCGAGTGTGGTTCATTTTTCACGCAGGTTCATTATTTAACTGCGCTGTGTGATACTCTCCGATACTTAGCATGTGTGCACCAGGTTTTGTTCAACGAAGCAAGGGTTACGATGATATATCACATCAAAAGTATCAAATGGTACACAACACAGCAAAAAAAGTATCAAATGGGACACCTACTACACGTCTAAATTTTAAAAAAGTATCAAAATGTTACTTGACAGTTTTTTTTGGGTTGCGAGGTTTCATTTTTACAAAGATGAGACATACAGATAGTTTTTATAGAATGTCCGTAATGTTACACACAGCATGCAGGCTTTTATTGTAACACATGGGGTACAGAAACTAGAAACTTTAAGGATTATAAAATAGTGGTTAGCTTGACTTGCACCTTTGTAAAAAAAACACAACGTGGTTAAATAAATCGGACTACTGGATATAAAATGAGGATTTAAGCACTTATGAATGTCTTAAATTGCATGAATTAAAAAATATATGTCTTGAAGTTACTCAATTATAAAGTGACAAATTCACAAAATAAGTAAATTATTAAACATAACTTTAAGCTTTTACAATGGGATTTAATTGAAGGTCAGATAGAAATAGTTTTTCTTTTGACAGCAGTTTGTCTTCATGATGGAAAGTTAAATCATTGGTTTGTTGTGGAGGTCAGTTATTTGTGATCATTGGAACGCCAATAATAATTGCTAACACTTCAAGTGAGTGACCAAACTCTTTACACACTCGCCTTTTCTGGAAAATCATGACCTATTTATCTACGATTGATCGTTTTCTAGGATCAATATAACCCAATCAGGTTACACCGTTTTGTGCTGTGAAGTGAACTGTTTATAAACGCCTATAATGTCATAAAATGTGGGGAAGTTCGCTGTCTTTACCTTGTTCTGCTATTTTTGATCTTTCATTAAAGTTATAAAAGGAAAGTATTGTGACCACATGCTATGCTGTTGATAGTTTAAATGCTTGGACCTGTAGCTTTGCTGTAATCAATAAAACAGTCTTGAAACGTCTCAAAGCCCTCTGGAACACTTGCCTGTCAGTCTGGTCTTCTGATATTTACTTGTATTTACACAACGTATCAGTCTTGTTGTGAAAACCTACGTATTTTTTCTTGAATATGTAACTGTAATTATTTTTTACAAGTAATCAAATTCTTACCTTGTGTATGAACTTTTATTTAGTTCCCAAATTTCTCTAAAAATACATAGAGGATATTTGTTGATTTCGGTGGAAGATCGAATTTTATTTTATGAGTGGTCAAAAGAAATGGATATTTATATATATTTCTTTTGACCACGAGTTTTTTATAACAAATTAAAATTAAAGTAGAATAAAAAGTAGTCCCAAAAAACGGAACAGTGAAAATATCAAAATGTTAATTTCACTGTTTGGAACAGTGAAAATATCGAATTTTATTCCACTGATAAATCTTTATAAGCCACTGCAAAGCATATAATAAAAAAATGTATAATTACATTTAATAACAGTAAATTGCAACAGATTTGGTTTCATTTTGTCCTCTTTTCATTTTCTGTGTCGCCGTATATTATAAGTAAGCTTTAAACAGTTTAATTCTACACTTTTTGAAGTTCTAGTTTCATATATGTATACCCCACTGCAATCCTTTGTACACTTATTTATTCAATGTGCCGCACTTTGTCGTAAGTGTTGAATATCGCAGATCTCATTATTTACATTTGAAGCTTCTATGATTATTCACTGCAGTGGTATTTCTTTTACTGGTGAATATTATTAGGTACAAAATCTATGGGTATATATCAGCTATAGAGGTGTTATCAGAAATTATCGCCTCAGATTTCGCTGCAATTTGAGCCATTATTCACCTCGTTGACAATACCGGTTATATCACAGGCACAAAGTCCTGGCGTTTATGATCACTGATTTATTGTAAAGACAGTTTTATTCTCAAGATGTTTTTCAAGATTTTCAAGATTTACGACATGGTTTTGGGACACGGTATTGAAATCTCATAAAATCAGATAGCAGGTATTGAAAGCTGTGAAATCAAACATGTTTCTCGGGTACTTCAGACATCTATAACACCTGTGAGTGCTAAGCCATAATCCTCTGTCTTCCCCCTCCACCCATCTCCTCACTACCTTACACCCCCCCCACCCACCCCGCAAAACGTTATCAAAGTCACAGTCATTGGATTAGCTCCAGTTTATCTATTTTGTTTTATTTAACCTATTCCAACTACAACCATTCTTCATAATAAGACCATCTTGAAGTTAGCAGTCTAAAATTGCTTAAAGCCATAGAAATCAACTGTAGAAAAGTAAATATTTGTCAATTAGTAAAATCAGGTCACTTGTTCTACTTCAATGTACCCCTTTTAGTTCCATGGTCACTGCTCTAATTTGTTATATTATATTCGTAATCAAGCAAAAACCAACATTCTACCTTGTAACATCAGTTTGCTTGTTTCTCTGAGTGTTATTGCTATCAGATTGATTTTATCTTTATGGCTTATATATCCTTCAAAAACATCAAAATATGGATAACAATTTAAAGCCATAAATCAATAGCCTGCTTAGGTAAAGATAGTAAATGGACTGATTGAAACATCTCAC
>ENA-OREC01000747-OREC01000747.1-marine-metagenome-genome-assembly--contig:-NODE-747-length-14207-cov-12.697098_pt1 | contig 14207 bp, 4 predicted proteins | sample MGYA00248626_ERZ508543 | MGnify/ENA primary metagenome ERZ508543 (study PRJEB26211, sample SAMN05518279) | marine metagenome | isolation source: Puget Sound, Washington, USA | host: Bankia setacea... | reverse complement strand
AACAACAATCAACAAACAAAGATAGGAATAACAATACAAACAAACTTGACAAGAAAATCCAATGACTCATTTAGCTCACGTGATATGTAGGGAAGTAGAACAAGTTTACAGTAGTAGGAAATGGAGTAAGTTGCATGTAGGTTGAATGTTAGTAATGTTCAAGTATATAAGGAGAAGGCAGGCGGGACAGAGTCACTGATATAGGTGTGAAGTGTGTCCAACTTGTACTGGCTGCCGGGGCTCCAGGCTACCACTAGTCAATGACCTAAAAGCACAAAGGACACACCACAGACACACACCAACCGTGACAACTTCACACAAAGCTAACTATCAGGTAAACACATCAAACACCTCACTGTTCAAACAAAATAACACACACCACTATCTCTGGCAGGCTATAACATTTTGAGTTTTATAGATGTCATCATGACACTATGTAATGTAACGCCCCTTGAGGACAACATTAATATTTAACCATTAACCATAAATGTGTGTCACAGCATTGTTATTTAAACTCGGGTTTCAATAATTCTCTCCTTTAAGATTAAAATAACAGGACAAGAGTTTGATCCATTGCCAACCCTTGATATCTACAACACAAAACTCTGGATCAGTTATAAACTATGGTGGGGTAATTTATGTAAAGCCATACAAGGGCTCTTTACCTATCTAGGCCTTATTGAAAATATTTCCGCTCAAGTTAATGTTTTCATACATATACTATTTCCTGGTAGTATGAATAGACAAACCCAAATAACTACCTTGGCTGACTTTGTAGCCCATAATCTCTATATCAAATATCAATAAACTCAGACCGACACTGAGCTAGTGTGTTTAAGCCATGTTTACCATATAGGGCAGTATGCCTCCCAAACTTGGTAAACACTTGAATAGGAAATTGTGGTACTTGTTATTCAACCTTGCTCAGCGGAACAGGAAATTTAATTCAAATCTTTTGTCACAAGATTTGAAAAGAAGCCATTGGCATGTAGTAACATGATATATGGAAAACACTGATACATGAGCAGTTCCTATTTCCTTACTGTGAGCACACAAAGAAGCCTTGACAAAAAATATGCCCGATCTGTATTGCCCCCTATGAAACTTTATAGAGCTTGAAAAATATTGTGTAAATGATGAATATTTAACTAGGTTCATTCTCAGTGAAACATTTAGTCTTCAATGTGAGACCTGACACCTTCATGCTTACATCCTCAGTAGGGATAAAAAAACACTGTTTCAAGGCGTTTAAACTTACTTGATTTATTTTCAGAAAGGAAGATTTGAAGCCATATAAGGTAAGGATGAAGATACCACAAATCAATAAAGTCTACAGCGGTGTTAGTTCGCTGAGAATTACTGTACGTCTACAAAGACAGCCTGTTTTTTCTATATCTCTATATCTCCAGATGACATTTGTAACGAAGGCATTTTTACATACAGCTGCATAACAAAGTTCTCATTTTTATCAATAATCAATGAACCTACTTCTGCAAGACCCCGGCACAAATATAAAAGAATGGACAATTAAATCCCATATATTACTGCAGAGGCTTGAAGTCTGACGGGGCTATATGCTAAGCTTACCATTCTGTTGTTGTTGAAGTATGCCTTGGAGAAATGTTTTGCCTTCAGAACTCGTGCTTGGAGACTCCATACAAAGTAGAGCCTCCGCTGCAAGCTGCCTACCATGTCTAGTCTGTTGTTCACATGTCTCCACTGAAAAGAGACAAAAAAACAAGATTGAAAACAATTGATTAGACACAATCTTCATAAACAATTATCTATGGGAATTTAGCGAAAACATCTTTCAAATTTACAGCTACAACAGTTTACATCACTGTCAGCAGAACAACAGCTTGAGCACACATGTGAGCAAACAGTCATGTTCCAGTAGTAGCCTAGGAGACAATGCACTAGTACACCATCACACAACTCCTGGTAGTTCTGCCATAACGTACCCCACATGAACTGTTAAATAACAATGATAATTGGCCTTATGGTAAAACTGATTTGGCAACTATTGGTTGAGATTTGTTCCCACATGTCATAAGTATAAACATGTGTCAAAGTTACAAGTCCAGAGGAACATATGATGACAGCACCACATCAAAGGCTTTCCTACTAGATGTTGCAGCTCTGCAGTCTGGGAAACAAGGCCCTCATGAAGTCATACAAAGTAGCGAACAACTCAATCACTATAAGGTGTCCATAGAACAAGAGCACCAACATGTCACCTTGGTAACTGTGAGCATCTTGTATACTGCTTGAACTGTTCTCTTCCTACCCAAGCTACAAACGTGCCAGACATAGTAGTGTCAATGATCTCTGTCAGAGGTTTCAACATGTGCTAACCACATGGACATCAGGCCGTGCTCTCATATAAAAGTGGCATTTCTTAAAACAACATGATGTACTGATTATTATTTGGTAAATGCTGTACTCAAATGAAGAATTTGTCAAAAATATCATCATTATTTCAGACTTAATTGCTACCATTTAGTTTCTTGTTATATGAGTTGAGATCCTGTTGTGTTTATGAGTGTCCCACATTCTACAAATATCTCTACTTAAAGTGTAGTTTGTGGTGGAAACCTGACCTTGTACACAAGCTTGTGTTTGTTGTACAGTCAACTACATTCCAAGTACCATAGTATACATCAATGCTTGGCCAAACGATACTCTCCCCCCAATCAAGTACTACACTTGAAATTACGGAAATAAAATAATACATTTATATACCAATTTACCACTAACTTCCTTATCCAAAAGTAATTATGCATAACCCACAGTGTCCCTATCAAGTGACTCTTTACTACACAAGGTATTGTACTTTGTAAAAACAATTGTGTGTCAACAACAGGCATTATGAAACATTGTGACTTGGGTGAGCATGACTATCTAAGGAACTAAATTGTAAGGCTAAGTTACAGTCAGCTGCATCAAGAAGTGAAAGCAAAACCGTGTTAAGCAGATAGAAGCATTACGCATGTACAAGGGCATTCGTACTTGCTCAGTTCCTTGCCAGATTGTGGTCCTGTCCTGATCTGAACCAGATGAGATTTTGGAGATGTAATAAGTTCATTAGTCTTTGGTATAGTTTTAATGGATTATTATGAGCCTGTATCTATGTTTGAACTGATTCCTATTCTAATGGCCGACACATTTTCACCATAAAACATCATAGATCAAACACTGACAGTAAAACTTTCATGACAATTACCAACCAGTTTTTATGAAGTACAATTAAGTAGTTTCTTTCAATCAGACAAAGAAACATCGTCATAATCATACTGAAACATTGTACAAGAAAGTTGACTAATCATGCGTATTTAAATGATAAAATGTACAGATGGGGGAACCTCCTTTGTGACAATAACTAATCAGTAACGCCCAGTCAAAGTCATAAATCGTACAGTTTTACCTAGGGACCCTTAAAACCCTTAAAACGTAACCCATTTCACATGACCCCAGAACCCCCAAATTCCACATTGTCAAGACACCCGGTTTCAACATAAAGAGTTAACAGTTAAGTTATTACATTATTTACCAGTATAAACTCACTAACCAGTTCCACCCTACAAATATTCTGCCTGAGGTCAATTAGATTCAGAAACCAGTTTGACAACAATTAGTGGTCAACGGTAAATCTTCACTCCAGACATGAGCATCTTAGTTTTTAGTATAGAAAGTGTAATAAAGCGACAAAACCCAAACTACAAAGCCTACCAACCCTAATTGATACCATGACTTAACAGCATACAAATATTTCATAATGTCAGCCTTATATGAAAAGTATGTCGTAAAATGTGCCATAGAAAAAGGGTTTCTCAACATGGGATAGACCCTTGGAACTGAAATGGCCGGCCAGTTAGTACAGGGGATAACATTACAGCTTTGATAAGAGACTCTCTGGGCAGGAATATGGGGAGTTTATATTATAGTTTATCCACTAGACCTGTTATGACCAAACAATCCAGAAACACTGAAACCTTGGAAATCTCGACACCACACTTGCTTGAAATTTGCACCAGTTATTTTTCGTTGAGAAGTTTTTGGGTCCATATTTGTAGGGATCTCCATTATTGAGATTTGACCACACACTGTAATCTTATATCCATGTTTGGCATTAGGATATTTTGAAGGAATCAGATATTTAATAACACCTGAGAAGAAACTGATTTGTTAAATATAAATACAGGGACACCTTTCATATTTTAGCTCACCTTCCAGTGCATCATAACAATATCACTAATCGATGCACAACATTTTCTTTTCACATTTTTCAATAATTAGCTGACTATTATATTGAGTGCATCATTTATGTTTATTTATACTTTGAACTTTACAAATAATAGGCTGCAAAAGGACAGCATGAAGCGAAGAGTACACAGAGGTCAAGGGAAAATGGTGTCTGGTAAGAATTAAAGATCATGAGGTTACATGTTAGCCATACTTATTTCTGACCAGGGCACATATGATTTCTATTATTTGGCTGACAGATACAGTACTGAGCTGTCAATTTAACACATGATTATCAGACCCCAGTTGTTACATCTACGACTTATACTGGCAGCAAAAGCATGTAAGTAGATATTAATGATGATGTAGGAGGCATGAAATGAAACCAGTCAGGACAGTGTAACCTTGTAACCACACATTACATAGCCAGTAACTCACAGATTGCATACTCTAGTGACGATGGTCATTAATCGATGCATTGCAATCAGTTTATAGTCAAACATTCTTCCTATGCAATCAGTGAGCAGCAGATGTGACTACAGGGTTACATTGGTTCTAGTTAGGGACGGACTCTGATGTACTGTACAGGCGAATCTTGTGTCTATGGTAGTTAAGGTGGGGAAAACATGGTCACATGCCAACGACTAATGTCTGGCAACAGTTCTGCCCTCGCAAATCATTATACCAGAAACATGTCCAAAACCTCCAAATCAATTTTGATCTCAAGACGTAATGTAATCAGCATGAAAGACAAAACAGTCTCTTCCTAACTTAACCTCACTTTAAGGCATCTGAAGTACATATTAGACATGGTATATTCTAGCCTATTAAACACCAATCCGAAATATCTATATGCACATTTCAACTAATCAAAAGCTTCATTTCCAGCAACAAGCCAATCAAAATGCAAAGAACTGAAAACCAGTTCATATTAGAACCAACCAGCGCTCATAGTAAATCGCTTAAGGAATCAAGCATAAACCAAAGAGAACACTTGTAGAATTCAATCATACAAGTATCAAACAATTAAAAAACATACAACACAATTAGCTCTTGGATTCTTGATTCATATTTTGAAGCTGATGGTCGAACTGTTAACAGCACAATGTTCTAGGGGTTAGTGTCATAGTAATGGATTTTCTCATCTTAAAAGTATACTAAAGAGTATTGCACCGAGACCCCTCGAAACTTAAGCCTGCCTGCAATGTTAGGTAGGTGTTTGTATTAACATTTTATGATGATGCAAACCCACGTCTCTTTGTCACTTTATTATATATAGAATTAGTTTATTGTGACCTAAATATATAGTGAAATGGAGAGTGGAAAACAGTGTTATCTATGTAAGTGTTGAGGCGTTACTTGGAACAATTGGAGTCATCCTGTCATTAACCGTTGTCATGTTATTAACACAAATATTTACTGGTATTCATTATCAGCAACATTTTGTTGACCTGACTAAGTCGACAATGTACATCAAACACTAGCTATGATGGGCCCTAAAGTATGTTACAGGAAAAGGAATTAATTCTACTATTTAGTTCAAAGTAGATCTATGTCATTGCACATTTTCTTATTTTCAATTCATTTACGTATTCAATTTATTCCTGTAGAAGAGACTCACTGGCTTATTTCATCAAATCAACAAACAACTGTACCAATCACAGGCAATATTTTGTTCCACTATAAATTTAATATAGCTGGACTTATTTTGCTGTAGTTCCATGCAAATCGAGCTGCTGTTAATAGCTTCAGATCTGCAGAGCGAGATTCTTGCAACAGCATCAAGAAACTGGCAGACAAAAGTCATCTCCAGCCTTGATACCTCTTACATAATTGTTTGACACAGAAACCATTGGCTTTTTGTCTGCCAAATATAGCCCTAATTCCCAGCATAAACTGGTGTGCACCGAGAATGGGCCAGCAGACTATGGCATTGATTATTGATGATGTCTGACGCACTATTCTACTTCCTACTTCCGCTACCGAGAAAAAATGCCAATATCTCCGTCTTATGGTGACATTGTTTATGGCCGCCTTTTCAAAATAGAGCACAGTGTTAGCGACATGTACCTTTCCTATTGTTGTACCAGATTGTGTGATTCCTCTAGTTTGTTCACAACTTTACACATACCTATACATGTATCAGGTTTCCGCTATTTTGTCACCAAAGTCTGATGAAAATGACGTATATGTATGCACTTTAATACCACAAATTGTGTCAATGCAATCATAAATGTCAGAGCTATATGTGATACAGCCATATAATCATCTAACTTTTAACCTTACACAATAAAATAATATGAAAACTCTTTATTATAAAACCTGGAATAATCAATTATACAGCATGGTTATTTTCTCACAAACTATGCATGATATTCACGCAAACATTTACATCTCTTAAAAAGCAACATACAAAACATCTACCTTTACTAAACAGAAAAATTCTAATTTTATACAAATGACCGGATCCCTGAATAGTGAACACAATTGATGCATTCATTTTACCCAAGGTCAAACCATCCATAAATTCTAATGGTAGTTACATATGCATATGCAAATCTTGAACAAATCATAATAACTCTGTCATTTTTCTTTAATTTAAATAGTTATCTTAATTGAGAAATCAAATTTAAATGTTAAACTAATTTGACATTCAGGCTTCAGCTCTGTGTCTTGAGGGCATATATAAGAGCAGTGAGAGACGTGGTAAACATGAGCTATACGTTCTGTCCATGGTGGCATGCCCTTCCATCGCCCCAGGCTACATGCATCACATCCGCGCAATGTATCAACATTAATAACAACTACAGTAAAACCCGCGCTTTAACAACACTCATACAGTCATTAACTTTTATAATTCTACACTTTATTAACTCCATTGTTGGTTTTGACTCTTATATAGTTATTGGAACAATTTCTTTTTTTACACCTGCTGTATCTGACTAGGGCGATCATGAAACTGACCTGAACTTAAACCTACTGATCTCAGTTGGTACATTACACTGGTAATTACAATTTTATGTCTATTATAAGACTGATATTTACATATAAAATGAAGTAGGTATTTTGTGACGACGTTGTCAATATGACTTACAGCCTACACTATGTTTTGAATACTAATGAAATCTACAATTTTCGAGCACTGATCGCTGATTGATGTCTTTGTATAATTACCATCACAAACGTAATTGTTAATACATACTGCTACAATCTACATGTCTACAGTAGAAAGGGGAATTTTCACAACTTTTCTTGCATTTGCATCACACATTTTGCCGACAAAACGTAGCTGTTACTATCTTTTCAAACCTGTAGACTTTGACTTTTAAACCCTAGAACAGTAAAATCTCCACACGTAGATAACTGTATAACACAACTGTCGTTCGTTCATCTCTTGTTGTAAATTGTTTCATAGTTTTTTTTGCATGTCTTAAAGCACATTTATATGGTTCAAAATACATCAAGAATTTGCGAGTTACATGTTGACGGTATTTTAAGTCCATTCTAATACATTATAATATCTTGACAAAACGGACAGCGTTGTAAGTAGTGGTTAATGCAATGAATGTCAGGTGAGTATTAGTTCATAGTGGATAATTCCTAACTACGAATTAGGTATGCAGATGCTCCCCAATATATCACAGTTTACCTGTCTTCACTGGCGAGTTTGCCTTAATTTTCTTAAACATGATGAAAAACTTTGCCTCGCGGCGATGGAAGTTGGCAACATTTGAATAATTTATATGCCATTTTACAACCGGTTTTGGAGGAAAAAAATAGCGAGGCAGTTAATTTGTGTGTCAGAATAGTGGAAGTTAGCTTTTCTTCCTAATACCGGCCTGGATAGTAGCCTAACACATGGTTTATACACCACACAGAGAAACTATAAACTGGTAGGATAAATAATACCTCTAAACCCACGTAATGTAGTAAGTAAAACAACTGGACAAATATTTCAGCGCCGCAAAAAAAACAAAATATAGAGAGAGCGCGCCGAGAACAAAAACGGAAGACAAATGTTGCAAGAGTAAAGACGACTAGATGATTCCTGGAAAGTAGTAGCTGATCATTAGAATACCTGGAATGACATACTTTTAGCAACCCTGATCATCTGGTATCAATGATAGCCAGGAAATGGTCAATCAGAGGAAGCAGGCCTGGTATGTATGTGGAGGTAGTGAGGGTTACCTAGGTGACAGTAACCAATCCACTCCTACATCCCCACCCTCTCAGTATATACATACATATACCAGTATCATAGCTATCATGGGGGTAAAGCTAAGCATGCAATGACATAACCACTGGTCACTCAGGTAATAATTGACCACAGAGCAACCCTCATTCTACTCTACCTAAAAGAATGGTAAACATAACAGTATGGTCAGGACATACAAGTACACAGCTAATTCAGCAAATCTAGACTTCATTACACTACTTCCATACATCTATGTGACAGAAATGCAATAATCTCCAAATAATTAACAACATGTTTTCCACAGTGACAAGGATCAACCTACCATGATTTATATGTTTTATGTTTTGAAGGAATGGAGCAGTATAGTTAATTATCATTGAGCTTTTTCTTCCTACAGGCAACATGTAATTAAAACAATATTACTTTCTATTAATTATATTATAATAATGTATATTACTAGTCATATGGTAGGTAGACCCACAAACAATGTAAATAGGAAAAGAACAAGAGCTGATGTTAGTAATTAAGTCAATTAAATGGATCCACAGGTTTCGTCCACATGTTTGACAATAATTTTCCACATCCCTGAAACATTGCTGTATATCTAACGTGTATATTTCTCAGTACTAGATCTCGGTGCATGCAATTAAAGGTGGGTAGTGTATGTCTAAGGGAGAACTGTAGCAGGAATAAAGTTAAATTATGAGTAGGAGCCATGTTTGTTTGACCGTGAATGATCAGTAGCGTTCCTCAGTCATCAGTCTCGCGCAGGTCTAATGGACAAGGAAAACTTCCAAGGCGGGGAAACGAGTGTACCTGGGGAGAACGGTAACAAAATCAGCAGTTTTAACAACATACCAGGTATACATTTCATTAGTAAGGAAGTCCTAATTATGCCCGCTAATTGCTAGTATTATTCCTGTATTATAACCACCAGGAGTGTACATATAATTAGACTATTGGAACATTATGTGTCTTAATTCTTTATGACTTCTCTCACCCCCATCTTCTCTACTGGATGCCCCGGCAGAGGATGTTTATCTCATATACATAGTATCAGTGTCTCCTTCCAAAACATACTCATTATCATAGAGTCCAGCAGCGTAAACACATATTTAGTACACAAATAATATGATACAGAGCTGTCCAAGGATTATCGAGACCAGATTTGATACAGTGACCAAAGATTCCAAATAGTGACCATGCCATCCTCTTTATTGTACTGGACGCTAGTTAACATGTGACTTCCAAGACTATGTATTTAGATGGCACCTTTTGACCTATCAACAACACATTACTGAGCAACTCATTTTTAACACATGTTACCTAGCATTTTGTACTTTGGGTCTAAAGAATATAAAAACATGTGGATGACAATCTTCAACAATTTTTTTACTTTATATTATATTCAAGTTAGTTTAACAAGTTTTACCTACCCTTCAAAATTGTACTGGACATGAATTCAATTAATTAGTGTGTAGGTTTTTAACTCAATTTTTACAAACTCGCATGAAATTATACTGGCAATAAAAAAAATCAACATTTATGTTCATTTGATATTGTATACAAGAATTCTGAAACATGAGACTGAACTCCAGTAACGTATTAAGTATAGTCAGTAGTCAGTAAAAACAACTTTGTATTTTTTCTTCTTATTTTCCTGCATTCTTTGTAATCAGACACACTGAAACTCTAGCTCTATATTTAAAAAAAAATGTTTTACATGAAATGCGTGTTTTATACCTTATTTGACAAGGTTTGAAACTTGTTCAATTTGTAAAACTATTTAAACAAGATCCCCAATTAGCGGCTGCTTGAGCATTATAAACAAAACTTGACAAATACGTGAAAAAAAACCATAATTGCCACATTGCAACTATCTATTATCATTCAGCAAGATAAAAAAGATTTGAAAGAGAAAGAGAGTAAAAATATGGATTTACGGCCATTTGTGGTAAGAATGAACTATTTTTTTGAGGTTATCCAAAAGAGTAGAAAATTATCATGCACTTAATGACAGATTGGCAAATACACACATGTTAGATAATTGTTGGTGTACCGTGTGATACAATACATGTAAACAATCGACTTAATAATATGCGGTTGTATTTTTTGTATAAACCCGGATATGGTAATTTTGTCATGTGCACGATGTTTGTTCTTCAAGTTAAACAACCTGCATGTAGTAATTCTATGAAAAGGACATTTATTGCACAACAGGACAAAAACATCAGCGCTCAGCTTTCAAGAACATAATTTATGGTTTTTCAAATTCGCCAATATTTGTGTTGTTGTTTACTAATAGATGGATAAATATGTTTTTTTCCGACCTCATTTGATCGAAACTGTTTACCAAAGCAAAGATTAAATGAAACAGTTATATTAAAACTCAGCAATAGACGGTTAAGAGTAAATACGAGTCATGCTTTTGACATTTATATAAGACGATATAACATATTAGACGTAGAGGATTTTACCAATATGATCCATTTCCACATTTACATATTTTACCAACGTCTGCTTTGCGTGACACAACGGAGCGTATTTCAGTATTTTTTTTCTGACTAATTGGGGTATGGTATTGCAACTTGAGTTGAATGTTTTATATCACTAAGGCGGATGGGAGGTATCAAATTCTTTATAAGATATGCATGACAAAGCATCGCTGTGAAGACCTGCCGATTATCAGCCCCGAAAACCAACAACATAATCATAATCTAATTTACAGGAAATGAAAAGGCACAGACATTTTTTGGAGGATAAAATACAACTTCCCATCCTTAGGTAGAGGAAATAAACACTGTAAAGCCGTATCACATGATCAGTAGTCGCACTTGATTCTCAATGTTTGCTGATCTTGAGATATAAAACACAGGGCCACTTCAAACTTGTACAGGAAATGTAGGAAATATGGATATCGGCGAGAGAGAGAGAGAGAGAAAAATCACCTACTTTGTAATCGTACTGAAAAAATTGTACATTCAACGAATCAATACGTATGACAAAGTATTTTGTATAACAATACAACCGCGAGTCCAATCAATAGAGAAAAATTATGTCATCAGGTCAATAACATTGAGTTTAATATAGTGACAATATGGAAACTTCTCACAAAAATTTCCCATATCTAGTTTTTGTCGCATTTTTATCAGTTACCTTTTTTTCCTTTCAACAAACAACATCACCAAGAAGGATCTGTTTAGCTGATATTTTGTTAAACAGTTTTGCTTTTATATCCAAACATGACATGATCAGGGGGTAAAAATAGCAAAAACATTTTCTAAAAGGCTTTAAACAAGACCCACCAATTTCCAGCACAGAGAACTATGTTGTTTTTTTACCCAGGAGGCATGCAATTGGATCTGCAGAACAATTTAACATAAAAGAAAATCAGGAAATTGCTCTGTCATTTTCCACTTGGAGAAAAAGCTTGAATTAGAACCACAGTTTTGCTCGTTTATGCAATAAGAGGGAATCGTTGAAAGTCTCTGTATTTGGTCTAGTACTGTAAGTGCAAGTATAACTGTAATGTGAATCAAATGGCCTATACATCCTGTTTTAATTGCTTTGATAATTATCAAGGAATAGAATCAAGAAAACTATTTATTGCCTAGCCAAAGGGAAACAGACAAACTTCTGAAGTACATTAACTTACTATGATATCTGTTGAGCAAAGCTTTCTTGAATGTTTTCCCACCATTTTGTTTGTCTGGACATGATAAGTCCACCCCTTGTTCTTGTTCACTTCCCAGATCACAACTATAATCCTCGGGCTCACAGTTCAACACAGTTTGTGACACAGGAGAGTCTAATCGCGGTGCTTTTTTCACAGATAAGTCTAATACTGGTGGTTCTTCCTCTGTTTTTATAGTTCTACATATAGCCCGGTGTTTTTGTTCACTTTCAGGTGTGACAGCCGGAGGGGCTCGCGGTGACTGTTGGGGGAATGGCCCAAAAGGGGATACAGGGGGCAGCCCCACAGTTAGGAATGGGCGTGGCATCAGGAAAGGAAAGTGAAAGGGCTGGGGCTGGTGGAGATATGGGTGTCCTGCTGCCGCTGCTGCTGCTGCAAATGCTGCCTCAGCCTTCATAGGGTTAGGCATGGGCATGGCAGGTGGGTAAAATCCGGGCTCCACCTTCATTGATGAGCCCCGAAAACCTTTCACAAACATTTAACACAAAACTATCCACTACCGACTTTAAAGAAACATGTCATCTTTATCACATCTCTTCTCAAAAACTAAATATCCAATAATTCAGGTCATTCTGAAAGTTAAGTCCATACAAACAGTTGGAAAAACACACAAATTTCCACCACCTACTAGTCAACGTTAAACACTTTTCTGTGCCACAAAAACTGCGTACATGTTTACCATGCACTATAAAAGTCTCTAATAATAGATTTTATTTTTATTCAGACACTCTTTAGATAATCCTGCACTTCAATACACAGGGACACTGTTTGAAATATTTATGTCCAGGTTGAAATGGTTTCATCACAAAAAAGCCAATATCTACATATACAGTGTTATCGGTGTTGTTTAAAATCTGTTAACTTCCAGTGTTCCAGTGACAAACTGCCGGGTTACATTGCCTTCAAATACTTCCCACTTACTGCTGTACACTATCACAATATCTAACTAGTTTTCATATCACACACTCAACTACAATGCATTGTGCCGCACAAAGATTTAAATGTCTTGAGGCTTCGCTGAGCAAACGAGAAATGCAGCGACATGTTTTAACTGGCAACAATAGGCAGGGGCCCCCACATAGGAAGTATTCCGTGAAGAGAATGACAGTTGTATACAGGAACTGAGGTGTAACATTGTCAACTTCGTATAGACTGGTTACCTACAAGCCTATGTTTATCTCTTGAGTTAACGCTGATATACTACATACTTAACCTAATCTCTACAGGCAATAGGAAGATCTAGAGGGCCAAGCTTTTCATAATGGGGGGAGATATGATTTCATATTAAACACAGGGTAGATATAGACTGTATTTAATCAGCAAATGTGTATTATACTAAATTATACATTTATCTTCACACATAGGGAATGAGGTTAACACACTGATCCATTAATCGTATGTTAGGACAACTATTAAAGGGGTCTCTGCTAATTAAAGGGGTCTCTGCTAAGTTTTAAATGTTCAATTATTATAACGAAAGTGGATTTTTTCCCCTTAGTTTCCTAATCTCACATCTATTATGGAAAGACCTGGGATGTTTTTAAATGTGTCAAGTCTGTACTATTCATGAAACTTATGATTTTTTGACTGTTCTTCTACTTCATACAGACAGATACCCCCACAGTGAGAGTCACCAAGGCTGTTTACTCATCAGAAGTTACATGTAAAACATCATTTGCATAAACTCACTGAAGCACCTAGTTACCTGGTAGGTTTTGTCACATTTTTATCATTTTGGGGGCCTATTTCAGTATGAAAACATACCATCTGCGAGCACGATAAGTATAAATCCATTATGGACTCGCAAAAAAAGGTGTGTTTTTATAGGACTAGGACACTTACTATTATTGACAAGTATAAATATAGGTGTTAAAATACATTTAAAAACAATGCTACCATTTCTGAACTGTGTGGCACTCCTTGCTTGAAATATGATCATTTCCTGAGCTACAAACACAAAAGGGTGCACTAAACAAGCTATCCTCGATCCATATATGTCCTACATACTTAGAATACAGACATTTTAGGCAATACTTCCAGTTTTTATCCATCACATGTACTTTTCGTCCTTCAAGT
>ENA-OREC01000746-OREC01000746.1-marine-metagenome-genome-assembly--contig:-NODE-746-length-14225-cov-13.734521_pt1 | contig 14225 bp, 4 predicted proteins | sample MGYA00248626_ERZ508543 | MGnify/ENA primary metagenome ERZ508543 (study PRJEB26211, sample SAMN05518279) | marine metagenome | isolation source: Puget Sound, Washington, USA | host: Bankia setacea... | reverse complement strand
GTTCAATATAATACAGTTGACGACCATTGGTAACGTTCAACTGATACAGTAGGTTCAATATAATACAGTTGACGACCATTGGTAACGTTTAACTGATACAGTAGGTTCAATATAATACAGTTGACGACCGCTGGTTACATTTAACCGATACAGTAGGTTCAATACAATACAGTTGACGACCGCTGGTAACATTTAACCGATAAAGTAGGTTCAATATAATACAGTTGACGACCGTTGGTAACGTTTAATTGATACAGTAGGTTCAATACAATACAGTTGACGACCGTTGATAACGTTTAACTGATACAGTAGGTTCAATATAATACAGTTGACGACCGTTGGTAACGTTTAACTGATACAGTAGGTTCAATACAATACAGTTGACGACCGTTGGTAACGTTTAACTGATACAGTAGGTTCAATATAATACAGTTGACGACCGTTGGTAACGTTTAACTGATACAGTAGGTTCAATAAAATACAGCTGACGACCGTTGGTAACATTTAACTGATAGAGTAGTTTCAATACAATTCAGTTGACGACCATTGGTAAAGTTTATCTGATACATTAGGTTCAATACAATACAGTTGACGACCGTTGGTAACGTTTAACTGATACATTAGGTTCAATACAATACAGCTGAAGACCATTGGTAACATTGAACTGATACAGTAGGTTCAATACAATTCAGTTGACGACCATTGGTAAAGTTTATCTGATACAGTAGGTTCAATACAATACAGTTGACGACCATTGGTAACATTTAACTGATACCGTAGGTGCAATACAATACAGTTGACGACCATTGGTAACGTCCAACTGATACAGTGAGTAAAGATATACACAGCTGACGACCGTTATTATTTGTGAGGTAAGACTCGGTCAATATAAAACCAATATACATTGTTTAAAGACGTTTTCGGCAGTTTTCTTAGCGCATCCTATCGCGCAGGTGTTTTGTAGGCTCAAGAGCCAGGGATTGCGGGTTCGAATCCGACTTTAAAACAATTAATTGTCCTACTTTTAAAATTAATTTGAATCGTTGTTAAAACATGATGTAAGACTATAGTTAAGGATTTTTGACCACTGTTAATTATTTTTAGCAAATTCACGTGATTTTGGAGATTTTAGGCAAAACATTTTGTATTTTGGGCTTTCTACATGAACTCATATCGAATATAGAATAAAAAGAAGTACGGTGATATATACTTGTTTTGCTTTTTTGATTCATACTAATGCATATCCCGATGAAGGGTAATTTCGACCTAGGGTAATATCCAACGATATCCGATTGCACCGTTTCCGCTTTTCGTTTGCGCACGCTCCGCCTTAATCACGTGATGTTTTGTTTACAAAGTCACTATAATATCGTCCAGCATAACATTTCCAAAAATGGACATAGGGTAAGAAAATAAACCAATACCACACGTCACTTGATATGTGTAAAATGAAAGTATACTGCTCGCGAAAAAATAGGTGTCAAAGTCGATCGAATTCTTAAAATTGTTTGGAAGATTTCAAATTTAAATAAGTCAAGACGTCTAATTTACAAAGTACGAAACTTTCTTACCAGCGGTTTTGAAATATATGTCATATGGGTTGAATGTTTAGTAAACAAGTTGTCACAGATCCCATACGTCATATTGTAGCCCAAATAATGTAAGAGAATTTGGATACACATTTGTTTAAAGGATAACTCCAATGTATGCACCATGTTGCTAAAATGTGTTGGAAACCATAACAGACTTGTTCAAATTGTCACAAATTGATGATAAATCATAGACTATCCTATAAACTAGCTTTACACATAATTTAAGTTATGCAGTGTAGTTTTATAGCTGTTGGCCTTTGAAGGTCGAAAAAAGACTACCAGACGCATGCTCAAGAAGTACCCGCCATTTGTGTCAAATGTAAACAAATCATACTAGCTGAAAAAATTAAGTTAATGACAACGATAGAGGTTGCATAGCAGGTTAAAATTATCAAGGTATTTTAAAATACAGCTTCAGTTTAAATAAGTCAATCACTCGAAAACCGCTAAACCCGTCGACAACCTACTAGACGGGGATACCTTTCTTCATAAGAAAAAAAATCAACTTTCTATCGAACAGTTATTTTTAAAATTTGTAAGATGAACAACTTTGATCAATATTTTTGGCTCGAAATCACGAACTCTTACACAATAAAACAGTCGATTATTTTGCTCAGCAACTAGTTTTGCACTTCCTATTTGGCATCCTATTTATGCACAAAACTTACAGACCTAGCATTGTTAGTGTTGTGTTACAATTTAAGGACTTGATAAATGAGAATATGAAAATGTCCAAATAAAGACAAAATTGCTGGCAAAGGTGGGAGTGTTCAACATCATTTTTCGAAAAAACGAGCACGGTGACCTACTGTTTTTATTAGCTTGTTGAATTCAGCATTAAAAATTCCTGCAATAAAATATATGTAAATATAAAAAAAATCTATCGAAAATAAAAAAAACTACCGAAAACGTCTTTAATAATGAGAAAAAACGAGTTCCATTATTCGCGGTACATGTCCTAACCCACACTTACATAGTTATCAGGTTTAAATAAATAAGTGTGTCTGAGATATGGCCAAGTAAGTCAATATTACGCATCAGAAAAAAACACGAAACTATATTGTATGTCCATAGTTTCAACAAGGGGCGACACGGCGCAGTGTATTGCTCTTAATCGGTCAGTCGTGAGTTCGGATCCCGTCAAAGGCGCCCGTCGTTTCATTGAGCAAAATCTTCACCCACATTGCTTAAGTGATGCTTGGTTTCCGGAACAGACTCGAGTGTAATTTACATAAGCAAAGTTTTCTTGTTTCAAAGTCAATAAGCATAAAATAAAATAAACTCATAAATCAACTAATCATCCAAAGGTACTTTTGACCCGGTGACTAACCCCACTTCACTGGCAAAATCTGACTGTCTCCCGAACTCATCGCAATCTGAGGTAATTGGAGATAAATTCACGTCGTAGAACTAAGAAAGACAAGTGTCGCGAAAGAGTCTACCCTTGGAAAGAGAAAGATCCCAATGGTTCAATCCCAATCACTAACAGAACATTTCTTCATCTTTCGATACAAATACACTTTATCTTGACTGTGCGTGGATGTAGGATAAACTGTTGTATATTGAAAAGACTTCCGTGTGTGTTTTACTTTTGAGAAGATACTTTTGTTTCACTAAATCTACGCCGTTTATAATTTATATATAGTTTTAGCATGAACATGAGCATGCGTGAACCTTAAACGTGCATGTAGATCATCGTCTTATGTGAATAATAAAAAATATGCCAGGTTTATAACTATGTGTATAATGTTTTGTTATCGTTGTGATGCGCACGTTACATTTAAAGTGTAGGCACAACGTGTACGTGACTGTCTGCACACTGTTCAACATTAGTCACTCGTCATGGACTTCAGTGAGAGTATAATTGATCTAGTGTGAATGTCGCCATTATACACGTCACTCATTAGTTGGATAATATAATCACCCGGAACATAAATAAGGTATAACTCTGCCTCATCTAGCTCTAACTAGTTGTGCTATACTTTTTTCACATGAACACTAGCCAATGAAGAACACGAAATTAATGCCAGAAATTAAACTTTTACTATTAATTCGGGCTTCGGCTTTACATGGGTTATTTTAAAAGTATAAAGCTATATATATATTGTAAATGTAGATATAGTAACAACGTCTTATTAAAGTTAAATGTTTATGTAAAAGTATTAAGGCTCAAATACAACGTTACCTGTCTAAGCAGGTAGACCTTTTTTAATATCAATATCAACACAAAATACAACACAAAATACAACACAAAATACAACACAAAATACAACACACATCAAACAAAGTAAACGAGACCATGGTCGACATTCGTCATATATTCTCGACCGTCACCGACCGTTTTCCTCATTATGACATAGCACAATGCAAAACAGGTCCAACGTTTGCTATAAAATAACTAGCTTCATTATTTTAAGCTTGCTAACTAGGCGACAGCTGCGCAACTGACTTCAACATTAGATTCTAATTGAAACGTGTGCTCGGTTGTACAATGTATTTACCTACCGCCGTGGATTATCTCCAGGCTAATTGGGTATTGATCTAGAAACGGTACATTCAAGGTAATGCTGCAACTGTCATGTACAACCTGCTTAACATAGTTTCTTGTAATACAATGTTTGCGCCAAGCTGTAAACTGTGTTCTTGCTAAGGGGATTATGAACACATCTCAAAATATATAAGTGAGCCAAACCATTTATTCTCTGTTCCAGTCGCAAGTCATCCAACATGTAACCCCGTTATATATTACTGCACTCATTCTAACCGGTACTGTACACTGTCGTGTAGTTGTAAGTATGTGTTACAGTACAAAACTTACTAACGTCATGTCTGAAACTCTCTTGTTTAACATCATGTTACGTGAGCAAGCAGATAAGCACACAAACAAATACACGCACAAACATTTGTAATCAATATTGTTGTGTGTGATGTTTTCTTCATGTTTAATACACAAATCAGTTCAGCAGACAGGGGCGTAGCTGGGAGTAAAATCGTTGTACGCACATGTGACGAGGCGCAAAGCGCCGAGTGGGAGTAGTTGTGGGATGGGGTGTCCCCCTCCCGACCCTGGATGGGTTTTTTGTACTTTTGTGGATAAAATGGTGACCTTTATCGTACATCTACACCAAGTGTTCGTTTGTTTTAGTCATACGAATTCAAACCCACTCACATTTTCAGTTGTTATCGGAGGCTCCTCAAGTCAGCTTAACTTCATCGCTCAGAACTGGTAATATATGCTTCTTAAACAGTCAACCAAAACAAATGTCCTTTAAAAAAATTCGTCCATGTCTTTGTTTTATTTGTGTAATGTTCAAGTAAATCCGCACGAACTTGTATTTCATTTTAATACACGAATTCTCTTATTTCACTCATAACAATATGAATAGGAGAACTTAAATATGAAACACGTTCTTCAGATAGGGCAGACACACGAACGTGTTACCTTCGTGCGACATGGAATAATATGAGTAGAAGGATGTTAAGGCTAACACTTTTGAAAAAAATAAAAAACAAGGTTTTTTAAGCATGCATTTTGACGGTATTTGAAACAATTTGGAACTGCAGAGAAAAAGAAGAACACTATCTCTAACGCATACATCTGCAAAGAAATTCTTGAAAATATTGTCTCTACAACATGCGTTCTGACGATATTTGAAACGAGTCGGAACTACAGAGAAAAATGAAAACAATGTCTCTAAAGCATGCGTTCTGACACTATTTGAAACGAAAGCAAGCATCGTGACGATATTTGAAACGATTTGATACTGCAGAGTAAATTTTGAAAACGTTGTCTCTTAAGCATGCATTCTGACGGTATTGGGAATTACATGGAACTGCAGAGAATTAAAAAAATGTATTTAAGGCATGCACTCTGCTGGTATTTAAAAAGAGTTTGAACTCCAGCAAAAAAATAATGAAAACAAGGATGGTAAAGTGTGCATTATGACAGTATTTCAAACGATTTTGAAATGTAGAAAAAAAGGAAAACAGAGTCGGTAAATGGTGGATTCTGACGGTATTTGAAACGATATTTTGGAGCTGGTGATAACATTTAAAAACAAGGACAATAAATGGTGCATTATGCCGCTATTTGATACGATATGTTGACTTGCAGAGAAAATGTTGAAAGCAATGAAGCTGAATGGTGCATTCTGACGCTTTTGAGACCTATGTTCGGCGACTTTAAGGAGGATCCGCTATTGCAACTGTAAACCAGTCATCAGAGACAAGTACGTACATCTATGACGGTACGTGCATGTTGTAAATGGCGTCGCCACCGCAATAAGTTTATTTCGTGAATGTCATCGCAGAGTCCCTTCAAACACTACGCCAGTTGGGCATACCAGTTTCGTATTTCATGACAGCATATGTGTCGCTGTGTAAATTCACTCATTAACCTAACCGAAGTCATTTACTTTTAAATAATCGAACTGGACAATCACATTAAAGAGGTGGGTACGGGATGGGAATTCCCCTTGATTTTTTTGTAAACAATAAGTTCAAATGGCAACATTTGGCGAGTAATTCAAACAAACTATTAGTTCAATGCTTAACCCATACCGCCTCCAGATGTTATTGTATTTTTCGACTTTTCTAAGTTTTCATCTTTTCCATCACCCAAAAATTACCGTACGCACTTTAGTACGTGCGTACGTGACTATGCCTGGCTACGCCCCTGTCAGACGTAGGCTTATTTTTTCATTGCTAATTATTTTGACGAGTTATGAAAACCTCTGTATATAGTAGAGATTAATTGTCTTGCTTACAAACAAAACATGTTTACACGTACATCATATTCAAAATTAGTGTACATGTATTTATGATTATTTTCAGATGAGTTTCCACTGAATGTTTGTAAATACACGAAGAGAGATCAGATCCGCGTTATTGCGTACGTATCCGCCTCTCACACTGCGCTCAACAATAACCACAAAGTAGCAAGCACTTTCCAGCAGGTAGCAAACAGCAAACACCGGAAGTTTATACGGTGCGAGGGTAAATTTGCATTTATTATAGTTGGTGCTATAGTAAATATCTACCCTCCTATGACAGTGTCTACTACACACAGAAAATTAGCAAACACAACCCAACAAACGATAAGATAGGTAGCCAGCAATACTAAAAGCATGTTAGATACATAAACGCTTCACACCTTGAAGTAAAATTGGCAGTACAAGACAACTTAAAGCAACGACAGTTCATAAAATATTCAGAAGTCGTGACTTTTGCTAGTAACAAAACCAACGTATTGATATATATCGGCTCCGACTACCGTGCAAACGTGCTCGTCTGTTTTTGTGTGTGGTACATTGTAGTATGTGAGACACTTACCAAACAAATATGTCAATTGTTTAACTTTACATTGGTCTGTGAGCAACGCACACTCACGAAAATAAACTTACGCCGAAATGTGAAGGGTAAAGACACGAAAAACCGTGCAAAGGAGGTTGTGTAACCCCATTACACCGGGTATGGGGTGGTATGTATGGTCAACAGCTATCCATATACACCAAGTTTGTAGCTCTACCTTGGAGTAGGAGCCAGCAACAACCGCTAGGTTCTATGTGTAGCTGTTGACCATACCTACAACCGTATACCCGGTCTTATGGGGGTCACACGAGCTCCTTTGCACGTTTTTTCGTGCAAACATAACCTCAACCCTAGAAATATCAGTTTTTCAGTAAATGTGCGTAGTTTAGCGAGTGTTGCTTGCTCCTACTCTAAGGTAGCGCTATACACTTAGTGTCTATGGGTAGCTGTTGACTATACATACAACGGTATACCCGGTCTTTTAGGGTCACACGAGCCCATTTGCAAGGTTTTTCGTGCAAAAATAATATCAACCTTGATACATTAGTTCTTCAGTAAATATGCGTAGTTTGGTGGTTGTTGCTGGTTCCTACTCCAAGGTGGAGTTACAAACTTGGTGTATATAGATAGTTGCTGACCAAACCTACAACTGTATACCCGGTCTTATGGGGTCACACGAACTCCTTTGCACGGTACTTCGTGCAAACATAACCTCAACCCTAGACATATCAGTTTTCCCTTAATATGAGTAGTTTAGCGTGTGTTGCTGGCTCCTTCTCCAAGGTAGAGCTACAAACTTGGTGTCTATGGATAGCTGTTGACCATACCTACAACCGTATACCCGGTCTTATGGGGTCACACGAGCTCCTTTGCACGGTATTTCGTGCAAACATAACCTCAACCCTAGACATATCAGTTTTCCCTTAATATGAGTAGTTTAGCGGGTGTTGCTGGCTCCTTCTCCAAGATAGAGCTACGCACTTGGTGTATATGTATAGCTGTTGACCATACGTACAACTGTATATCCGGTCTTATCAGGTCACACGAACTCCTTTGTACGTTTTTTCGTGCAAACATAACCTCAACCCTGGAAATATCAGTTTTTCACTAAATATGCGTAGTTTAGCGAATGTTGCTGACTCCTACTCCAAGGTAGAGCTATGCACTTTGTGTCTATGGATAGCTGTTTACCATATCTACAGCCGTATACCCGGTCTTATGGGGTCACACGAGCTCCTTTGTACCAGTTTTCGTGCAAAATAACCTCAACCGTGAAATATCAGCCTTTTTTACTAAATATGCGTAGTTTAGCACGTGTTTCTTCCTCCATGGCCAATTTAGAGCTGCAAAATGATTATGTAAGGGTCTCACTTACTAACACACACAATGTACGAGCTCGTTTGCATGGTATTCTGAGTCAAAATAGCCCTTTAAGTTTAAATAGCATTAACTTTTATCTTGCAAAAGTTACGATTTGTTAATATTTCTGATATTTTATGTATTTTCAGCAGTGTTGGCTGTCAAATTCATTACGATTTGTGAATATTTCAGGTATTTTACGCACTTTCAGTAGTGTTGGCTACCAATTTTATCGTTTGTCGATAAAATAAACCTGTTGGCTAACAGAAAAGTGTTTGCTGGGTTTTGCTTGGTACTTTGCTGTAGTGCGCTCCACCCAAGTGTAACAGTGTCATGCACTCATTCAAAAAAACATGGCGGACAGCGTACGTGATGAGAAAGGCATACGCCAGAATTCAGTTGATAAGTGCAAGATTTGTGGGGGAATTGTCAACTTGAAGATATGTGCGAAGTGTAAACTTGTATCGTATTGTTCAAAAGAGCACCAAAAACTGGATTGGAAGGATCATAAGAAACTGTGTTATAAAACGTCTTCTCTTTCCACGAGATTCGCTTCAGCGAGTATTGATAGTTATAAACAAATGCCGGCACACATGGTTGACGTATCCAAAAAGTTAAGCAGATTATCGATAGATTCGCAAGACGAAGTGAGCGAGGTCACGTCCGGGAAGGAACGTGTAGAAATAGACGACACCACTGTACAGCAACAACAAACCAGTGATCGAGATCAATCTACACAGATGCGGACCTTGTTTGTAAACAATGGTACTACACCAGTCCGACGTGACACTTATACATTCGGGACGGACGAACCGAGTGATAAAAGCATTAGTAAAAGAGAAAGAAAACATACTACGGTTGAAATTGCTGGAAAGAACTTAAATTCACTGGAAGATACATTGCCTGCTTCTACTTCTTCGAAAGATTTTACTTCAACCTCGCAAGAAATCGAGAGTGGGAGTTCAGAGAAATTCATACTGGAGTCCGAGGAAGCCACTTTACACATACCAGATTATAGCACCAGAGAGTCAGGAGCTCAATCCAGTTCCAAGATGCCCTTTCTAAGTGTGGTAGAATCAAGAAACAAAGCTTTAAGTGAATATGTGTGTAAGTGCTTAAATGCATATGGAGTTTGTGTGATAGACAATTTCCTTGGAAACGATAAAGGATCAGATATTCTAGACGAAGTGCATGACATGTATGATAACGGTGATCTCTCTAGTGGACAGTTAGTGAATGCTACTTCCCCAAAAGGGGCTGTGCGCGGTGATGAGATCACTTGGGTTGACGGTTCAGAGTTGGGATGTGCAAATGTTAATTTCCTTATATCTTCCATAGACGCAATAATGCTTCACTGCCAAAGATCTTTAGGGAATTATAGTATTAAAGGACGCTCAAAGGTATACAAATGTTTATGTATATTTTTCTTAGATATTAATAGTAATGTTTTGTTTGTGTTTAGAATATATTTTTTCATGAATTAATGTGTATAACATCAACACTTTTAAACACAAATCTGATTGTTCCATTTATTATATTGGACAAGTCAATTTAAACCCTTAAAATGGCGTTCACTACATCTTGTAGGTCATAATTCAGCATCTTGGGAATGTGACCCAGTTCTCTAATGTTACATAATTTGCAGTTTTTGTCCATGTATCTGAATTTGCTGTTCTTGGTGCGTCACATTTAATCATGTTCATGTGAATTTGTGATCAAACTAATTAAAACAGTTAATTACATAGATGATAGAGTTACTTCTATTACAGATAAAAATACATAATGTTTTTGCATTTTTATCGCTGGAATTTTGATCGAATAAAGCTAGGTAAATATACCATTTTTTTTATTAAATTGTCTTAATATAATTATATGAGTAAAGTATCAGAAGCCACGGTAAAAAATCCTGAATTTTCAAACCCTCTCACGCTTATGACAAAATTGAACAATGTGTTTAGAATTTATAAGTAACAAGTACGTATTTTTAACAACTAAACTTACAGTAAACTAACTATTTTTTTAGAATTAAGATCATAGCGATAAATTAAATAGGTTGCTACAAATTCCAAGCTAGTATTATTGCATAGCATACTGGAATCATTAGCTAATCATGTCAGAAAACACCCAATAAGTGTAGCTGTGGGATGTTTTTGGCAATTTATTTAAAACCACTTATTAGTAGCGATGAAGCAGATATATTCTATCCGTACACAAATATATTCTTTTGGGTTTCGTTCATCACGTTTAAACGCATAAAACACAAAAATAAAATTAATATATATAACTTGTTATTCTCACCAACCTATGCTGTTTGGTTTTAAAAGTTTATCTAGAACGTAAAAAGTGATTTAAGTCATTCAATCTATCTGTCACTGTAAATTTCTTTTTGATATTAAAGTGCATATCTGATGTAATGTATTGTGCAATTCAGTCCTAATATAACTTTCTCTCAGCATGTCATCTCATGAAATTCAATGTAATATTATATAAAAAGTCAATAGTTGTGAGACGAATGTGTAGCTTCCTGTCTGCAGACTGCTCATGTGTGTGTACTGCTATCAGTTCAACATAACACAGAATGTTTACCATCACGTAATCAATTTCTTTTGGAGTAAACATGGTTGGCCTATAGGTTACTTGCTAGCTGTTGGTACATGTATATGTTTCATACTAATATTTATGTAGATGCATAGGTAAACTCAAGATGTATGGTCACACTTCAAATCTCATATGACTAATTTCATGTCCACACTCCGTCACAAATTGTGTTTGCTCCATAACTTTTATGGAATGCATTGGGAGTTTTTTTTAAAGTGTTCATTGTAGTCCTTTGAAAAGTCTCAGAGGTATGTGTTACAGGTTTCTCCACTTTCGTATTTGAAGACATTATTTTGACGGACAAGTTTCATTCTTGCATATTTATTTCAGGCTATGGTAGCTGTATATCCAGGCAATGCAGCACATTTTCTACGGCATGTGGATAACCCAAGTGGAGATGGAAGATGTGTTACCTGTATATATTACCTCAATAAAAACTGGAACTCCAAGGTAAATACTTAAATCATCAGTTGACATCAATAATCAAAATTCAAACCAATGATTACATAAAAAATGTGTGATGGAAAAACACTGAAACAAACATAGTCAATATTTTAACTTTTTTCCAATAAACCTCTAACTTTCTTAAACAGCTTACAATGAATATATGCATCAACTGTAATTATTCTGTGAATGAGCTCAGGGCTTTTGCTGGCGTTTGTACATGTATCTAACTCCCAAATTTCAATAGCAGTTAAATATTCTTGGGCCCCTGGTTCCTTTTTAAACACCAGATTCGCTGTACTATACTGAATTATAGCCAATTAAATTGTCAAAAATGGGTCAAATTGTGTTTGTGAATAATGCAATAATTAACTGTTGGTATATATTATATCAGCCTTAAAGGCATGTAGAGTATTTAAAAGTCATGCAATAATTAACTGTTGGTATATATTATATCAGCCTTAAAGGCATGTAGATGTAGCTTGGTTACCCTTTTTCCTAAAGTTAACCTTATCGTCTGGCAGTGTGAACACACCCTCGATGAAAAGAAATGTTATCATGCTCTGTGTGACTAATGTCAAAACATGATGAAATCTACTTGTAAACAAATGATGCCATGTTTTTATAATGTGTATGCAACAATCAGGTTAATGCATTTTTACCATTATACACTGTTCTATCCATCATAGTGTAAACACGTTTATATAGAATACTGTGTTCAGTTGAATGTAAACAAGCCCACTTTATATCAAATTACTAGTTACCCAAATTGTTTGACGTCACAAAACTAAAGTAAATTTGGTAAAGGTGTCACTGTTTATATCATTCAATAATTAACACTTCCTTTTTCGAACTTCATCAAATTTGAATTGAGATTGTAACATAATGGGGGGAAAACATAGCACTAAGCAGTAATATTTTGTTCTATTAATACAACTTTATTTGAAGAGTATTACATATTTGTCTGTATGCCAGGCTAAATTATGGTCCTCTTAACAGGCATGTGCATTAAGATATTTTCAACAGAACATACATGGTCTTCATATCAATATACATTTCCATTTCCACTTGACAAAATGTTAAATAAGAATTCATTTGTGTGGATTTTGTTTTATGAAATATGTTAATGTTTCAAAGTGCATCGTTAGAGCATAAGGAGAATGTAAACCTGTTTGTATATAACTGTTGCACATGTGCATTGGCTGATGATGTTCTAAATAAATACATGTGTAAATACATGTAGGCAATACTGTGAACAGTGTACTGAAGTTGGCCGACCGTTAAAACTTGCTTTGTGTTTTACTGGGTTAATTGATGGAAGTCGTGCATCAAATTCAATGTTGAATGTCATTTACAAGGACATTTTCTCACACGTGTAACGCTTGCACGTAGAAAGGTGTTTTATGTAAATCATGATTGTAAACTTCTCCTAACTCTCTACCTTTGATACTTTATGTGTCTGTGTTCTATAGGGTACACAGCTTTACTTGTATTGTTAGTTGTAACATAAACTAAGGGTTAAGTTATAAAGTACATTTAGGATGGGTGATACACTGATAAAATGGGACTTGAGGAAACAATCATTAACTTACAAGGCATTTTATGTATCCTGTTAAACAATCCATTATACATAGTTAGTTATATACACAAGAATTTGGTTAAGATATCTGTTTCAATTGACAGCTGCTTGAATGAGCAAAGGAGTTGTAAACATTCAACAGTATGGTTCATATTTTCAGACATTTTTTTAATACAACACAAACTGCCTGTGTTTTAATAAAGAGGATCCCTGTTTTACAAATGACAACTCTCTTTGTGTTAGCTTGGATAGACTCATGTAGAAGGGTTCCACTTTGAATGACAGTTAACCTAACTCTGTAACTATTCAAACCTTGTATTGGTAGTTTGGATAATCTCAACTAGCTCACTGCTACTTGCTTGTTTTTGGCAAGTAACTTGGCAAGTAACTATCTCCCTGTTCCCCATGTATTTGAGGTGGAAAGCAATTGAAGAGGGGCACATGCAAGTTAACCAACACATTATGGATATCATATAGTTTTCCTTTACCTTAAACACTTTAATTATTTGATTCCTTTCTGTGCTTTCAGATGGATGGCGGGCTTTTGAGAATATTTCCTGAAGGTGCTAACAGAGTGGCGAATGTAGAACCAAAGTTTGATAGATTGTTATTCTTTTGGTCCGATAGGCGCAATCCACATGAAGTGCTACCAGCTTTTAGATCCAGGTAAGAACACTCATATCATCTTTTATTCTATAACAACTTGAGTGACCTAGTTACTTACACTTATTGTTTGGTCCTTGGTTTTCTATTAATTGCTGCTCAGAGTTATACTAATAGTTTCAAACTCCAAATAAGACCATTTAACTTTTCCTTAGTGAATGGTCTGTAAAGTTGTCTGAAACATGAACTATGTGCGTCTTAAAATATAGTAGTTTTAACTACTCCGGTTGTTTCCTTGAGCAAGAAATACTTTTTATTACTCAGTACTGGTAGGTTCCAGGTTACTTGTTTGAGCTTGATACTGACCATATTGTTCCAGACAAGTTGTGATAACAAAATTGAGCCACTAAAACTGAAACTACGCCAACCACAGCAGGGTCTGAGTATATACATTAGCCACATTCAGCACAAATAATTCCACTAATCTCTGAAATACTGCTGCTGTTTATACATGTTCTTGGTCGAAATGCTGAACTCTGCAGACTTTGTATCTTCTTGCCTTATATTATATGATACTATTGTTCTTTGTTCAGATATGCTGTCACAGTCTGGTATTATGATGAACAAGAGCGTCGAAGAGCTGTGAAAAGGTTTAAAGGTAAGCACAGTCTGGTATTATGATGAACAAGAGCGTCGAAGAGCTGTGAAAAGGTTTAAAGGTAAGCACAGTCTGGTATTAT
>ENA-OREC01000745-OREC01000745.1-marine-metagenome-genome-assembly--contig:-NODE-745-length-14231-cov-13.840328_pt1 | contig 14231 bp, 13 predicted proteins | sample MGYA00248626_ERZ508543 | MGnify/ENA primary metagenome ERZ508543 (study PRJEB26211, sample SAMN05518279) | marine metagenome | isolation source: Puget Sound, Washington, USA | host: Bankia setacea... | reverse complement strand
TATGCTTCTGGTTTTAAAAAAGGAACAACATTATATGCTTCTGGTTTTAAAAAAGGAACAACATTATATGCTTCTGGTTTTAAAAAAGGAACAACATTATATGCTTCTGGTTTAAAAAAGGAACAACATTATATGCTTCTGGTTTTAAAAAAGGAACAACAATATATGCTTCTGGTTTTAAAAAAGGAACAACATTATATGCTTCTGGTTTTAAAAAAGGAACAACATATGCTTCTGGTTTTAAAAAAGGTACAACATTATATGCTTCAGGTTTTAAAAAAGGAACAACATTATATGCTTCTGATTTTAAAAAAGGAACAACATATGCTTCTGGTTTTAAAAAAAGTACAACATTATATGCTTCTGGTTTTAAAAAAGGTACAACATTATATGCTTCTGGTTTTAAAAAAGGAACAACATTATATGCTACCGGTTTTAGAAAGAAACAACATTAAATGATTCTGGTTTTATAAAGGAACAACATTATATGCTTCTGATTTTAGAAAGGAACAACATTATATGCTTCTGATTTGAAAATGAACAACTTTTTATGCTTCTGGTTTTGTGTTAAATGGTGGCTAGTATACAGCTGTACTTTTGATACATTGTTAATAGAGTATCCATGTTAAAATGGTGAATAGGAAGTAAGCTACACATTGTGACACTTACAGACACTTATAAGTACAATATTGCACGGCCAATAGTTAATTTCATTTTGATCATTTCGGAAACACTTGTTTTGTTATGCGCATATAAGAAAGACGTGTGTTCTAAATTGTACACAGATGAAGCTAAGACAATATATGGGAAAGAGGAAACAAGGGCAACATTTTCTACAGAATTTGTCATACTAATGACCATTGCTTTCAGAGAGATATTACGGCAAAAATAAAGACAATCAAATCATGTAAAATGTAATGATTAGTTTATTATCCAAGTTCATACCTAACAACAGGCAATATATATAGATAACAACTCCAGGCAACCTTGAAAACCAGTCCTATTAGTCTTGTTTAACTACAGAGTAAAATGTTCCACTATTAAGACCACTTGATATTTAGACCAGTTGAGCCTGAATCAACATATCTTTGGTATCCAATATACGTCATTTCAGTGCAATCAGGTATCGCTCATTTGCCTGTAAAGACATATTCACGGATTAATCAATTAGACCGTGTTTTTTTTGTCAGACTAGAGGTGGTCTTATTAGTAGAACTTCACTTTGACCAGTTTTTCATGCCTACACCTCACAAGCCATACAACAACAACATAAAAGTGTAAATGTCTCTTTTTATCACAGTTACTCATAGTACAGTAAAACATCAAACTATTCTATAACAGTAATATTACATATGTACAGTTAGACAAGTATCAAATGTGTTTTTGTTTTTTGACAAATGTGTTCTCTTGGTTACAGTGCAGTTTTTGCTATTTCTGGCATTTTTATAGAAATACTTGTGGGTAATTTGTGCTTTAATACTGACCAATAGAATATCTTTGAAATACATGAATGTTTAATCTTAAACATGATACATATACTTCCAGTAAACCCAAATAGAACTGAAATCTGGTGAAAGCAATTTCAGCTCAGAAAAAATGGTTATTGACAATAGCATAACAAACCGGGTTGAACTAACCTTTAGTGATATACATACACATATAAAAGTTAAAATCATGATCCATTCAAAGATAAGCAAAACAAAATGTGTATCAAATTGAACAAAATTTTAAAAGTTGATCTTTGGAATACATAAAACACAGAGAAGCAATTGTGAAGATTAATCGTATGACAGGTGTTTCTCATATTGAAAATTCATGCATAAATGTAAAAGCATAACAGTTATATTGTACAATTATAATGCAGCAGAACAGTTAGATTTACATTCTATCAACCGTGAATTACTTTTATAGTCATATTTCAGCTCGAAAAAATACTCGAAAAAAACACACAAAGTAAAGCAAGTTGTTCTAAGACTTGTAAACATTGAAAAAAAGAACAAATCTACTGACATAATAAATGCAACACTGTCGGTCAACTTTTAAATTTGTTGAACAACCTCTCTTACTTGTTATACAATGTGATACTTAATAACATTTAAAACAACAAATTCAAACATGATCAACAAGTAACTTTATTAATGTTAAGTTGTGTGAGTACAATTTATACAGTTTTGTGAAATTGAAACAATATGCTTTATATTTCCTGCTTAAAACCAATGGTCATCAAATTTACATTTTTCTCCAAAGTTCTTCATTTTAAAGTCTGAAAAGTTATCTCTATTCCTCTACCACACAAATCCTAGCCTTTTCTTGGTCTGTACGTTTTGAATATTCTGTTTGGTTTCCTCCGTTGAATCGCGCTGATAATGGGGCATCTGTTTTCCGGTCTTATCCGTCACCATGTAACTAGGTCGGATGCCGCCTTTGCCCTCGAACACTGGACCAGAGCCGCCACCATGTCCAGCGCGAGCTGCTTTACGGAGTGGGTACACGTTACGTCCTCCATTCTCACAGTGGTGGATAACCTTGGAGGCGTACTCCTGGAACTGCTGTTCTTCCACGTTGAGGAGTTCCAAGTTAGCGCGATCTAAAGCCCTGGCCTGGTGCATCTCTTCCTCTTCCTTACCTTTCCTGTGGTCCTGTTGAAACAAAAAAGACAGAAACATAAATTACACTTATTAAAAACAATGTTTTTAAGGGCATACAGTTCCAGGGTTTTTTTTTTTCTAAAAAGGCGATTTCATTGGCACAATAACTTGTGAATTGCAAAATATAAATGCATTACATGAAATTTGTATTTTTTGACATTACTTTATTATTCAGTTGACCCACAAAAGCCATGTAGTATGAGATTGTTTCCAACCTAAGACCAAATGTTTTCCAGCACTCTGATCCTGATCTAAGCTGTGTTGATCAGAAATCTGCCTATCACTACTAATCAAATTTGCGAGTCACAACATGTACTTACGACTTGTGAGAGATGGAATCCGGCTAGTTCTTTGTTCTCATCAAATTTGCGGCTCCATTTCTCCTCCTCATTACGACGGAAGATCTCGTCGGCGGCCTGGCGAATACGAATTGTCTCCAGCTCCTGTCTACGCTCTTCTTTAAGCTTCACTTCAGCCTCTTTCATCTACAATGTGATTAGATTACCATTAGCATTGTATGACTATAAATCAGACATTAACTCCTATGTACAGTATATCTAAATTCAAGCTACTCATCAACAATTGAATGTGGGTTTTTTTTACAATCGATTAAAGGTTAAGATAAACTATTGTTTGTGGAGATATGTTTTTAAATTATCAATGGTTTGGTTTTCTGTTTGCTTTTAAAAAAACAAATGTGTGCCAAACGTTATTTGGAAATGGAATTAATGTAAATAAATAAAGTGTGCAAGTAATGCCTAGGTTACAACCATTTCTGTAGATTATCAAAGAGACCTCTGTATGATTTACCTCAATATCTATCTGTTATTGTAATTTTTATTTCTGCTATCATTATCAATAATAATATTTCTATTACTTTGTGAACGACGAATGTCACGTTAGCCTCTGAACAACAACACCCTCCAAACACAACAAATGTCAAATTTCATTGTATAGCAAAACCCATTGTGTCGGCACTTTTTTTCCATTTTAAAAACTAACAAACTAATCTTTCAATGTCCAATGGCTGTACCTGTATGTTCCTGTGTTCAGCCTCTTCTTTGAGTATCACTCTCATCTTGCCGTCTTTCTCTAACTCCTCCTTGGCTCGCTTCTCTTCCGCCTCTCTAACAGCCTCGTGTATACGCTCATCTTCGTTGTCAAGCTTCTGTTTGAGCTGAGCTGCAAGCTTCTCTCTGATCTGTTCTAATTGACGCTGTTTCTCACTGAAATAAAACAAGAATAAGACATAGAGTCTACACTTGTGATCTCAAAATTGCTTATGTCCAGTTTTCTATAACATCAAATGAATGTTCAAGTTCCCATTTTTTATGTTTGTATGTAGTGATTATGCAGCTTGAATATGCAGGCCACAGGTTGGATTAAACATTAAAGTTCCTTTTTTTCTATGATCCTTGTTCAAAGATATTTGTAAGGTAAACAGCACATCTGGAACAATTCTCCATATAACATGGTTACCATCTCAAAATATTGAATCGAAAATGCTGTTAAAATGTTCTAAAATAGTCTTGAAACTTACGCATGGAGATTTTTTTCTTTTGCTGCTCTCAGCTTCATCATCTTCCTCTTAGCAGCAGCAAATACTCTACACTCCTCATCCTCCTCCTGTAGTTCAATGTAACAAGCACAATTTAATTCAAAGTCTACCATTACATGCTTTATCAATATCACTGAATACTCCATGTAGTTTCAAATCATATAAATGTATATTAAGTTCATTTATATGGTAAACACAAATTAGGCTGCCCCAGAAAAGGTCTTTTTAAGGAAAACATTTCTTTTATATCAACAAAATAATTGTTTTTAAAGTATGCTTTACAACTTAACTACGCTTGATTGGGACAATTGATTGCAGTAGAAGCTTCCATTCTGTTCATGACATAAATACCTGTACTAAGATCCCAGCTAAAATAAAATAAACACTACATACATGATGTGGTAGGTTAATCAGCTAACATCATGACATAGCAAATGTACACATTAAATTTAAAGAAAACCTTAAAAATCTACGAGAGAACAAGATGCCAAAGTTCAACCTTACAGACAGTCAATTAAACAGGAAATCACAAAGTAAGCTTACATCTTCTTGGTTTTCTTGTAGTTTTTTCAGCGCTGTTCGTTCCCCAATCTGGTTACGGTTATCAACCATCAGCTGGTTTTTCTCATCGCGTCTGATCAGCTCTAAGCGTTCCTTCTCTACTTTGTTCAACAATGCGAGCTTCTGTAACTCTTCACCCTCCACCGCATCCTCCACCCTTGCCTTGGTCCTGACATTCTGGTGCTCTGATATCCTTAAAAATTCAAGCAAATACTATCAAATCATACCAACTGTTAAAGTTATTAGCATTTTTAGGACACTCACAAATTTAAACAGTATTCCCAAGAAAGTTCATGCTTCCATAGTTCCTTTCTGCTTGAACCATTGTTTCAAGATTATTATCAAAAGTTTTATCAATTTTAAACAATAAATAGTAACTGATCCTTGTGTTCACACATCAAGCACGTTATATTTGAAAGAAAAACAACAAATGGATGTACATGTACTTGAAATAACAGGAACACAAGACCCCTTGACAGAACAGCACAAAGTGAAAATGTGGAAGTCCAGTCTAAGATCCTTTGGCCATGACTGGTAAGGAATAAGATGATCCAGTTGGACATTTTACAATAGGCAAAGAACAAAATATTTTATCAGAGCTGAATGTTTTTCACGATCCCTGTGATTATAAAAGTACTTGTCTGACTTACTGAGCTTTAAGGAATTGCTGGTTTTCGCCCGCTGCAATGATCCTGTCTGCAGCTTTAGCCTGGTCAATTCTGATCGCCTCTTCGTACTCCTGTCTCGCTCGTTCCAGCCATTCCTTGTCCTTGCCTACACTTGCCTGCTCCTTGAGGCGCTTCAGTTCTAACTGGGCCTCACGCTCCTTCAGCACCTCGGTGAGCATCAATGCACTCTGTAAGGTAAGAGATACAAGAGAAATTTAATGGTGAGTACAATAACTCAAGGGGTGAATGTGAAAGGTTGTATCTACTTTTTTTATTCAATAGCACACAGAACCCTTTCACTGTTGCCCCTCAAATACATCAATTATGGAAGTCAAAGTTATTGTTTGATTATCAAATCATTTGTTTGTTTTGCTGGATTTTAACATATTGTTTTAACAGAATGTGAATATTATGCGGTAAGTTAACTTAACTTAATGCGACCTCTTTCACAGGTGTTCACATATGTAAACAAATGCCCCACTCACCGTCATTTGGTATGGGACATCAGTCAGTGTATTTAGTTTTATGGTTATTACACTTGAACTTTTCATAAATCGCGGTATCAATAGGTGTATGTTGGTAGAATAATTGAGATGCAATTGATTTACTGTATTTATTTCATACCTATACCTACGTAAAATGATTTGTCTTCGTGACAAAAACGCGTCTGCATGTACGTTAGCATTCTAAAAATAGAAACGGTCCGAGTACTAGCTAGTCTACTGCCTTGACAAGCAGACGTTACTGTACTGTAAGGAAAGTAGATCTGCATGTAATTAGGTACACGCGTTGTAAGATTTTTCATAAACTTGCATTAAAAACTTACAATGAATCATTTAAAATATCATTAATATGAAATATAACATGCATATCTACTGTAAACCGTGTGTTTTCTTTTTGTGCTAATGCAAAGACATCACCTGCATTGTGAACCATCATTATCACGTTTTCCATGTGCCGCGGTCGTTTTATTCTGTAAACAACAGTTGCTCAATTGTCTTTCAATTACACATGATCCTCTATTACGTAAGCTTTATATATTGAGTGACCGTTGACACCCCCTTGGGGAAGGTTAACTGGTGTCAAACTTGGCTAGGAAATACACAGGTAGTACGATTTTCACAGCTTGCATTGTGTATATCGCGATCAGACGTCTGCTGACATTTTCACACACTGTATACTGGAAAAATATTTGGGAGCCAAGCGGAGACCGCGTTATATAGGACCGCGTTATAATGGAGTCGCAGTGTAATAGACATTGCAATATGTTTGCTTTGCCTTAACAACATATCCCAAGGCGCAATCTTGAAACAAAAGTAAACCCTAGACTTCAAAGCTTAAACATAAAGTATATTAATGAAACTAACATGGAATCCTTTCACTCTGTCTGTCTGGTAATACTGCTGGGTTTTTGCTTTGTCAATTGCATCTCTTCTCTGTAGTGCCTGAAATCTAGCTTCTTCAAGGTCTACAGCTTGGCGTTCCTCTTCATCCTTGGCTTCCCGTACTTTCCTTGCCTCCAATTTACGATGTCTCTGACCCTGAAAAAAAAAAAGACGTATTATTAGCAGTATAGTATAGCGCCACTATGTAACTTGACTAGAGATTTGGAGATTCTAGGTACTTAATCTTTTCGCTTGAATTCTTGCCCTTGGGTGCATGCCATAGAGGCCATTTTTGTGTTTAACAATATTTATAAAGTGTTTTACATCTTAGACCACTCTTCATTGTTTGCTGTTTCATTCGGGAAAGTTACTGTAAAATATAACATTTATCAATAGATCACCTGGTTGTGAAATCATTTTGTTTACGATGATTGTATTGTAAGATAGAGGGGTTTTAAAACAAAAAAAAGAAAAGAAAAGCTATGTGGTATCTCACAGCATAAATATCTATTGGTACATTTTGAGTTGCTTTACACATCCATCTTAATAAAATTAATGCCTTTGTCAATAGTTGTTCATGTACATGTTAAAAACTTACAGCAATTGTGTTTCCCCAGTTCTGTACTTGTTCCTTTGATCTATTTTTTCTGCCTTCTCTCTCCTCCCTGATTTTACGAAGTCTTTCTTCTTCAATTTGTTTTCTGTTTAGTTGGTTGTGGATGCGTTCCCAGTCTGCCTTGGAGAGGATGGTCACCTGACGAATGTCTGCAACCTCCTGTGCAGGATAAGGCAATTCAGGGGTGCCTAAAATGAACAGTGCTTACATATTAAACAAACTGTGGAGACATCATGTCAAAAAGATCAAGTTTAGTATGTGGTATATACAACATATTTGCCAAAAGTGAGCATTCCTTTGACATTGTCAAAGAATAACGAAGTACACACATCTTTATTAGAAGCAGGGCTACATCAAGCACCGCCTCTATCTGCTCTCAAGTCAGATGTTCTACTAATTGAGCTAAGTTGACAGGTGAAACTTTCTCTACCCATAACATCTGTAACTACGTATCATGATAACACTCTCATAGTTGGCTCTTTTTCTGAGTTGTCCAAACGTTGGAACATGATTGCAATAAGGTTATTCACAGCACAGAGATATGCTTGTCTGTTTGAGTTACTGACTGGTCATGAGTAATGATGTGACCGTCATTTAGTGTAAGTCTAGATTGGCATGACATTGTTTTCATTGAAATGGTAGCATGAAAGAATAAGGAAAACAAAAGTATGTGCAACTAAAAGATGAGGCGAAAACAATGGTGAATAGTTTACCTCTCGACTTGCCTTTCCTTCGGCCATGCAATACAGTCGCCATTGTGTGGCTGATTCCCTGTAAACTAGACGGGAATGATCACAAAAATATCCTACACTTTTGTTGTCAGGCAAAACAACAGGAGTAGCCAATACAAACGTCACTTCCTGTATGTCGTGAAAAATATAAATCGTGAAAATAGCGATATGATGCTGAAAGATCCGTAAATAATAACAGAAAACGAACAACTTCATGGTAATAAAGCGATTATCATTATAACTATTTTACTATTATCGAACTCAATCTCATCGGATGAAATATTATTACTAGAAAACTATTTAGACGCCTACTGACAATAATATCAAGCTAACCACAATTCGGATGATAACCAATTCGGACAACTGGACGTCCGTACCATAATTGGGCCAATCGCACCCCACGCAAAACCTGTGTTGGAATTCGTTTAAACTTAAATATATTACAGCATATATTGTTTTGAAATACACCAACGAATTCTCATGACACGTTTTCACTGGGATTTTGTTAAATGTTACCTACAGCAATTTGTTACAGTTAGGACGAGTTATGTAACAGAATGAGCGTTGGCTGGTTTGAGGTCAATAACAAATGTGCAGTGTGAATATATAACCGCTATGTTTGCTAGGAGTTTAACTTCATTTGCAGTGCAAGGGTTTGCCTTCATGCAGCAGGCTGGACCTTTATCATTTCCAAAATTGTTTCTTAAAAGGTGCTTATCTTATAAGACTTTGGGACACAGTAACAAGGTGTGTTGATCAATTTGAACTGATTGTATGCTTTATCAGTTTCTGTGGTTTTTGTATCTGACAAGTTTTAATACCCGTAATACTGTTTATTTATTGTTGAATTTGTTTTAGATTAAAAATGTTCAATCATGTTAACATTGGTTAAACACATAATGTGATATGTTATGTTATGTGATATCTATTGCAGATGACTACCGATAAGAAGATTCTGGTTGCCTTTGATTTCGACCATACAATAATTGATGGAAACAGTGATATTGAAATCACGCACCTTTGTCCCGACGGTAAAGTGCCACAAGACATTAAGGATAAATACAGTGATCGCAGCTGGACAAACTACATGGCGGCAATCTTCAAACATATTCATGAGCACGGCAAGACAGCAGAAGATATGATGGAAACCATCAATGAAATTCCTCTTACAGAAGGTATGACGGAACTCCTGCAGTTCTTGAGTCAGGATCCATTTGAAGTCATCATCATATCAGATTCCAACTCGGTGTTTATTGATTATTCTCTGAAACACTACAAATTAGATTGTGTGAGCAGTGTGTATACTAATCCTGCAACATATGATGAAAAAGGTCTGTTGAAGATTGAGTATTATCATACCCAGGATTGGTGTGATCTGAGTACAGTGAATCTATGTAAAGGTCATATACTTGAGGAGCATATAAAGCAGTCAGGCCATAGTTACCAGTATGTTTTGTATGTTGGGGACGGCAGCAATGATTTATGTCCTGGCTTACGTCTCAGCAACTCTGATTATCTGTTTCCTAGGAAAGATTTCTCATTGTGGAAGAAGTTGAATGTTGCAGGCTGTTTAGATGGTGGAACGTCTGAGTTGGATTTGAAGGCGAAGGTTGTAGAATGGACGTCGGGTTCCCAGGTCCTTAATGTATGTAAAGAAGTTTGCAGGGATAGTCAACTGCAAGGAAATAAGGTTTAGTCATGCAGTCTTAATTTGATTTTTAAGTTAAGCATTGAATGGTTAAGTTAAGTTCTGCTAATATGACTCGCTTCGGGAACAAAATTTACATTTAAATTAGCTTTAAGGCACCTGAAATATGCAGTCACTAATTTACATTTAAATTAGCTTTAAGGCACCTGAAATATGCAGTCTTAATAGTAGAACACATCTAAATATTGAGTTGTCTAAATAACGCAACATTACTGTACTTATATAAAAAAAATGTTGTGAAGTTCTTCATAACTGAATCATGTATTTGGAAATCTATTTATAGACAGTATTTTTATTTTTAGCTTGGAATAACTGAGACTTAAATATTGAATGGTCAACAGCTTTATGTACTTTTCCAAAGAAAAGCAATGTGATAGAACTCTCTCCATCCTTACATTTGAGAACATGTTTACACTCAAATTGTTTTTTTATTTTTCTGTTAAACTTAAATATTATTGAATGGTCAGTGTCAGTTTTGCTTCAGTTCTGAACTAAATGAATTAAACGCTTTGATTTCATAACAGTTGCTTTGTAGGTGTGTAATGAGGGAAAGAAATATTGTGTAAGATTGTGTTGCTAGTCCTGGTAAGTCCTGCTGTATAGTTATACAAAGTATCTCCAATCAAAGCTTAGAAAACTAACATTTTAAAGATTTTCAAATGTGTGGTATCAAAATTCATAAACATGTATACTCAGACATACATTGTACATCTAATCTTTTAAAGTGCCCTTTATATCATATTTTGAGTTGTCAATATCCAAGCTAGGTAAATTCAAATGTCTTTTTTTCCTTTCTCCACAACTGTTTATCTTATTCTATAATATTTTATTACAACATGTAGCTCATGATTGTTTTTAATTATCTTGTATTGACTCAACACAGTGAATTTCAAGGTTTCAGTGTTCAACTGTTCATGACACATCTTTGAAGCTCCAGTATAGAACACTATTATGATTATGAGATTTCTCAGCGTGTCCAAATGCGTTATATAGTTTTCTATATATACATTACTCATCTACATTTAAGATGCTCAAGTTTATTTTCAAATTTTTACCACAAGCAGTATTCTTACTCAAGTTTACATCGAAGCTGTCTGTTGTTTCTAAAATGTTAATAAAGATCAACTAATTTCCTTTGTCCAAGTGCAATTTTAGACCGCGTTAAAAAATTTGTACTGGAATGGTTGATCTTTTGAACTGTTTGTTTTTTCTGATTCCCAAATATTGCACTATTTTTTTAATAACATCTGAAGTGATAATAAGACTCCTAAGGCTGATACGGTTTGTTGTTCTTGACTAATAAGCTTTTTGTTTTAAATTTCAAACCCGTTCATACTCATAGTAAATCGTCCCCTACATTGTTTATGTTATAGACGTATACCTGAATTGCCAGCATTTTCAATGTGTACCTCAATATTCTAGTTTGAACCCTTTTTGTTTCGTTATATTTTGTTTTCATTACAATTAGTGTGAAATAATGAAGGCCAGTTTTTAGGTGTTGTGTATTTGTTGTGGAAGCGGCCGGCATTCAAATCTGTTTTATTCAGACTGGTCAGTAAATCAACTTTTGTCACCCATTTAGTGAGAGTTATTTCTACAATTCACTGTGCACATGTTTTGCCTTCACGGATCTCTTTGTCTGTAAACGTGGCGTTGCCATTCAATCACACTAAATAGTTTTATGGTTATAATGTTCAGTGTTTGAATACTTCATCACCGACATGCACTTATACCTATAAACAAAAAACTTACAATTTTAATGAAAAGGCACAACACATCTCATTTATCATCAAATACACTGTACACACGCTTGTCAGGTAGTTTTAGCTGACATTGGCCCGAAAGTAGAAAGAAAACCAGACAATATTCTCAGATTTTTGCTTACCCAAAGATTATCAGCATGCTTGGTGCACTTTGTGACTTAAAAGAATAACAAAAACATCATAGTCCTGGTTTGTTTACATGTTTACAGAGGTCCCTATAACACTGCCTATGGTTGGAACAGGCCAAATGTCAAGGCTAAATACTCACTGTTTACCTATAGTATCCTAGCATTGATAAGTGACTTTAAAGGAAGTACCAGGACATTTAACATGACACAGAGATCGCTCTGCCTTACAACACTTGCCCGCTTTGAATAACAAAAGCAACTATTGTGTCAAAGTGTTTGTTTTTAACAGAACACATACACATTTCCATTGTTTTAACGGTATGCCTATTTAAAACTGGGCAATTCGGCATGTCGTGGCAATTAAGCATTGAACTGTGCATAGTCTCTTGCTCCTCCTTTCATATGTCATTTGAAGTTGTTGAATTGTGCCATTTAAGTCATTAGTCATTTGAGTTTATATTGTTTTCTTTTGTATCATGTCACATGTATTCCAGATGTATATTAAATATATTATAGTATTTTTGGAAATGAGATTCATTCAACTTTCTAATAGTTGAATTTATACCCTACAAATGTGTCTTGTTTCAATTGTACATTTTATATTATTGTGGAATCTGTATTGTTGAGTTATATCAATAAAACTAATACAACTAGTATTGACTTGTAGTCTATATTATAGGATCTTACATGAGTTGTCATTTAATATAAACTTTTATGGAACAAGTTGAGGGATCTTATTTCGTGAGCCTTTTGCAAGCCTTATATCAATTACGAAACAAATTTCATAAATGTAAATATTAAGATAGCAATGAGCGCAAGATTCTGTTGATCACATGGCCTTTTAGTGCACACAGACCCACTACTGGACACATTTCTCGCATATCGAGGCTGTTTGTATAAGACAAGTGTAATGTAAAGATATTCGCTATGTGATAAAAGTAATTTCAAGACAGATTGTCAGTAAGCATGACTTAATCTTGACCTGTGTTAAGCATTCATCTTGCTAGAATAGCTCTGGTGTAACTCCATTAAATCTTGCCTTTCACTTATTCTGAAAAGGCTAGTTTATACATGTACTAATTTCTTTAAGTTAGATTGTGAAATAAGCAATTATGTAAATCACGCTCGAATCCATTCCTGTAATCAACCATTATTGTGCAATGAGGGTAAAGTTTATACTCAAGGAAACATGATTAGGAGCCTTCGATTTGGCTCGATCTCATGCCTAACAAGTATCCAAGGAAAAAGACTCACCAGGTTAGATTCCCTTTATATTATACCAATATCTTCTAGAATCAAACCAGTTAAGCTAACATTTACCTCTGCACTTTAAAGACTACAATACTTTCACCAAGAAAGATACTATAACAGGGCCTGTTTATTGCCTGTCAGGTTATATCTACAAATAAGTTACCACAATCATCTCAATGTTCACCCTAGCTGGAATTCTGTGACCTGCGCAATACTAAACTCTAGCGTCAAGTTAACCCAAATCCATGTGTTGCTTTTCATAAGATGACATTAACATTTTGATTACAAGGCCACTTTTTTAATTAATGCCATCTAGCATCTCTTGTCTTAATTATGGACACCTAGTGACCAGTTGTTTCATTGGGCAGGAAACTTCACCCTCTTGGCTCAGTACTGGTCTGTTCCAGGAAAGGATTCAGCTGCGATTAAAGAAATAGAACAGTTTTTGTCACAATGAAAGGTAATCATATAACCAAATAATATTTTGTGCATAGCTACACTTTTAAAAACAAACTAAGTGTTTATACCAGAAACTTTATTGGTCCAATACAAATTGATCTCCCCAGCTAGGTAATGTAGACATGTGGCATAACTTAAAACACAGGTGTATGTATAGTAAACTAAAGATTAGAACATACATTGGTTATTGCACAATATACTGGTTAGAGCAAAAATGGCCCTAACAATTGTTGAACACAAAATGGAAACCTAAAAAAACATCAGTATTCAAAGATGTTAGTTCCTTTTCCTTCAGCAGTTCTCCAGAATACACCAGAAACCTCCACCTAAATTATATACAATTATAAACTTTACAAAAGTCTTGAATTGTTATTCATTTGGTCTTTAAATCAGTCTAATTCATGGAAAAGATAACTGCATTGTAAGTCAACACAAGGGAGACGATTCAGCTTATGATAAAGAAAGACAACTCTGGATTGGTCCGCACAAGGGAGGTAATTTAGTACTCCTCTCCCTCATCTTCTGCACCCTCGTCGACAGAGTCTACGCCCACTTCTTCGTAATCTTTTTCGAGAGCCGCTAAATCTTCCCTGGCCTCAGAAAACTCTCCCTCTTCCATACCCTCTCCAACATACCTGCAATATAGAATGAATGCATTATCTATCTCACGTTTGTTTTAATGAATGCATTATCTATCTCACGTTTGTTTTAATGAATGCATTATCTATCTCACGTTTGTTTTAATGAATGCATTA
>ENA-OREC01000744-OREC01000744.1-marine-metagenome-genome-assembly--contig:-NODE-744-length-14232-cov-11.350477_pt1 | contig 14232 bp, 7 predicted proteins | sample MGYA00248626_ERZ508543 | MGnify/ENA primary metagenome ERZ508543 (study PRJEB26211, sample SAMN05518279) | marine metagenome | isolation source: Puget Sound, Washington, USA | host: Bankia setacea... | reverse complement strand
CTTATGTGTTGCATGTAAATGTTCTGTAAATATATTAATTGTTTGTGTAGTACTAGATTCTTGCTAACTGTAAATATGCTATGCTCTTCGATACTGGAGGTAATAAAGATATATACTGTTCTATTTACCATTCTCTGCAAGTCAAGTTTCCCACGTGACTGAGTGGTAGAACTAATTCCTGCTCCCGTGTTTTACAGACTACATGAACAAGCTATGTAATATGAAGCGATTGTTACATGACAGGAACGCCATCTTGATGTCACCATGGTCCAACAAACACCCACCATCAACATACAGCTGTAAAGTCGGCGTGGAATCTGATCGTTATAAGGTAACTGGATTTTCAAGAAGAACATTTCAGGAGACTTATTTTGAAGTACATTCACATCTATGAACTCTGAACAACGTTCAACCTAGCACTTTAGTCTTTATTTGAAACTTTAAACGAGCTCGAAGACAACTTCTGGTAACACCTACTAATTGAACAAATCACTTGAACCCAAATGTCGTTGGACGAACTGGGTTGTTTATCCCTTATTTTTAGAAACATAAATTGTTTTTAGCATAAATCAATTCTGAATTAACACCTTTATATTTGTATAGAACTACAGGTTTGTAGTGACATTTAAGACGATGGAGATGTCGTCTGCTACACGGGGAGTGTGCGAATATTCTAGACTAGACCTTTTCAACGGAATGTCCCAATCAGTCTCGAACAGGATAAGTGGTAAGTAGCCTTTTACGTACTTTTTCTTTCGTTAGACTTTTCTACTAACCTATAAGAACATCGAAGTTTTATATGTATTTCTTAGTTACTGGTGATGTAATTTTCTAGAACAGAACAGATTGGCTGGTGATGTACCGTAATAAATAGTCTGTTGTTTTTTCATCAAACGGTCGATCAAATATTAAACTATTGAGCAGAATGAACGCATGTGTTACAGCACTAAGTGTACCTTCTTTCGTTTGTATGTATGTATACGTTTGCAGAAAGTATTTGGATAGTGTAACTTTTGATTTCTATACTGTATTCTAACAGGCGCATCTGGACTGTGTGGAAAGTCGATTACGAAGAGCTATGAGACCACCTCCAATTTCCTCACCATGCTGTATACAACCAAGAACCTTGCTAGTTCCATTCCACAGTTCTTCGAGGCCGTCATCACGCCGTTTCACTACGGTCAGTAACATTTATTATTTCTGAAGACCTCGACCTTTTAAAGTGAGATTCAACATTGTTATTTATAAAATTACTGAAAGACTCGGAGTTTCTTGAACATGTATGCTCCGGCAAATACCTAGCAGTTCTGAAGTACCCTTCACCATGTCTTTAGAATCAATACATTGAGTAAAAAAAGACTGTTTATGCTAAAGAAAAAAACAAGATGTGTTTAAACTGATAACCTTCTTCACATCAGAGGTATCGGTAAAACTTGTTTGAAGTGTCCCTGGTTTAATCAGAAAGCTTTTATTTAAGTCTATTTGGGGGAGATATTCAGCTTTTGCTTCGTTTGAAAAACGTGTCCCGGAAGCAGCAAACATCGAAACAAGTGTGGTATCGTAAGATCCTCATACTTGAATTTGTCCTGTAAATATTGACCCGCAGTAAACTCGTCAAGGTGTAGTTTAATTGAAATTATTTGTCTTTTACAGGAACGTGTCTTCACGACGAGTTCAAGTGTACCAACCACAAGTGTATCCAGAAGAACATGTTGTGTGACGGTTACAACAACTGTGGAGACGATAGCGACGAGAAACACTGTGCCTCCATCGGACTCTCCATCGCTGCCATTGTCGGGATCATCGTCGGTGCCGTCGTGCTCCTCGTCATCATCGTCGTCATCTGCATCTGCTGCAATATTTGCTGCTGCGCGTGTAGCGCATATGAGAGTCTCTAAATGACGTCCACGATAAACCTTTATTGAATGACGTCAACGATAAACTTGATAAACTATTAATTATGAATTTATGACGTCAATAATATTCTCTAAACGACGTTGACCATCATGTGCATGTTTTCTCGGAGAACATTTGAGATTGCTGTCGATGACGTCATTAATTTAACTAATTGGATCTTGGAAAACATTTGAGAAAGCTTTCGTTGAAATGACGCTTATGGGCAACCTTGGCTTCTGATTTGTATATTGTTTAAATACTGATACACGTTACGGTATTCACTGTTTAGACTATTTCTGGACCCAATAAAAAACCTAGTATAATGTAATATCTTCTACTGGGCATGCGTAACAGAAATGCAGATCTATTTATTATTGAACTTGGTATATCAATACCCGCATATGTTTAGTCTATAAATGAACTAAGACATATGCATGCACTCTATTTACACAACATCAAGCAACCTGGAAATACAAATGACGATATTTTCTCAATAAAGTTTAACAGTTTTAACTTGGGACTTCATGTGTCTTCATTTGTTTTAATAGATACATATTGATGGTAAGTGCAAGTTGCCAACTAGATCTACTAACAATCGAGAGGTTTTAGATAGATTTGATCAAACATTTAATAATCTCCAATGATATTTTGCCACATCCTCAACTGTATCCGCGTTCCTCATCCGGTGATTGGGATCTTTAAGTACACTTGTTGGTACAAATCAAACTTTTGGCAACATATCAATAGGCTTGTGAACATATTGTAAACATATCAATCATCTTTAACTTGTTTTCTCATATTAATTATTACAACCGGTGTCGATTTAACCCTTAGAAGTCCAACTATTCTCATTTGATGTGTATCAATTTTGTATATCCGGTGGTCAGTAATTCGACATCCTATACTCGTTCACTGACACAACGAGTTTTCCACGAAAGAGCGAATTTAAAACTAAACATGACTGGCTTGTGGAACGTTATTGTACAAACTGTTTTATTATTGCTCGGTTTGAGCTTCTTACGTGGAAATTTTGTGAGCAACACTGCAGAGAATGTTTCAAACGTTGACGGAGATGAGCAGCCGACGCTAAAGTTTGCGCCAAAACAATGTAAGTACTTCTGTTTGTTATTTGGTTGTTTGGTTTGGTTTGAATTTGGTGTTTTTTTCACGCGCATATTTGGTACTAACTCGCTGCACATGGCTTATACTTTTAAAGCGACTTGATGTTAAAAGTCGGTCGCTGAATTTTACAATAAGAAGATCTACCAATATAAGTCACTTTATCACGAACGCCATAAACAGTGAAGCATGCCTGATTCATGCCTGGCAGAAATGTTGACGTCCGCAAAGGAGAAAACGAACAGGGTGGCCTGACTACGGATCCCGTAATCTGTAGCAGCTGTACTTGACCGAAGACATTGGAACAAAACAAAACATAATACAGTTTCTTAGGATGGGGTCGCTGTCATTCGATTGATACTATAATGTAACGTGTAAATCTACAATGATGCAGAGCATGAACCAACGGTTTCTTCAATTCAATTCAATTCAATTCAATTTATTTATTCAAAGACTGTAATCAATTAAGGCAGAGTCGTACCTATTACAGAGCCATCTTTAAACAACTTGCAACAATTGATTATTTAACATGTTTAACAATGACATTCACACACAAACTTACACTTACACATTTACGAGCCAATACAAGTACACACATAAACATTTACGAGCCAATACAAGTACACACATGAACATTTACGAGCCAATACAAGTACACACATGAACATTTACGAGCCAATACAAGTACACACATGAACTTTTACGAGCCAATACAAGTACACACATCAACATTTACGAGCCAATACAAGTACACACATGAACATTTACGAGCCAATACAAGTACACACATGAACATTTGACAAACAAAACACACTATGCCTGTTATTATACCGGTTGGTTGCTCAGTTTGGTTTGGTTACAGATTACATGAATCAGAATTGCAATAAGAAGATAGAACTAACCACAAGAGACGCCATCTTAGTGTCCCCCTGGTCTACTAAGCAACCCAAGGACCAGACGTGTGTGATGGGTATCACTATGAGAAGGTTTGGCGTGAGTAGAAGCTTAGTACAGGGGTTCGAATATAACAAGAGTACATATGTAATAATGATAACTGTGTAATAAGTATATATTCGGAAAGCTACGAAAGTCTTCTTCCCTCACCACAACAACATCCTCCGAACAGTGTTTGGTGACGCCGGTGTAACATTTATTTTTGGGTCATTTTTCAACGTTGAGAATTGACACTGCCTACATATTAACATTACATATTGATGAAACAGTCGTCAAGACCTGATCAGTACGTAACGTTTGATCAACAATGTCGAAAACAAATGAAATAAATAAATAAATAATGTTGAAATGATAGCAGGTGAGAATCAGCGTTGAAAAATGATCCAAGAGAGCAACATACATTGGGGAAATTGTTATTATGCACACTCAAACAGTTTTTTGATAGTAAAAAGAAAAAAAGGGCAGCGAAGTAGTGACCTCACCCCAGTGTAATATAACCGCGTTTCTTTTATCTGCAGAACTACAAGTTACTAGTGACGTTCAAGAAGATGGAGTTATCGCCCGCCACACATGGGATCTGTCTGGACTCTAAACTGGACCTTTATAATGGAGCCTCTGTACAGAAAGAACATTGCGTCAGTGGTATGCATGTCTAATTCTAGTTAACAACTCTGTCACATCTTGTACATTCTTAACAGTTTGTTATGTATTTGTGTGTGTTTACCTATATAAAGTAAAATGTGCATGTCTGTATGTAAGTTTGGTGTATAACACAACAGACTCCATCGTTATCTCTCTGGGTTTTGAAAATAAGAATCGGTAAGTTTACTAAATATTATTCATATACGTGTACATATATTTCGTGTGATTCAGGAGCCTCAGGTTTATGTGGACAGGCAACAGGGCAGAAGTATTACGATACCGACATAGGTTTTATAACTATGGTTTACAAGTCGAGCAAACTGAACACTACCACAGCACAAACCTTTGTTGCTGTCATTACTCCTTTCCACACTGCGCAAGGTAAATGTAAAACTCTCTCTCTCCCCCCCTTCCCCCCCCCCCTTCCCTCCCCCCCCCCTCTCTCTCTCTCTCTCTCTGTCTCTCTCTCTGTCTATCTGTGTCTCTCTGTCTCTCATTATATTTGTCTCTCTGTCTCTCCGTCTTTTAGTCTATGTGTCTCTCCGTCTCTCAGTATCTCTATCTCTATCTCTTAGTATATATGTCTCTCAGTATATGTGTCTCTCTCAGTTTCTTTGTCTCTCAGTCTCTCAGTATATGTGTCCCTCTAAATCTCTTTGTCTCTCAGTATATGTGTCCCTCTAAGTCTCTTTGTCTCTCAGTATATGTGTCCCTCTAAGTCTCTGTCTCTCAGTATATGTGTCCCGCTCAGTCTCTTTGTCTCTCAGTATATGTGTCTCTCTCAGTCTCTTTGTCTCTCTCAGTCTCTCAGTATATGTGTCCCTCTCAGTCTCTCAGTCTCTCTGTCTCTCTCAGTCTCTTTGTCTCTCAGTCTCTTCGTCTCTCAGTCTCTTTGTCTCTCAGTCTCTTTGTCTCTCAGTATATGTGTCTCTCTAAGTCTCTGTCTCTCAGTATATGTGTCCCTCTCAGTCTCTCAGTCTCTCTGTCTCTCTCAGTCTCTCAGTCTCTTTGTATCTCAGTCTCTTTGTCTCTCAGTCTCTTTGTCTCTCTCAGTCTCTTTGTCTCTTTGTCTCTCAGTATATGTGTCTCTCTCAGTCTCTCAGTCTCTTTGTCTCTCTCAGTCTCTCAGTATATGTGTCTCTCTCAGTCTCTCAGTCTCTTTGTCTCTCTCAGTCTCTCTCAGTCTCTCAGTCTCTCAGTATATGTGTCCCTCTCAGTCTCTTTGTCTCTCAGTATATGTGTCTCTCTCAGTCTCTCAGTATATGGATCTCTCAGTCTCTCTGTCTCTCTCAGTCTCTCAGTCTCTCAGTATATGTGTCTCTCTCAGTCTCTCAGTCTCTTTGTCCCTCTCAGTCTCTCTCAGTCTCTCAGTCTCTCAGTATATGAGTCCCTCTCAGTCTCTTTGTCTCTCAGTATATGTGTCCCTCTCAGTCTCTTTGTCTCTCAGTATATGTGTCTCTCTCAGTCTCTCAGTATATGGATCTCTCAGTCTCTCTGTTTCTCAGTCTATGTGTCTCGCTGTGTCTCAGTCTATATATATATCTAGCTCTCAGTCTGTGTGTCTATCAGTCTATGAGTCTCTGTCTCTGTCACTCTGTGTTCTATACAGTTACATGACCAAACGTAACGTCGAGACAGTTTATCTAATAATGTGCTTATATCTTGCATCGAGCGCAGGAGCTAAAATCCATTTGTACTTAATGTACTTTTTTCAATTTGTAGGTTCTTGCGCTCATGATGAATTCAAATGTGTCAATGGTAAATGCATACATAATAACATGCTTTGTGACGGGTTCAACAATTGTGGAGACGATAGCGATGAAAACAGTTGTTCAAAGATGGCGCTCTCCATGGCGGCCATTATTGGAATTGCAGTTGGTGGCGTCATCTTGTTTATTATCATCATTGTACTTGTCGTCTGCGTCTGCTGTAAATGTGGTGCATGTAAAAGTAAGAGTCATTATGAGTCAATTGACTAGATGCAACAACTAATTATTAAGGAACAACATACCGGAAGTGCTCGGCAATGTCTTGTCAAGACAGTTCTGAGCCAAGAGACATGGCAAGGGTCAGATATAACCTTAAATTTATATCAACCGAGTACATACACACCTATTTATGGACTACTTGGAAAGACAAAATGCTGACTCTTTTTATTTCTAAGTTAAACAAACAAAACAAGCTGATTTAAATGTATATTCCCTTGCACATGTGGCTGTTTTGTAACACGACCAATCACCGACACTTGTGGGACGAACTTGTTCGATGAAGAGAGACATATCAAAGTTAGACGAACCACGGAAATCGAAGACTGTTTTTTATTCAACGTTTTCACAACAAGGTTACTATTGTATATTGTACATTCACACATACACACCAAATATGCATTGTGAGTATATAGTTGAGGGCATCTTGTAGGAGAGATTAATCACTACGTAAAGGTATCTACATGTATCTCTGCGTGTTCACTGCTATAGGAGTTCGTTCTGGGAATGATACAGTTGACTTGGTAACACTGGACTCTTTGTAAAGCTCTCTTTGTAATTATTAGCACAGTACTAATCAAAGTCAACATGAACGATAGTATTGGTAAGTGTCTAGAGGAACAAAGCTTAACCCCCCTCGAAAATATGTTATTGATTGGAGACATAACACCAGTACACCTGTAATTGCAGACATTGTACTCGTTCGTGCAATACGCGTTTATTTGGCTAACAAGTCAAGCTGTAGGCTCAACAAAACACGTATTTACTAGAATGACAATACAATGAATCTCCAGTCTACTGCATACTCGATCCTTTTGGACACATTCTTTGGACTCCGTGTTCCATGTTATTAACAAAAATCGTTATGCAGTGTTTTCGAGGTCGTTATGTCATTGCAATAGTTTTACGCTCAATGTTCATTGCATGCTCGTTCTATCTAATTCTTCATATTTCACATTTTCAAACGATGTTTTGTGCTCCCGATTTTCTCTCACATTGCACACAAGAGGTAAAGTATAGAATAATAGTAAGTTTCTTTTACATTACACTTGTCTAAATATGAGATTGTACACTCGTAAAGTTCGGCGCCATCTTCACATTCAATTGTATCCACCCACATAGGTCCTAAGTATGGCGCAGGATCTAACATTCGAGTTTCTGCGAGGCTGGAGCCTATCGTGCTAAAATATATGATAGCAAGCACTGTTGAAAGCATTAAAACATCCAGTTAGTTCACATCGGTAATTAATAATTCTAATTTTCAAAATGCGTCTATCTCAATGTATACACATGCTTTATAATTTACTTTATTCCATAAGTTAAACAATACGATTCCAAACTAGACAAGCTTATTAGCTACAATAGTTTGCTAATATCATGCTTTAGGAGTGTGTTTAATAAACAATGAACTTATGTTCTATTTTATTTAGTATACTGTTAATATTATATAAAACAACATGATTAGCTTTACTATCATGGGAGGGAATGTGAATTAACGATGAAGTAAGGACATCTATGCGAATATTGAAGCAGTCTGGTTTCTTGACGACGTTGACCTACATTGACAAGGGCATACAGTGAGACAGGTGCTCAATAATAACGGGGGTACGTACGTGAAATTGAGTGCCCGACATAGAGCTATATTGGCGTTGGTATCAGTTAATAAATCGAAACACACTTGGCCCCATTGTCCCGCCAAAAACACTTCAACTCTGCCTTCTTCTGGTGTTTCTCCGTCCACAAGCCGGATATCCGGCGGCATTTTATCTATTATAAATAAACATTTATTTTTATACAACTTCATTTGGAGTGTAACGTAAGTTCAATGAAAACTGTTATGAAAGAACTCTCATTAATTAAGAAACGTCGGACAACCTGCATTTAGCATTTTTGTCCTAAAGATGACTCGACAATATAAAACGAAAACACAGATACTCAAACAAACTTAAGCCTTCCGTGTGTACTATTTCAAAGCCCCGTTCTCATGCGAAGGGTTTTCTTTGAAGAACTAAGATACATATTTACTCACCATTGTTCAAGGTCGCCTTGAGTTAAAGGGCATCGTTTTACTAGTGGAATTACACAAACACTAATGGGTAATATACAAACTCCTTAGTTAAATCCAACATTAATTTACTTATCTAGTGCGTAGAAGTATTTCGTTACAAGCATCTCGCAGGGAGGTAGTTTGGCATTGTTCATCATAGGAGCAATAACCTCAAACAAAGGCTGCGATTAACTATACAGTATGCAACGTTTGAAGAACATCTTGCACATACTCAGTCGTTTTAGAGAGAACGAAATCCATGTTAAAACTGTTTGTTTAAGTTTTGCCTATTGTTTTAGTAAATGTTACTTAAAGAACAAAACATGTAACACATCCTAACGAACGCGTTCACTAGCTCCACTCTCTACCTGTGCATTGTAGTTGCAGTGCTGAATCACATGAGGCGACTGGAACTGATTTGTTCACCCAATAGTCCGCATTGCATTTCCCGTCATCGTCACATTCACTCAGGTCCGTCAGATAATATTCGTAGTTCGCGTCTGGGGACGATACTATGGAATCTGGCGGCAACGGGAACCCAAACGTTCTGCAAATACATGAAACAGCCCCCAATACGTGAGGGAACCACTACATTTGTATTAACTAGAATGGCGATATGTGGCTATTGAATCGGGTGTCGCATTTTATGATACTTTCTGAAAATAATCAAAGTGGTGCAGACGTTATATAGTATTTGCTGTTTATAGGGTAGTGTGGCCATGTTTGAAAGTGATTGCTTAAATAACGACCACTGTCTAATCTATCTATATATATTAGCTATCGCACTCGTGATTTAATACATACACGCCCGAACTCGTACCCACATTTTATTACCGCAATAAAACACGGGTACAGATGTTTTATTTCTTAAGTATTTGCTGTTTGTAGGATAATTAGCCATGCTTAAAAGTGATTGCTTAAATAGCGAAAACTGTCGAACTATTTACCTGGAAAAGGACAAATCTTAACTCAAGTAAGACTGTAGAACGATGGAACTGGTGGCAGCATCATTTACTTGGTGAATTCATTAAAATATCAGTTTTAACATACCCAAATTTCCTTTCCTCTTATATATTGTACATTTTACATAATATAACATTCAAATAGAACACATGACAAACGGGTCGGCCTACAAGAGTGTAAACTTAGTTACAGCTCTCCCCTGGCACAAATAATAAACAATCAAATCAACATGGCAACGCAGCTTTTATATACCTTTCATCATATATATATATATATATATATATATATATATCTTTCAGTTTCAGCCACTCTAGAACACTCGGTATATGTTTTGTATAGAACATATGTTCATTCTTTAATTCCAACTTTGTTTATTTTACAACGATTACGTAACAAATACATACACCTTATATTGATCATACTCGATGTTTGAGTTATTCTGGTCTTCGTGTGAGAGGCATGCCGGAGTACCCGGTGAAAAACCGCCTGCCCGACTTGGTGACAACATGATCATAACCACACTATAAGTATACTAATATAAACATGTTCATTAGTACCGCATATCTATTATTTATTGTCTAACTGTAGTATCAAGCTGTACGGATGAAACTGGTCGCAACTTGACATTTGTATCTTATGTGAACATGAGTACAGATGTGCTTACCCTAACCCAAGAATCACATCACATACATGGTGTAGATCTGACGCATTAAAGGCCACCTCGTACGTGCAAGCATACCCGGTGCTACCGTTGTAAGTGATCTCTAGTACTCCATAGGTAGGACTTGCACCTCCAACCAGTAGATAGGACCAGTCTGAGTTAACATTTGAACTGACCGTGGGAGTTGAATTGACGGCGGGAGTTAGACTGACCGTGACATTGCCAACACCTGTTGTACATGCAAGAGATAACATCTACTCTAGTAATACTGTAGATACAAGTCAGATTATACATTGTACATATATAGTTCACCTCAGTATGTGCTCCTCTTGACGTTTGACTATTATTAGACCATTATAATATAATAAACAATAAAGACCAGTTATTCTCCTTGGACAATTTGTTCAGTGCTATTTTCTACGCGGGTTCTGCTTCTTTATCCAATAACACTTTGCACCCATTCGCGTTTACCCCCTCAGCATGTTTATCAAACTGGATACAGTATTGTTTTGTATTTACCTTCATAGTAGATGAACTTATATCCCGGAACCGAGTTACATGACCAGTTTTGTTTATAGTCCGGGTAACATCTACAATGACCGCTGCTTTTCATGTAGAACACCCCGTCGTTTATGGTCTCCTCACTAGCATAGAATACCGGATCACAGAACGCCAAGCACGCAACAGGACTCACTTTATTAAAACCATCTATATATGGTACGTCTTCACAAAACAAGTTTGCCATAGACCCATTAACGTGCGCTGTTTTAAAGTCATTCGCTGTTTTGACACACCCGACGAGAGACAAAACAATAAGGACAGATTGAGAAGCTCTACACACAAAACGAGGTTTTCCCATTTTTGTTTAGTTCATATCAAATAATCAGAAATTGTACCATTGGACCTAGAATCCCAACGTTTAGGTTCTAACGAAGAAGAAAAGTGATCTTGAATAATGTATCCGACATACTGATCACTAGGAACACATTGTCATCTAACCTTTTCAACTTGACGTACACTGTACTATTAAAGGGGCATCCTATACATGTACTTGTTGTTGGCTTTTAGCTGATAACTTTATCAATTTACTATCTGTGCCAACTCTGTGAAAGTCATCTGCATTTCGTATTCCATTGTAAAGATAATAATGTTGATGATGATGATTGATGATTGATGATGATGACGATGACGATGACGATGACGATGACGATGATTGATGATTGATGACGACGACGACGACGACGACGACGACGATGACGATGATGATGATGATGATGATGGTGACGATGACGATGACGGTGACGATGACGACGACGATGATGACGACGATGATGGTGATGCACCTTTAATCTCCATTTGGATTGTCCAAGCTGTATTTTGATCTATTGACACAACATCGTTGACCCTCAAACGAGTGGACCCTCTACCGGAGATGTTTTAAACGTTAGAACCTTATAATTGCCAATGTCAAATATTATTTGTCCCCCTTTCACATTTGCCCACAGTACTGCTTGCATAGGTCAGATAGCCGGATATTGACTCGTTTCCAATTCTCATATGAGCACTTTGATATGTTGACTCCTGCTAATGAAGCAGAGCTAAATCAATAATATCATTGTATAGCCATTTACTTTGAAGAACATCAGAATAATTAAACACCATGGACCCTTCAATAAATAAATAAGGAACCTACACTTTTCTGATGTAGATCACTGTGACATTTTATAGAACATTAAAGTAGTGTTATAGTATTATAACAAACAAATGAAATTTAACCATCACATATTTGTTGATCCCTTATGAACATAAACATATATATCAAGATTTACTTGTAACGAATCGTTGTGAACTTTTACTTTGCAATTGGTCTTATAATTTCATATTTGAAACTTTCCAGAGAGTCTACAGATACCGATGTTATTGATACCATAATTATGTTCTTTCCAGCAGAAGCTTGTGTCTACTTATACCTCTCCAGTTGAAGTTTCTGTCATATAGTGTAAACTAGCATACTGTCAACCAGTCTATGGTGACGTTTCTGTCATATAATTTAAACTAGCATACTGTCAACCAATCTATGTTGACGTTTCTGTCATATAGTTTAAACTAGCATACTGTCAACCAGTCTATTGTGACGTTTTTGTCGTATAGTGTAAACTAGCATACTGTCAACCAGTCTATGGTGACGTTTCTGTCATTAAGTTTAAACTAGCATACTGTCAACCAGTTTATGGTGACGTTTTTGTCGTATAGTGTAAACTAGCATACTGTCAACCAGTCTATGGTGACGTTTCTGTCATATAGTTTAAACTAGCATACTTTCAACCAGTTTATGGTGAAATTTCTGTCATATGGTTTAAACTAGCATACTGTCAACCAGTTTATGGTGACGTTTCCTGTCATATAGTTTAAACTAGCATACTGTCAACCAGTTTATGGTGACGTTTTCTGTCATATAGTTTAAACTAGCATACTGTCAACCAGTTTATGGTGAAGTTTCTGTCATATAGTTTAAACTAGCATACTGTCAACCAGTTTATGGTGAAATTTCTGTCATATAGTTTAAACTAGCATACTGTCAACCAGTTTATGGTGACGTTTCTGTCATATAGTTTAAACTAGCATACTGTCAACCAGTTTATGGTGACGTTTCTGTCATATAGTTTAAACTAGTATACTGTCAACCAGTCTATGGTGAAGTTTTTGTCATATAGTGTAAACTAGCATACTGTCAACCAGTCTATGGATTGTACTTACAGATACAAATATATGTACATACATTTCAGCTCTGGAAAACGCATAAAAGTGTTTTCCATTTGTGTGTCCTTACCTCTACATGTATATATCAAATAACGATTGGACAGCGAATGTAAAGGTAAATAAAGTGTGCTAATTACACAAATATTTGTCCTTCATTAGACTGTTTGTACCACTCAAAAACCCAGTGATACTGATACTGTTTGCTTAACATCCACTTATTGTAGGATATCCCAAGTCTGCGTTAGTGCTTAACAAAGACATGCTTTTTACAATTGAGCGGTGTTCTGAGTACTGTGTTGACGTCATATTTGCACAAAGTACAATACACCTGCCTAGACAATTTGAATCACAAACATTTAACAAATACAACTTGGCTTTGATGGCAATATGGCAGTTAACGGACTGCCCAGTCCGTACACTGCATATTGCCCGAAAATACATGTTTTATTTGTTATATTATACCGAATCTATGGATTAAAAAAAACAGGTAGTGTTCAATTACACCAACCAATTATTTCATTAACCAGCAAATGCTAAATATCAGGTCTGAAACCATTTACAACAATGACTTAAGACACCAATAGTATGTTTTACGAATCAAAAGGCTGTCACATGTGACGTATGATGCGCGTTGTAACAATCTACCTATGTAAACATAGCATTACACCTGTATTGGCCAATATACCGTAACAGTCGATACAGTGTTGTACGTCCCAGGTCAATACTAGTTTGCTTCGGGCATCATAGCGATTTAATGACCGGGTGACGCCACATTGAAATAAGAACAAGTTATGCAAATGAGCTATACTATTGAAATATAGCGTCATGGCGTCAATAGCTTTTACTTTCATTGTTGTCATTGTACTGGACACGACAATTTTGTTTTAATGTAAGAAGGGAGCATATGTTTGTTTAAAAGCATTTATATTTGAAATGATATATAAACTTCTTGTGATTGGTTTGATATCACAAAATGTCGTTATGCATAAGCAACATATGTTTGAGTGGATAGCACAAACTATCTTTATGTTAAACACCCTTAGTCGATAAGGTGTACTATTATTGATGTTTGAGTTAATAACATAACATGTCTTTATGCGTAACATTATACATATTTGAAGTGATTACACGAAATGTCTTCATGTAAAACAATGTAAATGTTTGAGTGGATACAACGAGATGTATGTATGTATAAAACTATAAAT
>ENA-OREC01000743-OREC01000743.1-marine-metagenome-genome-assembly--contig:-NODE-743-length-14233-cov-12.437553_pt1 | contig 14233 bp, 9 predicted proteins | sample MGYA00248626_ERZ508543 | MGnify/ENA primary metagenome ERZ508543 (study PRJEB26211, sample SAMN05518279) | marine metagenome | isolation source: Puget Sound, Washington, USA | host: Bankia setacea... | reverse complement strand
TACTCTATAACAATGGTGCCGGTGTTGACAATGTTGTTAAAATGTTTCATTGATTGATTAAGAGGATTAAAGTAATATAACTTGTGTATTGAAAAAGAATGTGTCATCTGTACGAGACCCTATTAAGTTTAAACATTATATTATTTCGAGGTCGACACACATATAGAATAAAGCAAGTAACAATAACATACTGGATGGGAAAACTTATATGAAATCCGCTTCACTATATCGGATTGAATAGTTATAAAGATACAAGCTAATTGATCTACACTATACTTTAGCATCATATATGTATGCGATTGTGAGAAATAGAGTGACATCAAATCTCGCCTTTCAAAGAATAACCCTATCTATAACGTTAAATTGTACTTGATTTATACATTAACACTTACATATTATTTACGGGCAGACGATACACCATTTGAAGCTTGTAATGAGTTCAGCATGATCATGATTATGTATTGATTAATTTTCTATCAACCGTTAATCGAACACAATCATCTATAAACTATTTCTGACTCAGGGAAACGATATGCAGTGTTGGAAAGTACATTCAATTATACCGACTGCCCAAAATATCTGGTCAAATGTACCAATTTTAATGAGAATATAAGAAAACCATGTCAAACTTCGCATATGATACTTTGCATGCATACCAATGTCACTCAAAAGCTGGTAAATAGATGATTTTTCCATGAATCAGGCAATGCTTTTGTTTCTAGTCTCTTCACAAAGCAATGTCATTGTATACACATGTATATGTCATAGCCCAACAATCAAAGTCTACTTAATCACGAAAATATCTGAAAACTGATTCCGTTGGAATGTTGGCAACACAATATGATCCGTCGAGATGTTTCAAACAACGTGTCTATGTAACTTAAAAACGTCTATTTCCACGTATAACAAACTGTCCTCGCATCAAAATGGCTACAAGCACGTCAATAAAAATAAATAGAATACTGACTCATTACCAGTTAATTAATGACAAACGCCTACTACCACGTCCAGGAACGATTGATATGTCCAGTAAACGGTGTACAGCTCAGTTGTACCACGACAACTTTGCCCGACCAATTTATACAAAACAATGTCCGCCTTCACTATGGAATTGATGCATATACATATTCATAAAATAGTGTGCATACTTTAAAACATCAAGAGAGATATTTAAATTAGTCAAGGATCAAGAAAACCCAGATACAATCGAAAATTGAAAGTTATTTGATTGGTAGTGATGAATGATAAGTAGTTCACGCCATACAAAGCTCGGTTATATCCGTGTTATTTCGTAACAGTTCGTCAGTTAGTCAGTCACAACCATGATATTTGTGTATGCTGAATTAAATATGAGGCTTTAATTGATCCACCTACATTAGACGACATAAACCGAGGTTTCGATGTCTTGTTATGCGTTGAAAACCTTAAAACAATCATAAGCCTAGATCAGGATCACTTAAACTCTTGCATCTTAAGATTAGTCTGAACAGTGTAGCGTGGACGGATGTTGAGAAGTTTATTATTCCGGTAAAGCGTTCACTGATGATGACAATGCAGCAGTTCGATCTGTGATTGTTAATTGATGAAGACGAATTAGTTTGAAGGGTTTTGCAAAGGGCCCAATTCCGGTTTGTCAGTGGTTAAAGGGGCCATACAATTTATGAGGACAAATGGATAAAACATTTCAAGTTTGATACAAGAAACATTTGTTTTACATGGCATCAATGAACTTCATAGGAGATATCAGGTTAATATGTTTCGTCAGTTTTGTCTCTAGGATTAATTTAAAAAAATTGGCCTTTAAAAATGTACCGATAAAATCGGAGACACAAATATCCAGAGACAATGCCTTTACCTTTACACGTTCTGTTACCATAGCGAAATGCCTTCGGACCTCTTAACAAGAAAATCGAGAACAAATGTATTGCAAGAAACACTCTCTGTACGATGCTTGCATATATTCTAAACGTTGTATTTTATGTTGGAGGGGGCTCAATGTCAAAACAAGAAACAGATTATTCTTATTCAAACAAAAACTACAGATGCAAAGGTTAATATGTTACATTTCAAACACCATATATCACATGTGATAAGTACTTAAATAATGATTTAAGAACGTGAAAAGAGTATACTTTTAACTAATGATTCAGGATGGTTAAAAATCTAGCTTAGACTCCATCAATTGAGTCGTAAGAATGCTCTTTGCCGCCGAAATTAGGAAGAAAAAATACTCCCAGCGCCATGTTACAACCGTGTACGTACAGTCTGCAACTGTTAGCCTCATAACGCCTGTCACAATAGATCACTTTCCGCAGAGAAAAAATAGTTCCTGTCACTAACAAGAATTCTACAAATTTATGAACATCTCCGAGGCGTTTTACGAGCCCCCAAACTATCCAGACTTCCCTTGTAGTTGTTCCGATTCAGTGAACGCTTGACCTGCGCTGGCGCCATTTGTACGACTGTAAGTTCATTCTGAAAAAAGGTTTCTCCTGCAGCTTAGAGGTTTATTGCTCCCTAAATTCAAGTTGACAGGAAGCGTCTTCGTAAAGGTCTTAAATGAGGGTAAATAAACAAACAAATCTAACACAAAAATACATGAGAAAAGTGTACATGTTATAGCAGTAGATACTTCTTTTTTAAATGTACATGTAAATTGAGAATAGGCCTACGGTTCGAAATAATAATATCGTTTGACTACGTGGTATATCATTGTACGTATTTGCAACATTTGCTTTGGGGCTTTACACTCAACAGGCATGTATAGGGAATTTGATACAAGCGGGATCGAATTTGCAACTGCAGTTTTGAATGTGTATATAATCTTTACATGCATGAGTATCAGATTCTCTTGTAATCTTTTCTAGATACGATCCCAGCTTGAAATATTTGTTGAGTAAATAGCTTAATCTGATATGGAGCCAAAATGAAATATATCAAGGCTTTGAAATATCTATTAATAGTATATTGATGCCAAAAATAAACAAGTGCTCGTTGGTCGGCTAACTAATCATAATTTAAGGCGCGATGTCGTTGTAGAAAGACGACATGAAACAATAAGATGGAACATCTATGACGGTCACATTAGCCCGTCGAAGATGTTTTAAATTAAATAGTAATATGCGCTGATGAAGAAGAAACACGGCATTACAAACTATTGGTAGCTGATATAAATACGCGGGTGGTTTATGTGAGGAGGTTGACATTTTTGATTCAATTTCCATTGTATTAAAATTAGAAAATATGAATGAACTCTCAGCAACTCCAGAAACCGGACCTACCAATAAAACTGATTTTCTACGTGTATACCCCAAGTATAAAACTACATGTAGATATCGCCCGGGGACGTGTCAAAGTAAATATACATAGGAAAGAAAAAGGGAAATGTTAAGTTTGACCTTGCTTCGACAAATGCAATTTTAGATTTTAATTAAGATTACGTTTTGCAGATATGAATGCTCTTGTTAGGTACTTGTTGTATGTATATGAACACACATGTACATTTGGGTATTCTGTACCAAGTAGGTTTGGATTTTAAAACGAACGTTCAAGTGTTTGACTTATATGAACGGCAAAAAGCGATTTCTGGTATAGATATTAATACAGTTAGTTTATATTAAGGGCTGTACTTAATACGTTAACATGCAAGGGGTCGATAGGGGCTATTCATTACTGTTGGACTTTTATAAATAGATATTAGTGATTAAAAAGGATCCGGTAGGAAAAGAGGTTGAAATAGATACTAATTTAGGCCCCCTATTCCACGAACTCCCTATATATGGGTACTGTCAATTGACTCAATTTGAGTTGTACCATTAATTCTAAGAACAAAGATTGTATCTGACAGATAACCCATTCTTTAAAACACTGACTAAACTAAAATAAGATATGGGATGTTAGAAAAAAGTGAATGTTTCTGTATTTTAGCAGTTACATTTACAATCGGTACACTACTTAGCCTATCAATGCAGTGTTAATACCTATAAGTCAACACAGGTAGCAATTTGTCATCAAGTAAATATATAGAAGAATAATAGGCCTTTAAGTGCTACTGATAAAACACAACGTATACCAAAAAACACAAACAGATTTATGATATTTAGTTCACTAGAGATGCGGAAAGTGGCCATCAAATATCTTCAACTTGTGGGTCTCGAACCTTGCAGTGTGTACATTAAGCATATTTATTTTCGTCCAAAGACAAATTCGAACAGTTTTAGTCCGTAGATCAGATATAAACCCACTGTGTATCAAGGTCTAAAACTCAACGCACATGATATTGCCTTCAAGATGACATTGTGTAAAGGATCTATGTTCTATAAGTTGTAATTCAATTTTGTAAACGTTACTTTCTAGAGTTCCTTTAAACGGTCTCGTAGAACCGAAACAAGCGGACACAAACCACCACAAGTATATATTACAATCATTTTTCTCTCATGGCTTTTTTATCCTCAGAGAATTTTCATGAGACGAACCACTAACTACATTTCGTCCTTCGTATTATCCGATTACTATGGCGACAAATATAACGTTTTAAGTGCAAACTGTGGCCCACTAAACGTATTAACGCTGTTTCAAATAGACCTAACCTTATTATAAGCAACTTGATATGATTTGTATGGAGAGATAACGTGATTTGGAGGCCGGGAATTGGAATAGATCGGCTGCAGTTATCCCCTCTATTGGGCTCAAGATTGTGCCACGGGCGAGATGTCGCAAATCCAATATAACAGGGGAAATGAAACAATCTGAGGACAGGGAGAATGGGAGAACTGAACTTGGCTCACATTTGAATCCGCTTTTTAATCCTCCTTCAGCGCTCGGGAATAAACGAGATTTGGTGAAAATTGGTTGATAGTTTTAAAGAAGCAGACGACTTTGGCAAGAAGCAGACGACATTGCCAAGACACTTCTTAAACCTCCACTTAGATACTAAAGCGAATACATGCTGACTTAGCAGTGTAAAAATAAATATGATACCTGGTGAAATGTATTTTTCTTGAAATTACAAAATTACGGGAATTACAATATTAAATGTTGGTATGGTTTTCATACGAGCTTGAATTAAGGTAAACGGATTTGCCAAGCATATTGTGTTATTTAGTTAAAAGGGTTTAAATGATACCCAAATAAAACTTGATAATCTTTAACCGTAATAAATCGTCCAAATTTGATGTGCCATTTTTTGTTTCAATCGTGTGTGGTCTCTTCGGCATGGCGTCTAACAAATGGTGCATGCGTGAAAACAAACGCTTGCATCTCCGCCGATTGCAGTAATGTATGTTTATGAAGCATGTCAAAATAGAACGGTGCATAGAATTATAGAAATAAATTAATAAAAAAGTTCGGGACGGAAACTTGTTGGTATCTTGTTACTATATGTCTGTACTTAACGAAAAGGAATAGGTTTCACGAATCAAATATCAAACCGCTCATATCTTCTTTTAATAAAAACTAATTGAATGTATTTGTAGTGTGAAACGATTGTGTTAATGAAAACTTCCTTTTCAAAGAAACATCAATATGTGACATTGAAACATCTTTGAAAATTGTTTTTAGACAATGTTGGTAGTATAACTATACCTTGCCGGCCACCTTTTTCGCATAGAACACTCCCCATACTTAAAAGTCATTACATATAAGAAAAACACACATATAAAAATACATGCACATCAAACAATTAAACCCAAACGTGAGCGTTAAAAAAAGCAAATTATGAAACTTTCCGTTATACAGATACTTTCCGTTCACGTAACTCCGTAGCTGTTTTTGGTGATATGCAATGTTTGCAGGTGACTGGCAACGTTCTCACATGAGATAGATGTGTTCAAACGATCATTACAAAGAACGCATGGCTAGCACGGGGTTTGAACTCGATATAATGTTCAAACTGTACATACTGTTATCGATGCTATATTGGAACTAAACGCTAGACACTCCAAATATATCTCCAGGAATTTAAAGATGACATTTATGTATGCAATTCCTTTGGGCAACATAGAACATAGAACATAGAACAGCGCTTCAAACCAAATCTACTTACCTGTGGAATAGTTACAATGATGAGTTAATAAGGGAAAGGTGGGATGTACCGAAAAGCTAAATAAAGTACAATCTTAATAAGTATGCGTGACTGGTTGTTTTTTTGCCCTCGGTTCACGTCTGCTGTCTAAGACTATCTACAGACTGGTTCCTAGATCTAGTTCTCTCCCTCTGGGTCGATATTTGGTACCGATCAGACTTGTACCCATTTTTTACGATTCCCCCATAATACCGGAAAATCCCTTGCGCCGGAAAACGAGGCATATCTAGGGCTGAATGATGCAGGTTTCCTGAGCCACGTGGATTACAGGGGATTTCCACAATGTTCCCTCATTTGCATAAAAACGCCATGCATAACGAGTAATCTTTTAGAACGTTTCGAGCCTTTTGGTTTTATTCGTGTCTTTGGGTTTATTTGTGTCTTTTAGGTTTCAGTCGAGGCCTTTAGACGAAGCAAGAGTTGTTGGCATAGTGTTTGCATGGAGTTAAGAAAGAAAAGAACAGTTTGGAAACAGCCGGTACAGTTAATGGAAAATTAAGACAAAAGGGTTCAGCTTCGGCATTGAATGTTGACACTTTCTTTGATTGGTTAAGTTCAACAAATATAGGGATCGAGAGTTATCGACTTTTTTCACGCCGTAGAAACTAATATTGATTTGTGCAAAATATCAAGACCGTTCGGGCAATATCTAGTACACACATACCTAAAACATAAATCTTTCGAGTCTCATGTGTTAAGAAGGTTCTACTGTGGAATCTCAATAGCTCTAAAGTATCGTTCTGTCACTTTTTCAAATTTTGAATTATTTCAAATTATAAGAAAACGCTCGTTGAATGCTTAACAAAGATAACTTCGAGAAACATCTATGTTACATGTTTTATATCTACATGAAGTTTACATAACATAATAGCTCAGGGATATACATGTGTTTAACTATAGAACACTAGAAGTATATACTACCCGAGGACATGTCTACATAAATATACATAAGGTGTGTAGAAAAAAGAAAGATTGTCTGGTTTTCTTAGATATATCCGAATACTGTTTCTACCCAATCATTTGGCCATCGAGTTTACATATCATTTGACATTCGGACCCAGGCTTACTCGTACCTAGAAGAAACACTATTTTGTAAACATCTCATGAACTGCTTAATTATTTATCCAGGCGATTAATTAGACATGCATATTACACTTGGCTTTACATATCACCGATACAACTGGTATGAAACTGAATACGAAATTTATCGGCAATCCAGAAAGAAACGATACGAACTTTACGAAATATCCAGTGAAGGCAATGATACATCTTATAAATACACCCAATAAATCAACCGACGTTTATCTAGTGAAAGGTTGCTGCATATCTCGAATTGACTCGCTCATTTGGGTTTCAAAACGCCGTGCAAGGGTACAAGTTGTCGAAGCATGATAAGCCGCTGTGTATGCTGTTTGAGCCTATGTTAGTGCGCTGGGTCGAAGTAAAGAGAGAGATCTAAGGTAGGAAAGTTAGGAGATGGAATGATAGAATGTCTTTTCAACGTGCACAGTATGAATTAGAGACGTCGTGTTGCTATGAGCTTTGTTATGGTTTGTTGTCAGCATACAGAATAAGAAGCATCGATCAAATGGTGTTACGGCAATTGTAGTTTACATGTATTTCCAACATTTCAAATATAATGAAGACATCGAGCTCTTAGTTTTAAAGTTTTATAGAACCTCGTTGGCAAGCAGGTCCTGAAAAGCAGGTCTTGCTAAACACTTCTTGTCACAAAATAGGTCCTGCCAATGTATTGCCTCTAGAAAATGTTATTGACCACATGACAATAACAATTCTTTTTTTTTACTAGGACGTATTGGCAAGAGTGAAAGTATAGTGTGTGCATGAACGCAACATGTATATGGCAGATTTAAGAGGGCTCGATACGTGCTATTGTATACAAACATTGACCAGACACTCGTGAATTCATTACATGGACTGTTGAATTGCGAAATAGGTGGATTAGATTGTCATGTTATCATAACAGAGTATAGAACACGTGTCCATTGAATACACATGTATCACCTTTTTTGTAATTGCATTGGTCCATGTAATTTATTCGGGAGTTATCTGGTTTTCATAAAATAATACAGATGACAAAATCACCAATAAGTAAACAGTGCATCAGGATTTTTAACATTAAGATTCAATCTCTACAGTTATAACATAGTTTGACTTCATATAAAGCATAGTTCCACAGGTTGTATCAGTCCTTACTGTGTTGCTTAAGTTTGAATTTATTTTTTCAAAGGGCATGTAATCAAACGCCTTGGCTGTGCTCCATAATTTGCATAAGCAATAAACCCCGTTTCAGTATTACTTAACTAAGGGCATTCAACATAATATTATAACTGATATGCAAGCTTTGATATTCCATACTCAAAAACAACTTTAGTCGGTAATGGAACACAGTATATCTCTAATGACAACACGTTTGATGAAGTTGATAAAGGAGGACCCCGGCTTGATCGCTAGTGTGTCACACTGTATGCATATGCTCATTTTTTTAAAGAGTTTTTTACTCATTAGGGTTCTCTTTCATAATCAACTCTGAGAAAGTGATAAATCAAAGGTGAGTATAATCAATTTCACATGCGGGGACGTGCAGATGCAATAAGCAAGTCAAAAGACGTTCCAAAGGCTAACTGTGTCAAAATAAGAGAAGACAAAGGTACTGAAGGAATCGCCTTGGCTGTACTCCTGTGTCGTCATTGTTTATTTGATATAAGCATCAGCTTGACTTACATTTTATGATTTATGTGAATTACCGAAGAAACATAATACTGGGTAGATCCATATAATGTTGACAAAAAGTATCTGTCAACCAGACTCTTTGCTAAATCTACAAGACACTATTATCACAAGGAGACCGGGTTCTAATTTCAAATCCATGCAGCCGTTAGATATGCTAAACCAGCGTATCATTAACTTATCAACAAAATTAGCATATGCTCGTTTATCAAATGTAACTCTGTAGGACGCGTTGCAATTTTTCTGCTCTATGATATATTTTCTTGTGTGAAAATCTTATCTGAAAGCGCAATGGTGGGTCCCGCATTTGAGACGAGAACCGGTGCGTTGTGAAAATAACGATATCGTGATGATAACAAAATGGTGTTCATATCACAGTCATCTAAGATTACGCAAAGGTGTCCGTTGATCGATGGTATTAATTATTTCTGCACGAGAATAGACGTCTTCCCAGATATCATTGTGTTTTCTAGAGGGAACATTGGCGGGCTGCTTCAAATTCCCGTGCTTGGACTAATCTTTGCTTGATAATTAGTTTAACATGCAAACGCATTGTTCTCGTGAATGAGCTTATTTCCTATGAACAAAACTATCAGCAGTGTGGCCTGGATTTCCATACATATTTCAACATGCATATCACTACAAGCAGATCGAATTGCGAAGTGTTATAACATGTATCGTGAGCGGAAATCTATCTACCAAGGAATAATTTTTCATATTTACAATGATATAATGTACTAACAACATCTTTCGCTTAATGATCCCATGGTTCATACATGTTTACCGTTTGCATTATAGAAAGAGAGTCCATAATTGTAGCTCTGATTTATTCCCGATAAATAGACTTGGTGACTATCCGCGTTCAGTACATTGTTTCTGTAAAATAAACGCCAATAAAGTTATTTATAGATCACCAGCTGTGAGCAAACATTGTAAGAGATGCTAAGTGCGCATGCGTATATTGCAGGGAATATGTCAAATTGCATATGCATAATATAATAATATGCAAAAATATCCAAGCATGTTACTTCATGAACAACAAATGTGAAGTGTGGACACTAGCATTCTGTTGGCGAAAAAAATATTCAAAAGCAATTTAAATTTAAATCAAAGAAAAAAATAGAACCGTAAAGTGTGTTCAATAATAAACATGTCTGAGAACCAAATGGTTATCAGCTTTGTCGTAACAAAAGTCGACACAACTGATAAGGTGTTTGCAGAGAGTTTTTGGGACTGAGAAGAAGTATTGCACTTGTACGAAATGGGGAAATAAACGGTCGACGAAAACAAATACCTGTAAAAAAGCAATCTAAAAAACTTACAATAAAAAAGAACTTACTGGAAAATTGCTACTTGAAGAAAAAAATCACTCGGTCATAAACTACACTTCCTGGATTGTGTTTTATTGTTCATTCAAGCAGGCTAGCGACACGTAAGCTGTGACAAGTAAAATGGTTCTATAGTAACGTAACGCGCAATAAAATAGTGCCTGCAATTTGCCGTTGAAGTAGTCCGGTAATGAGACAGAACATAAAATATAAGTTAATACGTTCAGCCTCTTAGACGTTGGTGTTATGGTGAGAATAATAAAACATGGCTTAAATATATGAATAAAAGTACAGTTTAAACAGAAAACGTAGTGATTAGTGTGTGGGTGTTGTTTTACAGATGCTAATGTAATATTTCTTTCCCTCTATTTAAAGGCCCGTTCCACCCTAATTTCACAAAAAAGTGCGATGATTAGAAAGACATTAAATTATGCATTTATCAACATGATAGAGTAACGTTTTCTTCTATCAATGGAAGAAATATGTTCGTTAATATGCTTGACAAATGGGATCTTTAGCACGGGTTTCTTGTGGCATACACTCTTACACAAGATCCTATGTTAATCGTAAAAAATATGAAAAAAGAAAGAAAGAAAGAAAAGAAAAAAGAAAAGGAAAAAAGTAGAATAAGACAAATACGTGAACTTTGCCGGATTACGTTGATCCCCGAAGTAGTCCGAATACGTGCTCTATTTTACCGCGAAATAATACCCCGGAAGGACCCGTATACAATACAGACGCAGCTGCGAATTCAAAAGAGCATTTCCGCTAGTGAATCGTTTTTTTCTCCATATTTCATTATTAAGGAGTCAACACAAATGTGGCGTAACTTTCGATAGTTTAATAAGCTTCTACGGCAATTCACCAATCCGCTTTTCTTAACCATCATTTTGAATATTCATAAAACGATGATCCGATGGACGAGCTGTTATGTTTGTATTCGATATTTTTTGACATAATCTAGTGTGAGGCAATGTGTTTATATATGAGTTTTACAATAACGTGCTGGTTACAGTTTTGATTCAATGAAAACCATCGGGAAGACGACAAAGACGTAAATGAACTCATACAACTATGACCAATATATAAACAATAACTAAAATCAGACTCAATTAAATGTATCAGAAATGGCGAGGGTGAATGGTTCGTAATAAAAATGTGTACCCAACATGTTTATATACAATGCATAAATGATGAGTAGTGCTTGGTTAATGAGAAGAGGTTCCAAATTATGTTTTGTTTCAGAATGTTTGGTCTTAAATCGCATAGGCCTATTTGTGTTTGAGTCCTTTAAATCTTGCCACTGAAAGCAAACACACAGACAACTCACCTGACAATTTACTGGCTAGATAATCCTCCTTACAAATAAACCTGTTCTCGTCCATGATATAAAGTTCCTCGCCTGTGGACAGTTCTTTACGACATATCATACACGTGAAACATTTAAGATGGAACACTTTATTCCGAGCACGACGCACGAGATCACTGGGCGAGATACCCTGTAGACAACCAGCACACTTTGTCCCGAATCGCCTGAAATAAAGAGAGCAGAACAGGTCAACAAAAGGTAAGGGCTTGATCAATTGTACACATAACCTAATAAACTCAAACACAAACAGCATTTTATTTCCTAAATCACGTGATTATAGCACAAGGGAATACATGTACATATATGAACAAATTAATAAACACACACTAATAGGAAGTGGCGACTCTATTTTAAGTTCCGGTTTTTAAACAAGTCAATATACACATTGAGGTGGAAATAGGTTCTACAAGAGAAACAAAATAAAAAATAATAATATCAACATTGGACATAAAATAGTTAAACGTAAACATTCGACCAAAATACCAACTAAGTTCAATAACTTTCTTACGTTAACTTGTCATTACATAATGTTTCAATATTGTGCAGTAGCTATATATGTGGTGACAATATAACATAATTAATAGAGAGGTATTTGATTTGACTATATGGGTACGTTATAACATAGCCTTCTATAGTACCCATCTAGGATTCTAAGGGAAACATGTAATATCCTACTTTCCAATATATCAATGTTTACTTGTACGTACATGCTCTTGAATTATTGACACATGAGAACAGATAAATACAGTATACATATTCTTAGTATACATGCACTTTATATTTGTTTGTATATATTACTGTTTGTATCATTTAATGGTTGTTCTCCTCCTGACCTATGTAATGTACCTTCTGTGTATTCTATCTTTGTTACGTGTTGGTATTATATATGTTTATCGAATACAAGTTACTCAGTAGTACGTCCAAATGTTGCTAACGCATATGACTCAATAATTCGAAGTATTAATTACAAACAACAAAAGGTTCACAACAACATGTAATACATACAAAGCAGACATATCCGCTATATGATTGTGTTGTCCGTATATTTAGTAATGGCACCAAAGTGAACAAATGTTGAGTTTCTGCTATTGACGTGACCTCCACACGAGCCATCATCACACACATGATCGGCGAATTAAACGTGGATAACAAGAAATGGTCGCGCGATGAACATATACTTCTGTGGACATTTGTACCATTGCTTTTGTTCTGAACTTCTGACAATGGTATTTACGTGTACATGTACTTAGATCTGTACTCTTATCATATTAGGGAGGAAGAACCAACTATTCTCTTCGATAGAATTACAAACAAAAGTATCAAACAGAAACAAAATTTATGTCACATTACCAACATCAGTGCTAATTATAACGTGTGAGCCACCAAGTCATGCCTTAATTTGTTATATGCTGATAATAATGTCGGGTGGTGTCTTGGTTGCAGATCTGTTTTCATTTCGATTGTTGTAAATAACGAAGCTTTAGTGTATCAGGTAACATTTGATATTGCAACGGTGTATTCTTAGGATTATGATCATAATACTGATGGAGATAGATGACGATTTTGTTGTTGGTGGTGGTGGTTGCGGTTACGACGACCAGAATGATGATGGTGGTGGTGATGAATAGTGGTTGTAGTTGCAATGGTGGTTGGAAGTGGTGATGATGGTGACGACTATGGTTGTGATGAAGCTCTGCTGTTATTGGCTGATGATGATTATAAAACAAATTGCCTGCTTCGGTAACATTTAGACTGTTATGATTAATGTATTTGTTCTGCGTTGTTTGTAAATCACTGTTGCTTAATTAGGCGTGACAGGTGTTCTTATGTTGTGTGTTTAAAGCACGGAAAACTCGAGTTAATCACTATGTTTACGATGTTAGAATCTAGATAGTGTTTGTGATTTTTTTCCCAAGCAAAATAGTTCAAACGAAAATTATCTTTTTTATCTTTATCAATTCCTTATAAGGCAGTGACCAGCGGTGACCATGAAAATACCTCGTGCGCGAAAACCGCAAAAAACAACACGAAAGTAAATACATTGGTCACGCAATGTCATTAACATACTGAGAATCGTGAAACACTATGAAACTTAATAGCAGCACACTTGTAGTTGAAAATCATGTAACTAACATTGGCGTAATTGTTTTAAAATCATGATATTTACACGTTTGTAAAAATCGCAAAACGATATAGATTGAGAGTAAAAATGTGTCAGTTAAATGTGATGTAAAAAAAGTCTGAACACTAGAAAAGTGTTGGTACAGTTTGTTTGACCTCTGATGGGTTATCTTTAAACATGTTGGTAGTATTTAATGTGTTTTTAATTTGCCATTCTTTGCGTGGTTAAAACAGCGTTGACCTTGGGTGAATGGAGGCAGCTAGCCAGAACCGTGAATATTTTATAATGTACAAGAAAAAGATTAAGTTTAATGTGATTCACTTTGCTTTCTTCGAATGGGCAGAAAAAAGGTAGAATAGGCACATGGTCAAATGAGGTTTGTCTATAGGCAGGCAATACTGGGAAATTGTGGATACTTATATTTCGAACAATGTTGCAAAGATTTTTTTAGGAGAAACAGCTTAATCAAATTATGACTATGATGGTGGTGGTGATGATGACAACGATGATGATTATGATGATGATGATGATGATGATGATGATGATGATGATGATGATGATGATGATGATGATGATGATGA
>ENA-OREC01000742-OREC01000742.1-marine-metagenome-genome-assembly--contig:-NODE-742-length-14235-cov-10.753214_pt1 | contig 14235 bp, 6 predicted proteins | sample MGYA00248626_ERZ508543 | MGnify/ENA primary metagenome ERZ508543 (study PRJEB26211, sample SAMN05518279) | marine metagenome | isolation source: Puget Sound, Washington, USA | host: Bankia setacea... | reverse complement strand
CAGACATTACGCATCTGCAAATGTAACGTTTTGTTTGTTTCGTTTTTTATTTCTAGCAAATGTTGCCTATTGGCGTTTGATAACTATTCATATTAAACTCATGTAACAAATAAATATTTAAAGTGTCAGCAGGTTAGGATATTGCGACATACTATGGTATTTATCCGTATGCCACTACTTTGCCATGCGATACCTTTGTAGCTAAACGACAATTTGTGTAACATAATGTAGGAGTTGTTTTCAATACAAATTGCTCCGGACATGTGGTGAACCGTTTTACTGTTTATACATAATATATGAGTTTTTAGTAAAGATGAGGAACGATTTTGATCCATGTCATATTTCAGTCTGGTTGGGATATAAATAATATATCACATGTTTGTCAAATGTGTGTTGTGAATCAGCGATTTGGAACTACATTGTATTTAGGGGCACCACCTTGTCAGTCAGAAGCTTTAAATAAAACGGGTAAATACCATGAATGCTCGCAGCACCCGTTACTGTATACTCTTTCTGTCTGTCTGGTTGTGTCCTTCCTGTTTAAATGTTATATGTACAGTGCTGGACAGTTGTTTTTCATCTGGTTCAATTCAAGCATTTCTGGTGGACACAATTGCGACGCGTGTGTGCGTGTGTGCGTGTGTGCGTGCATCGTGCTTGCCTCGCTTTATGATATCGTGGGTAGTATAGGTACATGTTTACACTCCATATTTCGCTTCCAGATAAAGACAACTCGTTTAAAACAGTATATGTTATGTATTGTAATGTACATATTGTGCTCTGATTTGTAAATGTGATTTGTTTTTTTTATTCAGTTCCATTCAAGTTTTTTCTATCCGACTGAAAAAGTAGTGTTTAGTGACAATGTTGCACAGCACTTGATTGAGTGCCCTTGTTAGTTAGTACCGGTTGTGTGCAGCTGATCATCAGTTATTCAGTTATCGATGTTGATCCTTTCATTTTTGTTCTGGTTTCATCTAGCACCAGTGTACATATAGCCTGCTGCAGTAGAACATTGGGGGCTCGAGGAAAACACTCAACAGGGTATATTGAAAAAATAGTCAGCATGTGACTTGTTTTATTTAATCATGACTTCAGTGATCATACGAAATAAACAGTAATAACAGTTTTATATACACATGGAACATATCTCTATAAATATACAATAATTATATACATTGACATCACAGGCGCTCGACTCTCGAAGCTGTGTTATGCTTTGAAAGAAGTAAAGAGAAGAAATATGTGTATAATGTAGATGTGACGTTCTACAAGGCTTTTGTGTCGGTGAGCAAACCCCTGTGGGCATACAACGTCGAGGTCTATGATAGAGTGAGCTAAATAATACCAGCTATTGCCATATCAAAAATGAGTCCAAGGGGAATAAATAAAGCAGCTATGATAATGTTAAAATATATTTGGAATTGTACTCCCAATGCTAGGGTAAAGAATTCCAAAAGGTCGAATATTAAAATCTAGTTGCGAAAACTTTCTGAGACTCACAGGGGTTTGTCATTATTCCACGACCACAAAAGCCTTGAAGATCGGTCTGTACTTTGCTATATTCTTAACAGAGTCCATTTTGTAACAATATTATCTAAAGTGTTTAAAAAACAGAAGCATGCAAAATTTCTTCAAAACAACGTATTCAATTATCCTAGAAAATGCTTAAGAACAATTAAAAGCCCATCGCTAATAGCTATCTTTAACAGTAACCACGTGTGCTGGCGAACAATATAAACAACAAAAATCAGTAACAAATGTTAAATTATTACTTTATAACTGTTCAAACGGGATCAAATCAGCCAGGTTTAACTCGTACAAAAGAGAAAATCTCATGATTTGTAAGTCTTAGCAATTTAAAAAAATAAAAAATGTATACTTAATCAAAAAGTAAACTATCCAGTTCTATGACAAAAGTTCAGTGTTTCTTTTTTCGAACAGTATACAACATTTAAACCAGCGTTAACAATATAGCAAATGGCACATTATTATGCTATGAAAGGAGAGACAAATTGAGGGCATGTGACACTTACTGGCTCTTATATTATACAATGACCTTGACCTTGTTTACAGTAAAGGTCATCGATAGAAAAGAGTCAGAAAAGCGGCAAAATGTGAAGGATGAAGACAGAAAAAAATGAGAAGTGACACTGAGAAAAACACAAAATGAATGACTAAATGTTTGTGACAAGAATTACAAAACAGTATTGGCTACACAAAAAAAAATCTGTGGAAAAAATGGACGAAAACGTTTAGCGGGCCTTGCCCAATGAATATGGAATGACGGGAGATTTTACACACGCATGGTCACATGACTGTTATTGTCCAATGAAATCGTCTGTGTCTCTGCTTCTTAACAGCACTTAGGAAACAAAATAAGCTTAAGTAAGAAGAATAGTATCAACAAACATTGCTAGTAAAATGCATTAATATTGGCCATAAATAAGAGTTACACATTGGTTTTTCTCTTTAACAGAAAGATATTCAGATATACGTCAATAATCAACCTTTGCATGCATACAAAACTATGAATAAATATTGGAATCAAAAATATACAAACTGTGGTATCAATTAGCCCAAACATATAGAGTTCAAATGAGTTGTATATTAAAAATGGTTTATTTGATTCTATAGGCCATAGTTTGTTTTTTTAGAATATATAATACACGTGGATTTATAAAATAATATAAAACTATACCACAATCAAGCTTGATATGCCCTATATAGTTTACTTGGTTGGTTTGAAAATACCTGGATACAGTCAAAGTGAAGTAAAAACGCACTTCAGTATACACACAACGGTATAGATACAAGTTCGTCTTCACAGGTATGTATGTAGCGCCTGATTTTCAACGATAATAAAACGCTGCATGAAATCTCGCTCCAAGAATTTTGACAAGGTTCCAAAACAGAGCGTAGGAATAATTTGTTTTCGTTTTTACAGGCATGATCTAAAGGCTATGCGGAATATTGATAACATGGTTTTACATGATTATATCTAATAGGCTTTTATTCTTTGAAAATATGCAAGCGAATTTTCGAACCAACGCAATACTGACAAAAACGATCAAAATTCAGTCACCAACACGCATGCGCCAAGTAATCCAGCGTATTCTCCACGTGCATTACAACTGCAGGACTAAAACTGTGCATTACTGTACGACATTGTATACTGGAAATGCATCTCTTTGTACACTGTACCATCATACAACACGTGTACAGTGATGCACGACAGATTGGTAAATAAAGGAAATACAGAGCATGTTTATGTACAAAACTCTTTCAAAGACCAGATATTCACACAACATTGATATAAAGCTATACTTTTCATTAAGCAACAGCATGTTCTCATAATCCAGAAATACTAGCTACAAAATATCAGCGATTGCACCCCAAAAAGCACTATTTATAAATCATGGGCCGCAATCAGCTGATACGACCCTCTCTGACTCGTACCTAAAGAACACACTTTTGTTTTTGAGAGATACTGTACAATGGTTCAATTACTGAATCCTGATCCGCTTAGCTATAGGTCCCATCAAAATATTGAGCACGTGTGGATTTCTAAAATGAGAATGATGATTTGATGAGATGACTCGTTTTTACTCGTATATAATGATAGGTTGAACATTTTCCACTTCATTCAGCAAGTCAAGTATAACCAGGATTGTTTTCGGATATTAGGGTTCTGAATGCATAAGTCTGTAGGGTTCCTTGCATAATAGTATGGTCGGGTGCTTAAGGTTCGTCCACATGGAGCAACTACAGCGACGAGCGTTCCCGACCCGGCTGCAAGATGCTTAGGAATTTTACAATGCAGACAATCTAAACTTCAAACAACAAAATGCACAAAACACAAAATGCAGAATGAGAACAATATACATGTAGATCCAGATCTAGCACAATGTCGCTGTGATTATTCCATGTGGACGTTTGGACGACACAGTTGAAGTTTAAACCAGTCACATGACACACACACGTGTCAAAGATGACGTCATTTTATGACAGACACATGACAACTCACGTGTATATTATAATGATCTCCCAGAGACAGTGTGTTTCCCACCCTTGCAAGTCTGTGATATCAGAGACAGCATGAGATGCCATTTATTCTTTGGAATTGTCTGCTCGAAACGGGTATCCATATGTGTATCACACCAGCCACGTGACTCTCACGGTGTGTCACATACTGTACTGGGTGTAGTGATACAGTTCCACAGACGGAAGTGAGCGAACGTGAACGACTCTACCACGCAAAAGGCACTTGCAGCAAATCAATCATAACGACGTGATCGCCTTTCACAGGTTCCCATATGTTCTGCTGCGCAACAAAAGTAAAAATAACGAGATCTATATCGTAATAAATACATCTTAAGTGTCTTTAAATAATTTAAATATATTGCAGTTTAATTTAAGATTGTCTATTTTTCTATGACGTCACTAAACTTCCGTTGCGATGACATCATCTCCATAGAAACTACTGTGACGATGTGGTTCTTGGTGGTTATTTAGTATTAACACTGAGTTCCTAGTATTCTTAGTGTCTCTGTTGATGTGTTTTTCAATGTCTTGTGAATTTGGGGAATCCCTGAAAAGAGACAACGAGAGATTCATAAATACACATGTTAACATTGGTTGAAAACAGTTTGTAAACATAGGTTAGAAACAGTTGGTAAACATAGGTTAGAAACAGTTGGTAAACATAGGTCAGAAACAGTTGGTAAACATAGGTTAGAAACAGTTGGTAAACATGAACACTTCCTAACGCTACAACTTTGTAAGGGTCGTTTTCTTGCTATGTTATTATTCTGTCAACTGTTGCTTCTTTGCACTATTGCTACGTGTGAGTATACACAAATCTAGTTCAAAATGATCTCAGTGCCAAACAAACACAACGGAAGAACTCTGCTTAGTATAACACATGCGTTTCTCAGTTTATACCCGATTATTAAGCCCAAACATGCAATGACGTCATCGGGTATATAGCTGTTCGTCTTATCTGATTTGTCGGAGCTTTGGTTTTGTACAGTTATGTCTGACAATATGGTCGTATACACATAATATAAACCATTAACCACAAACCCCTTTCTATTATCAAATAAAACGATGTGAATCTGTGTTAAAATAGTCAGAGAACAATGTGGCTATAGGTTGCTCGATCAATTTGCGCAGTAGTACAAAACGCCGAACAATCTCATCTCTGATAGTGAAAGCTGTAAGTTGATGGTAACAGTCTGAAGCCTACAAAAACTTGTCTTCGGTACGAGTGTATACACCCAGCCAGAAGGCAGGCATTAAGGGTGATGGTAAACAAATGTCGAGTAATAAACCCAGGAATGAAATCTGTCCCAAACAATTCCCACAAGTCACATAAACTCGTGCGCGTGCGCCTCTTACTACGATAACCCCATTATCTTCACAAGCAGTTGCTTGTCTTTGTGAAAAAATAGTTTCTATTGATGAAGCTTGGCTTTTGGTTTCTTGACCGACAAACAAGCGTTACCTTACGTGATAATTCTTTGTGTTTCCGAGATTTCCCAATGCTATGACTAGATATCGCGCAATGTGTAAGTATTCAAGTTGTCAATAAGAATGTCATAGTTAAGCGTTGCGACGAGATAAGCAAAGATTTTAGTCTGTATAGAAGCCGGTCTCTGGAGTATATAGCCATTTGCAAGATGTACAACAATCTGTGTAAAACTAGTCTGCCAACTACTGAGCTCTGTGTAGATAATTGAAAATGCACGTGTGCAATGTTTAATAAACACTTAAGGCACGCCGCTATTGAAGGTTCACAGAACTTCCACATGTAAGTGATGTGGTGAAGAGTATAAAAATACACAAAACGTTCAACCAGGTTTTGTTTGACTACTACAGCATGTTGCGTTAATATAAAGAAGTTGTTTAAGCAGTTGTAGTATGCTGTGATTTAGGCCACCGAACTATTTGTTTTGTATTACTACGCCACGCATGCGCATATGATCAATAACAGTGTGTGTTAAGTATTCAACGTCATTAGAACATCTACTCGCACTTCTTAACTTCGGTCGACGAAACTTGCTTTAACAATTCATTAACTGAACAAAGAGTACTGATTATACAACTGTTCACATATCAATAATCATATACACGGCCATTTGAATATCTCGAGTTTTTTGGGCTTCGTATACCTTTAAACCGTAGAGTTCTCGTATCAAAACAAACAAACTACGCGGCAAAAGAAACCCACTCTAGTGATGTGTAATAAGGTAAACGTGCGAGACGCTTTGTAACCCAGCCATCAAAAGACCACACTACTTTGTAATTCGTTTTATATCCCATAAAGTAATAGAGCACTAGTACTAGAAGTAATGGTATTAATTATAGTATACAAGAATTAATTTAGAAATCGTGTCAGGGATCATTAAACGAGAACTTGGCAGTAGAGTCATTCCATAGGTCTAGTCATCGCACAGATTGTTACACACACTAAGCAAGGTTTTCCGAGTACTGTGTTTATGACACTCGTGGAACTCGTGCTCTGTAGCTACCTGTACAGATATGTAAATAACTTCCACTGTGTAACCAGGCTTTAAAAAGATAACACCAGAATTGGCTATACATGATCACTGGTGTAAAAGATGGCTTATGAAAATATAAACACAGACTGATGAAACTCAAAATGCATTTGTTCTGTGTGATTGTCATTCCAGCCAATAGGGTACGATTTACTTGAATGCATTGCCTTTTTACCTCATACAATTCTGCTAGCATGTTGTACCCCTACTCCTCCTAATAACTAACTTGCAGAACTCTTGATGATAGTATATGGCATAATGCAATGTGTTAGAAAGTTAGTAACACAAATAAAAGAACAAAACGTATGCTTACCTGCTAACAAAATTTGAAGGATCTATTGAGCCCTTCTCCTTTTCAAAGGCTGAAGTCACCTTCTCAAAGTTTCTAGTTTTTGAATGCACTTGCAAGTCTGTGGTATACACCATTTGTTTATTGTTTATTGGTTTCTCTCCAAAGTATATTTGAGAACTAGGTCTACTACTTGAACAACCATACGCTCTTTTCAGCGTGTTATAGTCAGAATCTTCATTTGATATTTTACTAGTAAAATTAGAAATTGTAGAACTGCTATGCGGGAGTGTGGTAAATATTTTCGACTCCCGTATCTTATTGTTTATGGAATTTCTCACATTTTCTTCCTCTTCTCTACGTGTATCCGGTCCTTGCCGGCGCCTACACAACAAAGCGGCTACCACTATTATAATCAGAATGAGCGGTATCCCAGTACCTAAGCACACCCCCAGTAGTAACTGTTCGTTCGTAGAATCATCTGCCGCCTCTTGTTGCTCTGTCACTGTCATCGTATGATTAGTCTTACCACCGTCACCTGGCTTAACAGTGGTCATATCGGTTGGGTAATCCGTGGAATCGGTTGGCGATGTCACCTTTTGGCCGGGTATATACTGACAGTTCTTGCCTGTGAATCCGGGTGGACATTTGCAGTGATAGTCATCCACAGCTTGTTGACAGCTTCCCCCATTCCTGCACGGGCCACTCTCACATTCGTTTATATCTATTGTACAAAACTTGCCAGTGAAACCCGCGCGACACGTGCACTCAAAGTCATTCACGAGGTCTTTACACGAGCCACCATTAGCGCAGGGGCGTAGCTCACAATCGTCCACGTTGGTTTCACACAAATCTCCAAGAAATCCCGGAACACAGCGACACTCAAAATCGTTCACTAGGTCCATACACGTACCCCCATTTCTGCACGGCTTGTGCGAGCAATCGTCATCGTTCATGTTACAGAATGGCCCGCTGAAACCCGTCTCACACACACACTTGAACCCATTTAACTCGTCAACACATCGACCATCTGAAGAGATAAAAGAAAGCACATTGTATCATCTAGTGAAAACTTATGGCAGCCTGTAGACATGGAATTCTCCTTAAAATGCAACTAGCTAGATTGTTCAAAGATAACTCAACATAGACGAAAACAAACGCACGGTTAGCACTTTAGCCATTTGTGTACCATGCACCAAGTTCTAACAACACGAGGCGGCATCCGGGTAGGGATTATCGTTTACGTGAGTGCAGATAAACTAGCAAACGATATGATAAGACAGAAGTGATAATAGCATATGAATCTCACTGGGTGGAAGTATTTCGTAAAAGAGGTCTACCACATAGCGTATACTCTCAAAATCAAGACATAATTTTCACTTTTGATAACATCAATCTTGAAGTATATCTATCAAAAACAGTGGAGGTATAGATAGCGTTGTTACCAAGTTGTATGCACTCAGTATAATACTTGGCGTGCTAGGCTTTCTCAAACAATGTTGCAACACTAACATCACACCAGCCTAACAGTGTTGAGTCGATTGAGCTAAAAGCACAGCTAAACTGTCGTTATCTGTTTGTATCACAGGAACTATTTTATGTGTTTCCACGTGTTCTGTATACATGGACAATAATTTGCAGCATCAACATCAATCAAATCAATTACAGGTCGCATATTGACCAGCCATAGACAACCAATAATGTCTACCATAAACAGTAATGAAATTAGAATCAATCAATTCAACCCGTGGCTCTAGAGCTGTGCCTAATCACCGCGGGTGACACCGGGAAACAGGAGTTCGCATCACGCCTGTCGTAAAAATAGTGCGGCTGGCTTTAGTCAATATGAATAGACATGTGAAGTTATTAAATGAACCTAGCTAATTAATCAATAGAGCTTATGAAGAGGCCGTAAAGTGGATTCAAAGTTAAACGCTTTACAATAGAATGCTTTAGTTCATGTTTTGAAGGTCAGCGGACTGATACACGAGGCGCATGCGCGTGAAGTGAGCAGCGACCAACGGTCATTGACAATGTGCGAAATAGAGACAAGAGTGAGTTAAATCTAGTTACCACAAGTTAGTTTCCCATATATTATTATGAACGCAACCCTGTTCACACGTAACCCCATGACCTAAAAGAGTCATTATTCGCACAGTTTGTCCAGTTTTCAGCTTAGCACTCAACAATGCCTCTAGAATGATGGATGGGCGTTCAACTCGTTGCTCTAGGCAATGGCGGCCTGCAACAGCTCTCCTACTACATGAACAATCAAAAAGCATCTGCAATGAGAATGGGGAGGAGAGGGTGGCTGCTCTCATCTCTCGACACGTAACGACACTTTTATGACCGATTACTCCATGACAATTATCGAAAAACCTTTTGTCATTGATTTCATAATCCCTTTCACACTCTCCTACAATACACTCAGTTTGTCGTTAGTGGTCAAAACTGAAGTGCTAGAACCGATAGAAGGAGACATGTGAATCAATTACTAACGGAAAAGGGCTACCTGGCAGAACTCGACACAGACAGCACTTATGTATGAACGATTTTGAAACCACTGTACCCAGTCATGGCTATTTTCCGTGTTCAGGGCTAATAAAGCGGTGTAATTGTTGCGTAACGGAAGTCAATTACCCAGAAAACCATCTTTTACTACGGCTGCGTTCATCTGTCCAATCTCCCGAAGCGATGAATACGATATTACTGTTGACAGTTAAACAAGGCTGTGTGCAACAGTTGCCTGGAGAATACTGTCGCCTACAAGAATGGTGGTTCTGATTTCGTTAACATGATACCAGAAGAGAGAAGGCCAATCTAATGTAATACCAACCTTAACTCAAAGACAGCACACGCCTAAAGAACAAAGTTGAAGAACAATGTTGAAGCAACGTGAAGGATAACTGTATTGAGAAAGGAAAAACTTCCGATACCCGGGCCCAGTCGAGTGATTTATAGATCATACAATTATTTGGCACTGTATTAATAAATAATGGGCTAGAATCTCCTAGGACGAGTCTGAGTGTGTAACTACAAGATGTTAACTTTCTACCTGTAATTCCCCGACTTTTCGCGTCGTACACAAACCTTAGAACATTTGTATAGATTGCTACCTCGTTTGTTTATAACGTGACCTAATTTCGGGATGCCAATTTTTTTCCTTTTCTGTGTTTCTTTAATAGGCTGTAATTCATTAATGATCTTAAATAATACTAGTAAACGGGCTTTATTGGCAAGCAGTAGGGTTTTCGATTTAGGGGTGTTATCCTTGTAAAAATAAAACCACTGGATTAGTATTATCCACTTCTTAAAACGATCAGTAGATTAAGTACTAAGGAGAGCCCATAGGATCAGCCGTAGCCGCGTTTTAAACGAACAACTAATCAACTCTGAAAGGTTTCAACTTGTGCCAACTGCTGACCATACGATTAGTCTGCCAAAAAAAACGTACATGTACTCGTTCATTGAGAAACGACTTAGTGGTGTACGTATACGCTTTAATAGTACGAGTACAAATCATGAAACAATCTGGTATACTATAATAGAAGTAATCAACATTTGGGTAAGTCAGAATTCAAGATGTGTGAAGAGAAGTCTACGACCAAACTGATACCCCTGTGTCCTCGTTCCCTTTTGTGACCATAGTTGTGTTTTACATTTACTTTTATTTCGTTGTCTTGATTGTTGTGGTTCTTGTTTTTTTGTTCTTGATTTCTGTTTTATTTACGAAAGTTGTACACAGTGTGAGGCTATAATTCTATCACAAATTTGCAGCAGACGACCAAACTAAACGTCTGCTTTATATAGCTGTTGAACAATGGAAACAATGGATTGGAATGATAAATGAGAGATGTCTATGTTGTTCTGCTCCAGCCACAGAAAATCATTTATCCCCTGCAATTATCACTCCTTTAGCAACTATCCCCATGTCATCGTAGCCCTCGCAAGATGATGGCTGGACTTTTTCGCGCGTCATTAGCTTTAACAACCCTTAACAACGGCCACGGATAGACTGAACGTTGTGTTCTGATAAAGTGAAACCACAGGAATATATAACTCCACATTTCTGGACAACTGGACACCGGTGGTTAGTCCCAAAGGCTGGCAGAATGTTAATCGACTTTCAGACTTTCAAGACAAGACGGACATACTTCTCAAAACATTAAATGAATATAAAATAATGTCAATAACTTGAAGGTAATTGATTGATTCGAGAAGACAAAACATATCGCCAACAAAACATTGCTAATCACTTGGTGCATATATCACTTTTAGATTGTGCTTCAAAATGTGCTGGTACTATTGGTAAAAGGGACAAACAGGTGTAAACGCCTAGAACTGTTAGCCAATGTTTAACATAAAACCCCTAGACCTTAAACACTCGAACCATAAAATACCGTGCATGTTATAATTACGTTACTCGTGCGAATTAAAGGGGGTGCTCGCGAGCCAATGCTTCAATCAAGCCCCTGGGCATAGCTTCCATTTCACCCGCCCAACTCCCCCAAACTTCACCTTATAGACAAACCCTCGCCACGGGGCAAACATATGGTTCCAATATAGATAGGGCTCATACTAAATCCCGGGACACATTTTATAAGTCGTAGAAAAATAATTTCGGTAAGGAACACGCACAGGAAAGTAGTAAAGAACAAAGCTAGGAATGAGGTAACGTTTATAGAATCTGAACTTACTATTTTGACATGGGTTGGGATCACATTCGTAGATATCGTTCTCACAATTTCGTCCTGTGTACCCCGATTTACACATACACACATACGAGGTTCCCATCCCTTCTACACACGTGGCTCCATTCTTGCACGGGTTTTTCTCGCAACTCTCCGTCAAGTTATCGCAGCGTTTTCCAGTGTAGGAAGGAGGACATTTACAGCTGGAAATATAATGAAGGGAAAAGGTTAATACATGAAGTATAATGTAGGATTTGAAAGAAACATGAAAAGTATTAAATCGACCTCTGGCAAAAGGTTCATAGTATTTGATATGTTGTAATTTTGAAGATGGTAATTAACAGATTGACGAGAGATTTGACTGTTGTTGATTGTACTTTGGAAAAATGTCATGGTATACTTACACATATCCAGCTCCCTCGTTCTTGCAGGTGCCGCCATTTTTACACGGCATATCAATACAATTATCGATCCTGCGTTCACAATTGGTCCCTGTGTAACCTTCTGGGCATGAGCAAGTATAACTTCCGCTTCCGCTGTTCTGACACACTCCCTCGTTCTCGCAAGGCGTGTGGTGTGTACAGTAATTCAGATCTGAAGTGAGAAAAGCAACATGTACTACATAAGAGAAATCCCGTTATTAAATCCAATACTTGTTATATGAGAGTTATAATATATGTGCTATTTTTCAGTTCGCATAATGATACATAATTCGCTTGATGTGGCTGAAACTGAGCTCATTTTCCTACGCCTAAATCGTTATAGAAAGCTGTTGTAAGTAATGGCGGAAGCACCAACTGTCGCCTGGTGTAATTACTCGGTTGAAGGCAGCATGCGAGCTAGACCTGTGTAATGTAACGTTCTCAGAACTAGTCTGTTCTATGTCACATTGACTGAGTTGCACATATGCCAAAACATGCATTAGGGACGATAAAACTGTACAATGGGTGGAGATGTGTTTCTTTGGCACAGGAGATGTTAAAATGTCAGGAGTAAAACTGCAGAACAGCTCAGCAACACACCAAAACCTAGTCCAGGACCTAGCCCTACATAGGACATTGGGTATTTCAGATTAGCGCTATATGTATACTGATGATGATCAAACATAATGACAACATCACCAACACTAGATATAGATCCATCCTGATGAAAGCATACAGTGGCAACAGTAAAACTATTTACTGGTCACAATATTTACTGTATCCTACATAACAATGACACCCGTACTTCCTAGTACCAAACCCTAAGGGGCGAAATTACTGTAAGTCTGTTCGTGCCTTACTATAGATACAAAATCGAAACCGTTTTTCCCTTTCGTTTGAAGTGAAAGCCCCAAGTAAACACCCGTATTAATGTTTAGGAGATTAATTCTAAGATATCGATTATCTAAATTGGCTGCAACTCGGGTAGAACATTAAGAGCGCGTTTTATGTGTTCACTGCTCCGCTGGGGAGAGTTAATGGTCTCCAACTTGTTAAATATTCATCCGCTATATGAAAACTGACTGTTCGTAGCAGGTGCTCACATTGTCCTGCAACGCCGTAACATAGGAAGATGAAAGTAGTTCAATAATAAAAAAAGTAGTTCACTATTGTTGTCTTCGGTAAACATACATGTAAGCGTCTGATAATGATGTAAAGACATGGCAAGGTATGTGATTGTAAATAAACTATGAATGAATGAGTTCAAGGAGAATGTATGTATAGTGTAGGAGTGTGTACGGGTTGCTTCTGCAATGGTGTAATAATCATGTGACTTTGTTTACCTTGGTTACAGAAGAGTCCTCCCCATCCCTCGTAACAGTTGCATTGCCATGGTTTCACACAGCTTCCGTTTTTACATCCGGGGTACACCAGACAATCCTTGCAAAGTGGGCCCGTCCAACCAGCACGACACCTAAAAGTAGAGAATGGTATAAACCATGAATATGTATATCTTCTATGAATCCATTCCTGTTGAATAAAGGTAGACAATAACACAACTCTGCCATTTACTCCTTATATAATAAACACCTTGACAAAAGTATTTAGCATTGTGCGGTTTTAATCGTTGCTCTGCAGAAATGCAAAAGATTGGCTCCTAAATGCGTGTATACTCATTTCACATATCTTAGGTATAATCACATAAATACATGTATGATGTCGATGTCTTTGTTCAGAGGCGTTGAGTTTTTGAATGTGAAATTTGACGAATGTGCTCAACACAACAAAAAAGCCCCGGTAAGTGCCACCCTGTTGACTAAAGATCTTTTATGAACCCAACAATACGACGTGTTCCCCAAGTTCTAGTTTTAGCTCCCTCGTATTACCCATAATGTTCACGTTGGATAACCCGATACCTCGCATAATTCGTTCATTCGATCAATACTCTCGAACGCGTAAAGTACAAAGAAACCCGAGTGTGGCGCGGTTCACCCACTCCAGCGTTCAATTATTATTTTACCTCCTTTACAAATACTCTTCAACAGATGCTATGTGGAATTTATATTCCATTGGACATGTATAATCGATACGTGCAGTTTTACACTTCATTCCAATATTTTGTTTTAAAGTTCGTACTTGTGAAATTTCGAGTAATCGAGTTCAGCACATTTATATAGTAATTGTGTTGGCATATGAGTAGCGTTGTTTAAATCTTAATTGATGAGCTATGGAATCAGGTATTAACTTGTAAACTACATAGCATTGTCTGTTTT
>ENA-OREC01000741-OREC01000741.1-marine-metagenome-genome-assembly--contig:-NODE-741-length-14235-cov-16.007628_pt1 | contig 14235 bp, 10 predicted proteins | sample MGYA00248626_ERZ508543 | MGnify/ENA primary metagenome ERZ508543 (study PRJEB26211, sample SAMN05518279) | marine metagenome | isolation source: Puget Sound, Washington, USA | host: Bankia setacea... | reverse complement strand
TTACAAGCGCACTTTTATCTGTAGAATGGACACTTCTTTACAAGAGTTTACAAGAGTACTTTTATCTGTAGAATGGACACTTCTTTACAAGAGTTTACAAGAGTACTTTTATCTGTAGAATGGATAATTCTTTGCAAGAGTTTACAAGCGCACTTTTATCTGTAGAATGGATAATTCTTTGCAAGAGTTTACAAGAGTACTTTTATCTGTAGAATGGATAATTCTTTACAAGAGTTTACAAGCGCACTTTTATCTGTAGAATGGATGCCTCTTTACAAGAGTTTACAAGCGCACTTTTATCTGTAGAGTGGACACTTCTTTACAAGAGTTTACAAGAGTACTTTTATCTGTAGAATGAAACTTCTTTACAAGAGTTTACAAGAGTACCTTTATCTCTAGAATGGATTCTTCTTTACAAGTTTTTTAAAAGAGTACCTTTATCTGTAGAATGGACACTTCTTTACAAGAGTTTACAAGAGTACTTTTATCTGTAGAATGGACACTTCTTTACAAGAGTTTACAAGAGTACCTTTATCTGTAGAATGGACACTTCTTTACAAGAGTTTACAAGCGTACTTTTATCTGTAGAATGGATACTTCTTTACAAGAGTTTACAAGCACACTTTTATCTGTAGAATGGATAGTTCTTTACAAGAGTTAGAATTAGTTTTGCATGAAGTGAGTCGTATGAGTAGTCACATTCTTTAAGAACATACAGCTGAACAAATACAACATTGGTTAAAACATACATTAGCAAGTATTAGTCTCCGAAAGTCTGCACACATTAAATAAAGCTGATTAAGATGGGTATTTGGAACTGTTACTATAAACGTGTTGTTATGTTCTTAAGTCAGTCGTTACACAACGTCGTGTTGACTAATCGAATACTTGGACATGTGTTAACATACTAGAGTTTTACATGTTTATTGTGAATGCCTTTTAATGTGAAACTATGAGGGACATTCTACTATTAACGTCTAACTATTCATGTGAATATTGTGCAAGGCTGGTGTACCACAGACACGTATGAATGATGACCTCCCTTTGCAGCAGTAACATAATTATATGCTCAAGTTTGAGGTTGAAACTATGTAAGTGAGTTTTTAAGATGAATATAGAACTAGTAGAAACGTAATACAAGTCCCCTTTGTGTATACATGTTCTACTACAGCAAACTATAGAAATGTTTTTTTGTCAATAAGTTTTTGTAAAGTTTACGTTTTAGTTTTGATATGTTGAAATGTTTTGTTAAAATGGATGTTAAACACATGCTGAAATTGTGATTGAAAACCTCCAACTGAAATTGATATTCCAATAAGGTGCTCAAAAGATTCAGGATACAATTAAAACAGTTGGAAACGAATGTTGAGTATTTTGGATACATACATGTTGTAAGTAATTACAAGTATAATTGTATCTGTAGAGTGGATACTTCTTTGAGAGTGAATAAGTAGTCGACATTCTTTAAGAACCTACAGATAACTTATAAAACATTTGTTTTCACATTCAATATCAGGTGCAAGTCTCCGAACGTCTGACAAAACCAGAGAGAGAGAGCTATAAAAGAACAGTTAAAGGGTCAAATTGTTACCAAACAACTTATGTCTTAAATGGTATTGAATCGTGTTAAGCCAGTCGTCAACAACGATGCTATGTTGACTGATAAACCAACAGGCGACACAAGCTACCTAGAAGAAATATCAGTTGTATAATTAAATGATGTCACTAGTAGATATTAAACAATATATGATAATTAATATACATTTGACGTTTTATGAAACGTTCAATCACTGGCAGCTGTATTGTGAAAGTTTCATTCTAACTAAGAGTAAATGTTGTTGTCAGGCATTGGGATTCGCTGACATTTATCGGTTCGTATGTGTCCATAATTTTAAAGACAGTTTTATTTTTGTAGTTTTGTATTTGCTTAAAGTGTATACATTGTTTTGTTTGTTTAAAAAGGCCTAGGTTGTTTTGAGTTTTAGTTTGATATATTCATAGTTGAAAATGTTATGTACACTTTTACGCATGTTTTGTGGCGTATAGATTGTCAATGTGTTTTGTATGCAATAAATATATATTAAAAAACATCATAGTTTTGTTTTATTGATCACAGCAAACAAAGTAAAACAATGTTGTGTTTTTGTATACAGGATAACAAGAGCATGCTGGTATATTTAAGATGGTACTAATATTGTGTGACAAATTAACGACAAATACCATATAAGGTGGCCTTATCACAGGCTTTTATCAGGACGGGTTTAATTCAGGGAGGCATACTGTTCTTTGCTAATAACAAGAAACACTAATTAACATATTGAAACAACTTTATTTTCACTTTCAAATATAAATAAATATGTGTAGTTGAACATGAATACAAAACACATATAGGATACTTAATCATTTAAATGACATTTTGAAGGAATATATATATATTTTATGAAACAATCTGAATGCTATGGACACTATATTGTCTGCAAGTCTATCGACATGAGCTTGGGAGTCTACACATTTCGTGAGTTTTTTGGCACAACTCTTGACAAAACATGAGGTGTTTGCATTTATATATTATATAACAACTCTTCAGATTAATAGGCTCTATCGTTTAGCCCAACACGGTTTGAGCAGTTCTCCATTTCTATCAGTTTGGCAACTTCCGCATCACATTTTGCCATAGACACATACTGTTTTGTATATATGCCCATGTATCCACAGTGTGTTGGTATGTTTGTGTTTCCAAAGAATACAAAAGCTTTCACGACAATCACAACTATAATGTTTTCACTTATCAGTTGTCATTGTATCTGTAACCACATTGGTCGGCATTGGGAGCATTGGAGCTCTGGAGTTTGTCATCACACAATCTGACCTCTCATGATCATATAACTCCATCACTTGACTCAGGAGTTGGCTTGGCTTGTAAAATGTGTGTGACTTCTGTATATAGCTGGTCTCGCTCGGATTCAAGATCGATTACCTCCCTTTTTAATGCTTCATTTCGCTCCTGTAGGTCAACTCGAAGCTGAAAGGCACAGTGGAAACATTGAGTGTACACAGAAGAACATGTCTGAATGGTTTGTAGATAGTAATGTCTAAAACGTAACACTTGTGTGACTGTTTTCGAGTTTAAGTATTAAATTAGAATTGTTTTTTTCAGAATGTTCGAGAACAAATATGAAATTTTGCATCAGACAGACAGTATGTTTACCTGTGTGAGACATTGCGTTTCTGTTTTCCGTTTCTTTCTAAATCTTTCTGATGCTTTTCTGTTTTGGTCTCTTCTATTTCGTACTTTTTCAACTTCGTCTGGTCGGAGTGGCTATAGCCAATAAGGCAACGAGAAGAGATTTCTGGTCATTGTTACACGCCTGCTTGTATAAGTATTAAGTATTAGCCATAAAGCCAAATTATCGAACTAAATCCAACAATACAATATAAGTGAACTGTTTTCAACCATTTCATGTATTACCTGTGTTTCATCTGTGCGTGTTTCGGCGGCAAGAATGAGCTCATCTTTGCCTTCTGACATCCTGCGATATTGTATGTGGTACTTGAGCTCTTCCTTCAATAAAGGCATCATTCTTCCAGTTTGTAGTGATTCCAAAGCTGCATTGTACAGTTTCGCAGTTTCCTCAGGTTCATTCGTCCACATGTTGGCGAAAGTTCTTCAGTTTTTGTCCAATTAGGACGTAAACAAGCCGCTCTTCACTCGCACATGTAAACCACAGGCGTCAGCATTTAGCGGCATGTGCGTAGATCTCGTTCACATCTCGCAATGACATAAGTTTCGAATGTCCTAAATTTAGATAACTTGGGAAACCGTGTATATCTTATTATAAGCGTATCTCCATCTTGTGTTTTCATTGGAACAACTAATCTGGGAATTTCAAAGCGTTTCCCATAGATAAAAAACTTGATGCATATATTATACTTATATGAGCTTGTATATTAGCTCATACACATCTTATCGTTACAGTTGCTGAATTCAACATTATGTGATAATCCCTATAAATAGCAACAGTTCACTTAATGGTTCGGTCAAAGGGAGACAACCACACAACACCCAAAGTGAACGGTTACCTCGCTTTGCGATATTTGACGCAATGTTCAATACATGGTTAACTCCAAGCAGGTTAATACAAACACTTATACACATGTAGTTGACGTTAAATTTAGACAACTAAGAATCTTTAGGAAGTTATGTATTTGTTTTACAAAACAAGGTAAATTGCACGAAGCAAATGAATAACAATAACAACAAACCCATATTTATTATCATTTGTGGTTATATATAAACGAAGCAAACAGAAGCCGAGAACAACACTTCCGCCACCTAATCAAACTAGTGACAGTCAAAAACATGTCAAAAATATTAAGAATGTAATTTAACAAAATTTAACTGATATTCACACAATACTCATATTCTTAAAGCGAAACAGTTACTGGATACAGAAGGAATACAGATAGTACCCTTTCGCACTCACCACCCGACATTTACATTGCTTAAGAATGTGTTAAGAAGTATTTTAGATGTATTTCACTTTTCCTGGTCGGACACATTCTAAACAAACACATCACTCAGTCTTAAAACAAAACAAAATAAAAAACAATAAACAATAAATATTAACAGCAGTAATATTATTTAAAATTCGTAAGACATTTAAAAAACAATATACTACTATACTTGAGTTATATACACGACACTATTTATTTAGGCTATGCTAACAGTTTACTGTGTATTCATATGCAGTTACACAAACTGAAAACAACAACATATTTTATACATGTAAATATAGAGTGGAGAAGCATGTATACTACTGTCCTACTGCTCCTGAACACCAACATAAACATGATCAATATAATAATAATATTAAAGACTTTTATTAACGAGAGTGCTTATTAGATGTACATCTATCTTCCATAAGGCCCTCAACACAACATAGTTTAACAACAATAACGTGTTGAACACCAACATAAACATGATCAATATCCGCCTATATCGTACACCCTGAACAGACGTTGATTTCGCCATCCTTGTTCATCTGCAATTAAAATAAGTAAGAACTCTCCAAATAACTGTTGTGGAACAATGCATAGAATACCAATTGAACTACCGGATACTTATAGGACAAGAAACTAGATTAGAAATAAATATATCGTTTAAACATGTTGTGTTATAAATCCTCTGTATAAAACTGTTTAAATCTGCTCATCGTTATGATGTTGCCTGTATTTGTTGTAATGTGAAAAGTAAGCAGAAATGGACATGTTACCTTTTGGTGGCGGCGGATTTCTCACTAAAAAGAAAAGAAATGAGTTAGAGTGTGAGAAATGACTGTGTGTTAAAATGTGCACTGTCTTGTTTGGTTTGTACTGCTGTTGTAGGCAACACGTTCTCTGGCACTGGCTTTTAAAACATATCTAATGTTCTGCAAACATGTTTATCATTTTGTCATCACCTTTTCCCAATGTCCAAATGTATGTACTTATAAGTTACATTGTTGTATAGCTTGTGAAACCTAATTAAAATGTCTGTATTACACCGTTTTCTTTTAAACTAACTTAGACATAATGCACGTAACATGTAACTTGCCTGTGTTCGGATCAGGACCGTTACTTTGATGTGGATTATTTGTTCTGTAGTCCTGTCGCATGTTATACCTAAAACAAATATAATTATTAAACAAAACTATTATAATGTTATAACAGGCATGTGTACAAACTACAACACGGCAGGCGATGGCAATCCTACACACCTTGACTTGAAATGGTAGATTTGTAGTGTAACGTAAACCCTAATGTTTATAACTATTAATGTTCAAACAACAGGGGCATCGTCTAGTTTACAGCTTAGTCCACCTAAATGTTCGTCAATGAGTCTTTTTGACGATTTTTTTACACATTCACAACAACGCATATAACCTACCCGTGTCCTTATAGTTCGACGTTTTGCCTTTAGTCTTGTGTTTTAAATTATATTCATGTACAGCAGAAACGGAAACATATCAACCAAAGTTCATATTCTTTGTAGATGAAGCACTTGACATATCAACAATCCCTCAACTGTCTTCTTAAATTGAATGATTTATGTATAAAACTAATTTGTAAATACAGAAACGCGTTCTGAATTATGAAACATTTTGACACATGCGGACGGCACTTATGTTCTAACCTTTGTCCTCTGAATAAGTCCTTGCAGAGTGGAGGTCCTACCATCAGATATTTCAACGAGACAAATGTAGCAGCAATGGCTGTGGCTACCAGTAACGCTGCGGCCAGAGAAAACCATGCAATGTTCCTCGGGTCTTCAAAGAAAGTACGGTTTCTGAAAAGAAATGAATGTTACACGTATGGACGGAGCTGTTCGTATGTTATTACACCAATAGCGTTACATGTCACTTATTTTGTTTTGTTTACTATATATGTAGACCTGTGTACAGTTTCTAAAAATACAAAATGGTAATGGCATGTACTTATTTCATCCATTTAGTTTGTCATTTAAGTATCATTGTCTATTAACCTCTTTGTTAGTTTGTCATTTAAGTATCATTAATTATTTAACTCTTTATTAGTTTGTCATTTAAGTATCAATATCCATTAACCTCTTTGTTAGTTTGTCAGTTAAGTATCATTATCTATTAACCTCTTTATTAGTTTGTCATTTAAGTATCATTATCTATTAACCTCTTTGTTAGTTTGTCAGTTAAGTATCATTACCTATTAACCTCTTTATTAGTTTGTCATTTAAGTATCATTATCTATTAACCTCTTTATTAGTTTGTCATTTAAGTATCATTGTCTATTAACCTCTTTGTTAGTTTGTCAGTTAAGTATCATTATCTATTAACCTCTTTATTAGTTTGTCATTTAAGTATCATTATCTATTAACCTCTTTGTTAGTTTGTCAGTTAAGTATCACTATCTATTAACCTCTTTATTAGTTTGTCATTTAAGTATCATTATCTATTAACCTCTTTATTAGTGTGTCAGTTAAATATCATTATCTATTAACCTCTTTATTAGTGTGTCAGTTAAATATCATTATATATTAACCTCTTTATTAGTTTGTCAATTAAGTATCATTATCTATTAACCTCTTTGTCAATTTGTCTTCTAAGTATTATTAACTATTTACCACTTTGTTAGTTTGTCACCTAAGTCTTATACACTATTTACATCTTTGTTACTTTGTCATTTAAGTCTTATACACTATTTACATCTTTGTTAGTTTGTCATCTAAGTGTTATTAACTATTTACCTCTTTGTTAGTTTGTCATTTAAGTATTATTAACTATATACCTCTTTGTTAGTTTGTCATTTAAGTATTATTAACTATTTAACGCTGTGTCAAGTACCATCTTTCTTCGCAAAACGTTAGTAAATAGAAACCGTTTGATGTGTTACTTGACAAAGAGGTAAATAGTAAATAGCGAAATGACAGTATTTTTTTTACACTGAACATTAATAAGTTCTAGTCTGCACAAGGAGTGCATCCCACCCAAAGCTACAGCACACAACCATAATTTCAGTAATTACTACATCGGTTTAAGATCCGATAATGTTTCAAATTACACGTACCTATCTGTGGTGGTGGTGCTCGCGATGGTGGTGTACTCACTGACGGTGATATAGACAGTTGAAGTACCAACAAGGCTCCCTGTGTCTGTGGCATATGCAAGTGCAGTAAACGTGATTTGGGAACAGGCACAATCTGTTGGCATGTCCACTTGTGTTGAAATAAGACCATCAGCACCTCCGATCTAGAATAACATATAATAGCGATTGGTCAACAAACATTCAAGTAATAGCTCTCGTAAATTATGTGTTTAGTGTCAGACGTATATGTATTATTGATGTTTTCACGAATCTTAAAGTCAGGGGATCATAATTCAGGAGTTCAAGAAGAAATAAATAATGCCAAGTAATTGTAAGTTGCCAGATATTAGATGTTATTTATGAAGTAATACTGTTATTATTTTGTCAAGAAAGCCGAATGCCACTATGTTCTTGTTCAAACAATACCTTGAAATAGTTTCCAGGTAGTAACGTCTGATTCAAGGAGTAAGTAAACTGTCCAAATGCTCCAGCATCTCCGTCACTTGCGTTAACTGTTCCTAGCTGAGTGTCTATACCAGCGTATCCAGACACAGTAAAGGTGTAGACGAATGTATCAAATGTAGGGGTGAAGTTGTCCGTGTCAACTGTGGGAAAGGAATACGATTACATGTAGTTTAAGCTAAGGAAATTCATTGGTATACATTATATGGTTCAATTGTACACATGCATTATGGAAGAAGTAGTTATAAAATACACTGAAGACATGAATGATTCTAACAACACTAAAATAAGTCTGGTCCACTAGTACTATCATTTATTTATAAAACCAATAGCTAAACACTTGGCAAAGATAGAACAGTACAAACGAAAATGTTGCCTACAGATACACACATACAATGTCCACATGTTTAACATCGGCACAACTAGACGGAAACACAACGAACGATGAACCATGTGTCCTTGATCGAATTATTGTACCTGAAACTGAAACTGAAACTGAAAAGTATATATTTCCCCACATACCGACTGTGATGATGAGAGTGGCGATCGCTACATGTGAGCCCCCATCCACAGCTTCCACTGTACAGTTAAGTGTGCTACCCAGACCATCATCCAGACTGTAGGTAGAGGTCACAGCGATCACACATGCCGAGGACATAGCGAAATATCTGAAATACAAGGCATTCGTAAATCGTTATATTATTTGTTATCTTTAAACAAGTGACCAGGAATGGGACTAGATCATTCGACCTTTAACCACATAAACATAGTACAAATACTTATTCACTGAAGATTTAAACAAATTAACGCTTAATTCTCTCTGTTGTATATTCTGACAATTCAATTTTGTTTTTATAAATATGGAGGTCTGGCAGGAAAGTAACAACCCACATCAGCAGTCCACAACCACATTGCACATGCTACCATTAACAGTTTGACTTTTGTTTACGTTCTTAATTTGAAAAAAATAAAAAATGACAAGATATTGTTTTATAAATAAATGTTATTGTTATTTTTTCTATGTATGCGAGAACCCTATTTTGGTGGTTAAAGTGTTGATGAGATATCCTAACCCGTTATCTGCACCACAGTCCATAGTACAGGCATAGGTATCGTTAATGTCCGGATCTATGATAGAGAACCCAGGGTCAGTTATAATCGTTCCAACATCCTAGAAATAAGTGGAATAAGTATACACATTAATAAACTACGTAACATAAGAAGCAGGAAACCATCAACTTTAAGTGCGCACATAAATATTAGTAGATAACCTTAGCTGTGACAGCAACATCAAAGTTTACTCGTATATACGTTCTATAAATAACAATAGTCAGACTAGTTATCGTTTAGTAACTGCAACCTTTAACATAACGTTACTATGACTAGTGGTGTCTTTAATCCGACATAGTCTCGCTTGAACAAACGCCTATAGTTTTATATACAGTAACAATACTTACAACGCCTTCATTAACTTGGGTCCGATATATGGCAGACGACCACACTAGAACCTCATTTACGTCTATCACGTCAATGGTCAGTATAGCCGAGAGATTGGCCCGACCGTCCGATAGGGATATAGGTAGAGCGAATGAATGGGTTGTGAGAGACTCGTAGTTGATGTCAGCTATAGTCGACACAGCACCAGCTAGAAAGCACACACAACGGCATATATCAGAACATTCTCAAGACAAAGCTATCCCTTACAGTCAATGCTTGTCAGAAAAAAAACAGAACTTTTCAAAGTGTAGCTTTCACCTCTTATTTTTGTGATTCCATTACACATCTATTACAGATTTGTAAAGTAAGCCGAAGATTAAATATAATGCGGTGGTATTGAGCACTTGTTTTAAAAGAGTACACCTTGTAGAGATGTCAGTATTCAAACATAATAGTAAAATCTGGAAGTATAGATACATACTTGAGGAATCGATGGCAAATAAGGACGAGTATGTTGTTGACAATGTTGCCGTGGCAGCTGCATCTACTCCACTGTACGAGACAACAAACACTGTGGAAGGGTTAGCAATATTCTCTTGGACCTCTATTGTATCAGGTAGGTTTGTAAAAGACAGCCCCTCTGCAAACAGGACAACATTACTTAATTTAATGTAAGCCCAGTTTACCAAAAGAAATGAAACGTTTCTTTTTTTAATAAGAAGTTCGGTTAACTCGAATGAAGACGCATACTATGTCCCGGCTTTATAATGAAAGACGGTCCATTATATCCGTTAAATGTTCTTCTACGACAATGTAAGTGCACTACATAACTGAGTAGTTTACCTGTTATAACTATGGTAAGTTTTCTTGGTGTCCCAGAGTTTCTTGCATCCGATACCGTGATAGTCATATCATACGCTAGAGTGGTTACTGAATCTATATTAGCTGTAGCTTGAATGTCACCAGCTGAAATATAGCAAAGTATATGTAACTTCAATTATGACAAACCAAAACAAGCAAAAACATCCCAATTTGTTTTTTCTACCACAGAAACATAGGTTTGGTTTATTAAGGAAATATAAGCACTCTGTTCATCACGCCACACTTGAGTTAAACATAAGACAAATCCATTATAAATATACATCAACGGTTGTTCAACATATGCTATACATAACCAATAAATGAAGGTTGAGAACATAGTAAAAGTTAGATGTGAAGCTATATCTAATAGGATCACACGTATAATATGTATCATTAATATTTAGGTACATACTACCCAAATAACAGGAGCGACCCAGGGCGCAACTCACTCGTAATCTGTGGATGCATGTCAGTCCGGAGTTCGAACCCAATCAAGGCTCCCGTTATTTCCTTGAGCAAGAAACTTTACCCTCATTGCTTAATACTGGTTGGTTCCAGGAACGGATTCGAGTGTGATTTGCAGAAGCAGATAAAAATGCTTGTCACAATCGAAGTAAAATGAATAAGTATAATTGAACTCTTGATATACATGTACATTGTATAGCAAAATTGACTTGTATTTTATTTAGTATATAGAATCGTTAAACGACACACCTTTTGAAAAAAACAATTAATACAACAAAGGCACTCATAAAGAGTAAACTGCATTTCAATAATACAATAGTGTTTAAAATGTACTCACAGTCTAACACGTCAAATGGACATCCTGTTGGACTGCATACATAAGAAAAGGAAACAGTGTCATCGTCTGCGTCTGAGAACAAAGTTGTAAATACTATATCTCCTTGCCTGGCTGTCTGAGACACTGTGATAGATGTAGGAGCTGAAAGTAACAATAAATACTGTCATAAAAGTCAGCATAGACGACTGTGTTTGTAACGATAAGGTACCAGTCAAAATCCTCAATGCATCTCGTGTGACAAAGGAATTCAGGACATTTAAACTTCAGTTCAGGTCTTACAACTTTGTCTTTATTAGTTTGTGTTATACATTAAACATAATAATCAACGTTTTTAAGGATCATTCAAACTAGACTCTAAATTAGTATAGATGTATTTCAACTCCAAATATGCCTGTATTAATTCAAACAAATACTTGTATCACACTTCTTACATGGTATATTTGTAATCTGGGGTGGTGTATTCTGCAGCAGGTCCATGGTAATTGTGTCTGTAACAGTGTCCTTTGAGTCCGTACATTCGATGGTCACCACATAGTCGCGCTGGTCGTTGTAGTTGAATGTTCCCATGTTAGGGTCAGATTGTGCTCGAGCGTAGATTCCATAAACTTTCATAATAATGAGGGAAGGTTGGGTTAAATGTATGCACCACTTTGGAAAAAGAAACTCTATCAGACAAGTTATTATTCAATGTATATCTTAAATTGTTATACACATAACTGATAGAAGTATTGAGTACACGTGAACTTTTCATTGGATAAGCACGAACCGCCATAAAACATAGAAAGACAATGTTTTTTATTGACCATCATATCGCATTCAATAATCTCTAGGCTTACAAAAAGAAGAGTGTGTCGCGATATTGGGGTGAACTGATGTTATTTAATGAAAGTCTAGTTAACTGGGCATTTTGAAGTGGTTATTTAGTTTACCCGAAGATGTCCCGGTGCCAGATTCAAATCGACGAAAGAAGAACTCGGAATCCGGTGCGTTACTAGGTGCTATGGACGCCACTGTTGCTGTGACATCATCAGATGTGTCAGAACACGTGTATGACGTAATAGAAGTCTCTATCGTAACGTCCTCTGACACTGTGGCAGCCTGGGCCAAATTCGTCAAAGTGGGTGGCTAAAGAAAGGACATAAATGAAGAAGTTTACATTGACAAAAACAATCAAAGGTCTGATACAGCTTAAACAACACTAATACAAAAATCGAAAAGGTTCAGAACTGCTGTTTTGTCAAAGGTAACACTTAATATAAATGAAAACGAAGATTAATTGTATATTAGGTCGAATTTTGTTAATGACAAATATGGTCTTAACATTCAAACGTTGTAAAGGTGATGTATTAATAGACAGTTTATTGACATACATCATTCAAAACAGTAATGTCAAACGTTCCAGTGGCTGTATTTGCACAAGTATCGGTAGCTGTGAAGGTCAGGGTCGATGTGGTCCCAGACAAAGCAGCAATAGATAAACCTGCTGACGTTTGAAGAAGCCCTGTACAAGAGAACAAATGAACGCCCAATTACAGAACATACACCAAATACAATAACAGTTCGTGTGAGGGTAACACGCTATCACGTATTATATTCAAACTAAATTTAGAATACACATTACTGTCATTTGGTAAATGGATTGAATACACCTGTACATATGTTACTATAAAATGTGTGTATAAGGGCGTTGTTCCAAGGCATTGTGTTGTTTGGTTTTGGTAGCAGAGAAAGAAGAGTATCAGCTTTGTTACATCGTAATCTTTTAGAATCGTTGTAAAAAAGAAGTTTATGAAACAATAAATGGTATGTTTTCAGATATACTGTCACCTGTTTTGTCACCATTGTCTGTAAACGCGTAGTAGGGTGTATCTGTCCCACTTATGACAAGTGTCAGAGTGTCACCAGGGTCAGCGTCACTAAACCCTACTATAGCGATAGATACCCCTGTCCCTGTAGTGTCTGTAATGGTAAAGGCTGTCGTTGCACTCGCAAACACTGGTGAGGTCGCTGTCAATAAGAATAGTGGAAGAGATACATGTAATACCAGATTTATTTCAACCTAAGATTACAACAAACATATTCTTAAAGCATACCGATATTGGTGAGAAGAAACTTCGGAAAGGCAAACTTTATTTCTACTTCATGTATTATGCTTTTCAGAGGTAATGAATTCCAATACATTTAACTAATTAGAAAGACAGTTGGAGAAGATAATTTATCATTTACGGTTTCAAGGATTGCAGACTTTAGCTTTGACATACCCAAAGCTTCTTCAATAGCGATTTGGAACAGACGATGTTTAATATTTGATTTAGATTACTTACTTTCTATTTTCACATATTGGTAACATTAGAGAGAAGTTTGAATTAACTTGTCACCTTTTTATTTTCTGTAATACATATATAGTTGAAAATAGAGTAGAGTTGTATATGATCAATAGAAATTTGTTATTGATTTATTGATGTATGGACATATTGATATACTTTTAACGAACCATAACCTGTTACATAGATACGTGAGATGTATGCAAAGCACGTACGGTGTGAATGGAAAGAAATGTAAGCTTAATTAATTCCTTTAACACACTTGTCAATCAACTCAGTAAAGATGGTTGTTAGATAGGACTACGGTTCGATGATATGATATAGAATAAGAAAGAAGCGTGTGTTAGTACAGTGGCGCTACTGGTGTAACTAATCTCTTTATATTTATTACTTGGCGAAAACGAGTAAAGCATCTAGCAATAAAACGGCAGGAGGGCCGAATGAATATGACACATTAAGGTATACACTTGTATGAGCATCTGCATAAGTCTGCCATCACCAGTGTGTACATGGTGTCGGGTGAAATCTAAACTAAGAGTATCAAACTTATGCAGATAGTGTCATTAACCGAGAATCTGTTTAACATCATGTACTATCCAATCTAATACATTTGGAATAACAACATCTCAACACGAACAGTTATAACACAAATTTGATTTCTATTTGAATAAGTAGAAGTACATATTGGTATAAAGTAGAGAAACCAGTTGCAGTTTTCGTCCAGTACATATTGGTATAAAGTAGAGAAACCAG
>ENA-OREC01000740-OREC01000740.1-marine-metagenome-genome-assembly--contig:-NODE-740-length-14236-cov-86.985663_pt1 | contig 14236 bp, 10 predicted proteins | sample MGYA00248626_ERZ508543 | MGnify/ENA primary metagenome ERZ508543 (study PRJEB26211, sample SAMN05518279) | marine metagenome | isolation source: Puget Sound, Washington, USA | host: Bankia setacea... | reverse complement strand
TATTTACTGATAATAGTTTCGCTTCCGAAGAAGCTGACACTACACCAGCCCATAAGCACCCACACGCATTGCTTGATCAAATTTTTAAAGAGCGTCGCGGTTAGTGTCTTGCCCCAACCGCGGGATGCGCATTATACGCATCTGAATGTTTGCTGCAAGCTTTATTTCTTAATTTTTTGTTAAGCTTTACAACAGCTTAGCGATTAAGAAATGCGGCATCGTAACCGACATTCTTGACGAGGTTTCCGTAGATTCCTGCGTCAGGAGGCGCGCATTATACGCATCTCCAAACCCTGTGCAACAATAACTTCAAAAGAATTTTTCGTTGCTCTTTCACCTCAATCTCACCAACCTGGGGAGCAGAAACCCTACTTGAAAAGTAACACTTTTCAAGATCAAAAACGTTTGAAAAAGAGTTTCTCTGAGGTGACAGGAAGGCAGACCAGAACTTCTGTTTGCTCCCTGTCAGAGAGGCGCGCATTATGCTGATGCACCCCTGGGTCGTCAACCACTTTCACCCTGAAAAAACGAATTAATTGAAATCGCCTAACAGGGAACCAACTATAGATTAAATTTTATCCGGCTGCCATGAATCAGTCGGATTCCACGCCCTCTTCGTCCTCACCTCGGCCTTTCACTAGCTGTGTCCAGAGCCAAACCACCGGGCCAGACACCGCATAGGTGAATGCGAGAGCGAACAGAACTTTCGGAGGGTCAATTGTGACAACAATAAAGACCATTAAGGTTATAAACATGGCCACGAATGGCACGCGACGATTAGCGTCTAGGGCCTTAAAGCTCTGGTATTTGAGATTCGACACCATCATCAAACCAACAAACGCCGTAATCACCGCAGCAAAAATCGATATCTCTAGCGTCAAATCGTAGGTGCTACCAAGCCATACCCCTGACGCCAACAGTGTTGCAGCGGGAGGGCTTGCCAGCCCTGTAAAATAACGCGAATCAGAATCCCCTGCATGCGTATTAAACCTCGCTAAACGCAGCGCTGCGCAGGTTGTAAATACGAATGCAGCAGCCCAGCCAAACTTGCCCAACGGCTCTAGCGCCCAGCTAAACACAACGATGGCTGGAGCCAGACCAAAAGACACCATATCGGACAGGCTGTCATACTCTGTCCCGAATTTGCTGGTGGTATTGGTCATGCGCGCTACCCGACCATCGAAGCCGTCGAGTATCTGCGCTGCAAATATCGCCATAGCAGCATTGGCGAAGTTATCGTTCATAGCTGACACTATGGCAAAAAAGCCGCCGAACAATGCTCCCGTAGTGAAGAGGTTAGGCAATAAATACACACCTCGGCGCCTTACCTGCTCTCCGTTCTCAGACACATCCTCTATGTGTTCATCCACAGGAAGCACCTCTGACACCTTCAGTGAAAGATTATCCTCTGGCGCCACTGGCTCCTGCGAAGCCGCGTCGTTTTCTGTTTTGTCACTGGTCATACTGCTACCGTCCGTCTCAAAATCTTGAAGCGTGATATTAAACCTGATTGGAGCAAGCGCCAAACTAAGACGCATAAAAAAAGCGCAGGCTAAGCTGCGCTTTTCTCAATATACAAGGGCTATTAGTTTTTGCTCTTGTCGATAATCTTGTTGGATTCGATCCACGGCATCATTCCCCGCAGCTTCTCGCCCACAGTTTCGATGGGATGAGCAGCGTTATTTCGACGCCATGCGGTCATCGATGGGTAGTTTGACTGGCCTTCAAGGATGAACTGCTTGGCGTATTCGCCACGCTGAATATCTTGCAATGCCTGGCGCATGGCTTTTCGGCTTTCCTCGTTAATAACGCGCGGGCCAGTCACGTACTCACCATACTCAGCGTTGTTAGAGATGGAGTAGTTCATGTTAGCAATACCACCTTCGTACATTAAGTCTACAATCAATTTCAGTTCGTGCAGACATTCGAAGTACGCCATTTCAGGCGCATAGCCTGCTTCGGTGAGGGTTTCGAAACCCATTTTCACCAATTCTACCGCGCCACCACACAGAACAGCCTGCTCACCAAAGAGGTCCGTTTCAGTCTCGTCTTTAAATGTGGTCTCGATGATACCGGAACGACCACCACCCACACCAGAAGCATAAGACAGGGCAACGTCCAGAGCTTTACCAGAAGCATTCTGATGTATAGCCACCAAATCCGGAATACCGCCACCGCGAACAAATTCAGAGCGTACAGTGTGACCAGGCGCTTTAGGCGCGATCATAATAACGTCAAGATCTTTCCGGGGAACGACTTGATTGTAGTGAATAGCAAAACCATGGGCGAAGGCTAGGGTTGCACCTTCTTTGATATTTGGCTCGATCTCTTCTTTATAAAGAACACTCTGGAACTCATCTGGAGTCAGGATCATTACAACGTCTGCAGCTGCAACAGCGGACGCAACATCACTTACTTTTAGGCCGTGAGCTTCAGCTTTTGCAATAGAAGATGAACCTGCACGCAGACCAACGGTAACATCTACACCGGAATCTTTCAGGTTGCACGCGTGGGCATGGCCCTGGGAGCCGTAACCAATTACCGCGACTTTCTTGCTTTGGATAATAGAAAGATCACAATCCTTATCATAATAAACCTTCATGGTGTAAACCTCTTAACATAGTTGGGGGGGGGAGCCTATCGACCCGAAAACGGTGTGCAGAATAGTAGATTACCTTCGTTACGTAAAATGATATATTTGCAACATATTATTGCAGATTACGAAATGCCGATGGATACCTCAAAGCTCAAATTGTTTATTGGACTAGCGAATGCCGAACACTTTAATCGGGCCGCCGAGCAATGCCACGTCAGCCCCTCCAAGCTTACCCGGGTAATTCAGCAGATGGAAAAGGAACTGGGTGTCCGCCTCTTCGACCGCGACAACCGCTCTGTATCGCTAACAAGTAAAGGGCAGGAGTTTTTGGAGCACAGCAGAGAGTTGGTTCGCCAGTGGGAGACAATCAAGGATACGATGAATTCCGGTTCAGGCTTGTTATCGGGCTCCATCAGCCTTTATTGCTCGGTAACCGCAAGCTATAGCTTCCTTTACGAGATAATGGAGGATTTTCGTGACCGCCACCCTCTGATCCAGATCAAATTGCATACCGGAGACTCGGCAGATGCAATGGGAAGGGTTATCGATGGCCACGAGGATATCGCGATTGCAGCAAAACCTCCGGTACTGCACTCTTCGCTCAGTTTTAAAAAATTTGACACTTCACCGTTAGTATTTTACTGCTCGCAAGACAATCAGGAGCACGAACAAATATTTAAACGACAAAATGAAAGTGCGCTGAGCCACACGCCTATGATTGTATCGGAGAAAGGTTTGGCGCGAGAGCGCTTTGATCAATGGGCAAATTCAGAGGGGATAAAACCGAACATCTACGCTCAAGTGGCTGGAAATGAAGCCATCGTAAGCATGGTAAGCCTTGGATTTGGCGTTGGCTTAATCCCCCAGATTGTCTACGAAAATAGCCCTCTAAAAAACCGGGTTAAGCCCATCCCCCTGCAGCCGAAACTTGTCCCATTTGAAGTGGGCGTATGCGTAAAGACCCGAGGGCTTAAAAGCCCATTAGTAAAAGCACTGTGGGACAATATAGGTAAACGCTAGTCGGTCACAGGAAAGACAAAAATTTAGCTCCCCCATGCATCACCCACAATTTGGTCGTACTGTTCAGGGAAAAACTTTGATAAACCCCCGCCGGGATACAGGGTGATTTCGCCAATATAAGCCTGATCTCCAAACAGATACCAGTCTACTCGAGCATACTCAAACGGCTCAGCAAGCTTTATCGACGCTTCGACCACCTGCTCTAACAAGCGAGGTTTTGGCGACGTTCGAATTTGTTCGTAACACGTGGAAAAAGGTAAAACATTCCAATTTAGATCGTACAAGGTTCTACTTTGGTCTTTAGCTCTACCGTAATCGACATGAATAAATGCGCATTTCCCTTTTACAATATGCACTTTATAGTCTTCAGGAATCTCGCCCGTCTCCGTTAACAGTAACTGCTCCACTAATATTTTTTTTTGTATTTTTGTGTACGCCCACTGGTAGCTGGAAAAGCCATAAACCCGGTAAAGCCACGAGTAACAAATATCTATGAGCTGCTTTTGGGTTATATCCTTTTTGTCTGGTACCACCAGGTTTGTCCCTGATCCGTGATTAGCCTTTATTACAAAACTATCAGGAAGGTCATGAAAGGGGACGTCCTCAGGGAAATCATAGACACCGACTAAGGGCACAAGGTATTTGCAACCACCATCCCCCAGAACCCGAAGAATATAGTCGCGCACAGCAATTTTGTCTGAAACTAAAACAAATAATGGGTTTCGATCGAAGAGTTTTCTGTGCTGTATTCGCTCATTAAATGTCGCAGGGGCGTGAAATTGGGGAGCATACCCCAATTTTCGTTCAAACTTTCTGCGCAGGAGGTAATAGCCCGTAAGACGAGCAAAAACCGCTCTAAGGCTCCAGAGAACTGGAATGCTGCTATTTATAAGGTGTAATTTGAGCCGCTTAAGGATCTTCATAAAGTATGTGAAACACCAAGCAGCTCAATTACTGCGGTTTATAAGCTTAGAACTTTCTCACCGCGGCCAATACCCGACACGCCAGAGCGAACCACTTCCAGTATTGCCGCTTCACCAACGGCTTGGTAGAAGGCGTCTAGCTTGTCACTGGCGCCGGTTAACTGGATGGTATAAACCGACGCGGTAACGTCAATTATCTGTCCACGAAAAATGTCCACGCACCGCTTAACTTCTGCCCGCTGTGCTCCTGTTGCACGAACTTTGATCATCATCAGCTCGCGCTCTATGTGGGCACCTTCGGTTAAGTCCACGAGTTTTACAACATCCACCAAGCGATTGAGGTGTTTGGTTATCTGCTCAATTTTATGGTCATCACCAACGGTGGTTAAGGTTAGGCGCGACAGGGTCTCATCTTCTGTAGGCGCCACAGTGAGCGTTTCAATGTTGTAACCACGCTGAGAAAAAAGCCCCACTACGCGCGATAACGCCCCAGGTTCGTTTTCCATTAACAGTGAAATGATTCTTCTCATTATGTTCGCTCCGTTTTACTCAACCACATGTCACGCATGGTGCCATTCGGGGCCACCTGCATGGGATAAACGTGTTCTTTTGGATCGACATAAATATCCATAAATACACATTTGTCTTTCATGGCGAAACATTCTTCCAGTTTCGATTTGAGCTCGGAACGCTTGGTTACACGCATACCTACGTGGCCGTAAGCCTCCATAAGTTTCACAAAATCAGGGAGTGAGTCTTCGTATAGGCTTTCGGAGTAACGGCTATCGTACTGCATATCTTGCCATTGCTTCACCATGCCTAAAGCCTGATTGTTGATACAGATGATTTTGATCGGCAGGTGGTACTGAGTACAGGTAGACAATTCCTGGATACACATTTGAATACTGCCTTCGCCCGTAATGCACACAACGGTTTCATCGCGGTGTGCAAACTGCACGCCCATGGCAGCAGGCAAACCGAAGCCCATAGTGCCTAGACCACCGGAATTAATCCAACGCCGGGGTTTATCAAACTGATAATACTGTGCACTGAACATTTGGTGCTGGCCAACATCTGAAGTCACGAATGCATCACCATTTGTAACTTCAAATACCGCCCGTACAACCTCTTGCGGCATCAGCATTTCTCCACTGGTGTCGTAACGAGGCGCGGTTAAAATGCCATAGCGGTTACGCCATTCCTCAATCTCCTTCCACCAGCCGTCGATGGCTTTGGCATCAGGGCGCTCGCTGGATCCTTTTATTAGCTCCAACATTTCATCGAGGACCGAATCCACAGGCCCAACAATCGGTACATCGGCCGTTACGGTTTTAGAAATAGACGCCGGATCAATATCGATATGTATAATTTTGGCGGATGGACAAAATTTGTTAGGCGTATTGGTCACACGATCATCAAATCGCGCGCCCACAGCAAGAATGACATCAGCATGATGCATGGCCGTGTTAGCCTCAACAGTACCGTGCATCCCCAGCATCCCCAAAAACTGTCGGTCAGTTCCCGGGTAGGCACCCAAACCCATAAGCGTATTGGTGATTGGGAGGTTCAGTATTTGCACAATTTCCGTTAACTGCTTAGAAGCATTACCTTGTACAACACCCCCACCGGCATACACCATAGGTCTGCGTGCCGAGAGCATGAGCTGTACCGCTTTTTTAATTTGCCCTGTATGCCCCTTCGTAGCTGGCGTATAGGACCGTAACTTAATCTTGTCTGGGTAACTGTAATCAACCTTATCAACCGGGTTAGTAATATCCTTGGGGACATCGATAACAACTGGCCCTGGGCGACCTGTAGAAGCAATGTAAAAGGCTTTCTTAACGGTTTCTGCAATGTCTTTTTGGTCTTTGACCAAAAAGCTGTGTTTCACAATCGGCCGAGAAACACCCACCATATCGGTCTCTTGGAAAGCATCCTCACCGATTTTATCGGACACGACCTGGCCCGAAATCACAACCATAGGAATGGAGTCCATGTACGCTGTCGCGATTCCTGTAATCGCATTGGTAGCACCAGGGCCGGAGGTGACTAGCACAACACCGGTTTTTCCGGTAGACCGCGCGTAGCCATCAGCGGCGTGGGTAGCCGCTTGCTCGTGGCGCACGAGAATATGTTTCACCTCTTTCTGCCGAAAAATCGCGTCGTAAATATGTAATGCGGCACCACCTGGGTAGCCGAAAACGCATTCCACCCCTTCGTCGGCAAGGGATTTGATAAGAATGTCTCCACCGGAGAGCTTTTCCACTTTGTTATCCTCGTTGTTTAACGTTAATTACTGTATTCAACAGAGCTTGAATAACATTGTCTGCTGGCGAATCTTTATACATTAACAGGAAGCGCGATGACATATGGGTGACAAGCCTGTCACTCAGCGCGGAAGCCTGAAGCTAAATACTACCAAAAAACAGAAACACCATTATCCTAGCGAAGGGTTAGGTACTCCAAGAGCGAAATTCACCCTCTTTGATCGTATTCAAATTATGCGTTGTAAATCCGGTGCACTACTTTTGTTGGTAGTTGGATTGTACGTTACAGGTCACAACATTTTCAGCCTGTAACTCACCGGCAGGGAATTTAGGTATCACTCCCTCGCACTTCAGGATGGTCAGGCATGCGGTTGGCAAGCCTGTATAGGGGGGCACCGAGGTTGATCGATGTTCTACTGCCATCTGGCGAAGCGTTAATTGTCGCAACATGCTCCACAAAGTCAAGCCGGGATTCACCATTACTTGGGATGCAGCAAGCCAATGACCTATGCCCGGCGGCCGTGACGGCCTCATTTCAGTCTAAAACAGCATTCAAATCGTGCAACATCCACAAATGGCACAGATCTCATTATCAAGCATGAATATCGCCTAGGCCTTGCTAGCGCCGCCACCGGTAAACTAAACTCTTAAAACTAAGTAAAAAGTGCGATTCAACTGGATTCGACTATGAAACAAGCAACGTTTGCAGCAAGCTTACTGACAACTGCGATGAAACTCCGCAAATTATCGTTTGCAGTCATGATTTCAGCGGGTGTCTTCAGCACAGCCTCCTTTGCCGAGGACTACTATCGCTGGAAAGGGCCGGACGGTGTTGTACATTACGGCTCACATCCCCCAACAGGTGTCGAAGCGATAAAAATCAAAACCTATGGCGGGAAGAGTACGCCTCCGGAGACCTATGGTGGTCAATCCAATGCTCAAGCCGATGAGCAAACCCCTGCAGAAGAAGAGGTCGACCTTCCCCCGGAGGAGGTTGAACGTAGACGTAAGGTAGCGGTAAAGCAGAAACAAATGTGTGAAGACGAACGCAAGCGCTTGGGAACCCTCAATCGCCCTGGCCGCATCCGCATGAAACAACCTGATGGATCAGTTCGGTATATGACACAAGAGGAAGTTCAACAGGAAATCGCCACGACTCAAAAAGTCATTTCAGATAGCTGTAAATAATCTTCCCGCTTGCGTACAAAGCATGAGCGAATAAACCCCTATATCTCGGGTGTTTATTCGCTTTACCTAATCAAATACCACTCTATCTCCGGCCAGCCGCGTTTCAATTGTAGACCCTGGCGGATATTTTCCAGCCAATACTTCCTGCGCCAGCGGGTTTTCAATAAGGTTTTGTATCGCTCGTTTTAATGGCCTAGCCCCGTACACGGGGTCAAATCCGGCCTCAGATATTCGATCAACCACCTCGTCGGCAATATTAATCTTCAAGTCACGATCCTCTAAGCGTTTACGTAGAATGCTCAGCTGAATATTGGCAATGCCACGTATTTGCTTCTTCGCCAGCGGATGAAACACCACAGACTCGTCGATGCGATTCACGAATTCTGGACGGAAATGCCCCACCACCACCTCCATAACGGCCTCTTTCATCGCCTGATACTTATGCTCATTCTGACCTTCATCCTCCTGCTGGGAACCGTCGAAATTGAGACTATCGTAGGCTTTATTTTCGGCGATTTCTTGAATGGAGGTAGAGCCAAGGTTAGATGTCATCACCACTACCGTATTACGGAAATCTACGGTACGCCCTTGACCGTCGGTTAAACGACCATCCTCTAGCACCTGCAACAAAATATTAAACACGTCTGGGTGAGCTTTTTCGACTTCGTCAAGCAGTAGCAATGCATAGGGTTTTCGCCTGACAGCTTCAGTGAGGTATCCACCCTCTTCGTAACCAACATAACCTGGAGGTGCACCAATCAATCGTGCGACAGAATGTTTTTCCATAAATTCTGACATGTCGATTCGCACCATCGCGTCCTGACTGTCGAACAAGTATTCCGCCAAGGCCTTACACAGCTCGGTTTTACCAACACCGGTTGGCCCAAGAAACAAGAAGGAACCATTTGGTCGATTGGGGTCGGATAAACCTGCCCGCGCGCGACGCACCGCATTGGACACAGCCACTACCGCCTCTTCTTGACCAATTACGCGCTTATGCAACGCTTGCTCCATGTGGAGTAATTTATCACGCTCACCTTCGAGCATTTTCGAAACCGGTATGCCTGTCCACTTAGACACAACTTCGGCAATTTCTTCATCGGTAACTTTATTACGCAGAAGTTTCATCTCATGCATTTCAGCCTGACCAGCCATATCCAGCTGCTTTTCCAGCTCAGGAATAATGCCGTATTGCAACTCAGACATCCGCCCGAGATCGCTGGCTCGGCGCGCAGCTTCCAAATCCAGACGAGCTTGTTCTAAGTTGCTTTTAATTTCTTGAGAACCTTGCAATGCAGCTTTTTCGGCCCGCCAAATTTCGTCGAGATCGGCATAGGCCCGATCAACTTTGTTAATTTGCTCCTCAAGTGTTTTCAGGCGCGCGAGGGCGGCAGCATCATCGTCTTTTTTGATGGCCTCGCGCTCAATTTTTAGTTGGATCAAGCGACGCTCAAGCCGATCCATTTGCTCTGGCTTTGAATCTATTTCCATGCGGATACGGCTACCAGCCTCATCAATTAAATCGATGGCTTTATCAGGCAATTGCCGGTCGGTGATGTAGCGCTGCGATAATTTGGCCGCGGCAATGATGGCGGAGTCGGATATATCGACTCCGTGGTGAAGCTCATAACGCTCCTTTAAACCACGTAATATTGCAATGGTGTCTTCTTCATTGGGCTCTTCAACCAAAACTTTTTGAAAACGCCGCTCTAAGGCCGCATCCTTTTCAATGTACTTCCGGTATTCATCCAGAGTGGTAGCACCCACGCAATGCAACTCTCCTCTCGCCAGAGCTGGTTTGAGCATATTACCTGCATCCATTGCGCCTTCAGCCTTACCCGCGCCGACCATGGTATGCAGCTCATCAATAAATAATATAATGCGGCCTTCCTGCTTACCCAACTCATTTAATAGCGCCTTTAATCGCTCTTCGAAATCACCTCGGAATTTTGCCCCGGCTAATAACGAACCTAAGTCCAGCGACAGCAGCCGCTTATGCTTTAAGCCTTCTGGTACCTCTCCATTCACAATACGCTGCGCCAAACCTTCAACAATAGCGGTTTTACCCACGCCAGGCTCGCCAATGAGCACAGGGTTATTTTTAGTTCTGCGCTGTAAAACCTGTATGGTGCGACGAATTTCATCATCACGCCCAATTACGGGATCGAGTTTGCCAGCCTCGGCTCGCGAGGTTAAATCGACAGTATATTTTTCCAGTGCCTGGCGGTTGCCCTCGGCTTCTGGCTCGTCAACGGTTTCACCGCCACGCACTTTATCAACAGCCGACTGCAAGCGATCAGCCGCTCCAAATTGAGCTAATAACTTACCCAGCGATGATCGACTGTCTTTCATTGCTGACAATAAAAAGCTTTCGCTGGATATGAATTTATCTCCAGCTTGCTGAGCATGCTTATCCGCCAAATTCAGTAATCGCCCTAGCTCTGGCGACATACTGACATCCCCAGTGGGGTTCTGAATTTTTGCGAGGGCCTCCAACGCCTTTGTAAGCGCGTTACGCAGGCCAACCACATCAAAACCGGCTGATGCCAGTAACGGTCTTACCGCACCGCCCTGTTGATCGAGCATTGCCTGCAACAGGTGCACAGGGTCTATTTGATTGTGGTCACGACCAACGGCCAGGGATTGCGCATCGGACAATCCAATTTGTAACTGATTAGTTAAACGATCAATACGCATAGCAAACGTCTCTCTTTCACTATTGGGGTGTCGCCGATATGAATACACTGTGTATGAAGTGGGGGCTTTGCAACTAAACTCAAGCCACACTCAACGCTGGTAAAAATATGGCTTAGATTGACCTCTCTCATTTCTCATACCCGGATAAAGGTCTAGTATGAGCAAATTGGCGTACACAACGTTGGTAGTATGAATCAAAGGAGATTCTATGGACGGCGAGCGTGAGCACTACTTGTCTGCACTTTTTGAACCGACGTCTGTTGCCGTTTTTGGTGTGAGCGACCGCGAAGATACCCTGGCCAGTGTCGTTTACCACAACCTCATCAATGGCGGCTTCGATAAACCCGTCATCCCAATCAACCCCAAACATGAAAGCATTAAAGGCAAACCCTGCTTTGGCGATCTCGCTGCAGCAGCCATTCCTATTCAGCTCGCTATTATTGCCACCCCCTCCCACACCATTCCCAGTATTCTCGAACAATGCGGCGAATACGGTATTAAATCCGTATTGATGCTTTCTGCAGGGTTTAGCGAAATGGGGCCCGAGGGCGAGGAGCTGGAACGGGCTGTGCGCGAAATAGCCAAGCGTCACCAAATTCGTTTTCTTGGCCCCAACAGCTTAGGTGTTATTCGCCCCTCTTATAATTTTACAGCCGCTTTTACCGACGGCGAGGTTTCCAAAGGCAATATTGCCGTCATCTCCCAGTCTGGAGCCGTTTGTACCGCTACCTTAGACTGGGCCGCCAAACAGGGAAAAGGCATTGGCTTTTCGGTGGTTATTTCCAGCGGCATGTCACTGGATGTCGATTTTGGTGAGATTCTCGATTACCTAATTACTGACCCGAAAACCCACAGCATTCTGCTGTACGTGGAAGGCATTCGCGACGCGCGCGCCTTTATGACGGGCCTGCGCGCCGCAGCCAGGGTAAAACCCGTGATTGTGGTGAAAGCCGGCCGCCATCAAGCCAGCATGGAAGCTACCCAATCTCACACCGGCGCTCGCATGGGAGACGACGACGTATTCGACGCCGCTATCCGACGCGCGGGCGTTGTTCGCGGCATGCATTTGGGCGACTTTTTTACGGCTGCTGCAGTACTTTCACAGGGGTTGCGTGTAAAGGGCGGCGATAAGCTAGCCTTTGTGACAAACGCGGGCGGGCCTGCCGCCATGGCCTGTGATGTGGCTTGTGACCTGAATATTCCGCTGGCAAATCTCAGTACAGACACCATGCAGAAATTAAACGAGGTACTGCCTCCGATGTGGTCTCACGGCAACCCTGTAGACATTCTTGGCAATGCCGACGCCGACCGCTACGAAAAAGCCACCAAGTTGGTACTTGACGACCCTGAAACCAGCGGGGTCATTGTGATTCTAACACCGCAGGCGGTCACCAACCCGTCTAAAGTGGCCGAACGAATTGCCGAACTGGGACGCAAAAATAAACGTAAACCCATCCTCACCTGCTGGATGGGGGAAAAACTTGTGCAGCCTGGGCGAGACATTCTTAACGATGCCGCCATACCCAGCTTTCGACTACCGGAAACCGCTGTGCAGGGGTTTTCATACCTCACCGATTTTTATCGTAATCAGCAACTTCTCCTACAAACACCCGGCCCGCTATTCCATGAAAACAAGCCCGATATGGAAGGTGCTAATTTCATCATCGAAAATGCCCTTGGCAACAAGCGGACGGTGCTAACAGAAGCGGAATCTAAGGCTGTGTTAGCGGCCTTTCACATTCAGGTTGCTCCAACTATGCTTGCCACAACACCCATGGATGCTGTGATTGCAGCGAAAAACATGGGGTTTCCAGTGGTAATGAAAATCCTCTCGCAGGATATTTGCCACAAATCAGATTTCGGCGGTGTACGCTTGAATATAACCAGTGTTGCAGCCGTGCACGCTATTTTTGACGAACTGATTGATGTAGCAAAAAAACACTGCCCCGAGGCCAACATTCAAGGCGTAGCCGTCGAACCTATGATCCACTCCCAATCCGGGCGTGAGCTGAGCGTGGGCATTTCCCAAGACCCCATATTTGGCCCCGTAATTACCTTTGGGGGAGGCGGTAACACCATAGAGCTATTGGCCGACAGGGCCGTTGCCCTGCCACCATTGAACCGGCTACTGGCCAGAGACTTAATTTCCCGGTCCCGGGCCGCGCGACTACTGGAGACATTTAGGGGTATGCCCGCAGCCAATGTGCAGGCCGTTGAAGATGTGCTCCTCAGTATTTCAGAAATTGCCTGCGAAATTCCACAAATCCGCGAGCTCGAAGTCAACCCACTAATTACCGACAGTGAAGCCGCTATCGCGGTGGATGCACGCATCGTGCTGCAAAATTACCGCACAACCGCACATAGCTATTCGCATACGGCAATACACCCCTACCCCAGCCACCTGACCAAGGACGTTTTACTGGCCGGGGTGCACCCTTGTACTATCCGCCCCATCCGCCCGGAAGACGCCGAAATTGAGAGTGATTTTGTTGAAGGACTATCGGAAATGGCCAAGCATTACCGGTTCATGAACACTTTTCGCAAATTGCCTCCCGATATGCTCGCTCGCCTAACCCAGATCGACTACGACCGTGAAATGGCATTAATTGCGGTTGTTACAGAGCGCGGGCAAGACATCCAAATTGGGGTGGCTCGCTATGTTATGGGCATAGACGGAGAAAGCTGCGAATTCGCCATCGCCATTGCCGACCAGTGGCAGGGCAAGGGACTTGCCCAGCATTTCATGAATGAATTAATGAGCTACGCCCGATATCAAGGGCTAAGAGTCATGGAGGGAGAAGTCTTATCTGACAACCAAAAAATGCTGAAGCTAGCGAAAAACCTTGGGTTCAGCATTAAACGTTACCCAGATGATACCACCTTAGTTAAAATTACACGGTCGCTGGCGCTAGATTAAACTAGGCGCTTATTCTTTCCAGATCAACGTAGTAAAGCGACCGGTTCGGCCGTCTCGCCTGTAGGAATAGAACCGGCTCTGATCACTGTACGTACAAAGGTCTCCGCCAAACACCTGACTAACGCCCAAACTTTCGAGTTCAAGCCTCGCTAAACGGAATAAGTCGGCGTGCAGCTTTGCGCCACTGTCCAGCGCACGGCGGTTTTCACCCACTACCGGGTCTACCAGACGGAAAGCGCTATCCACCATAGAAGCATACCCTCGGGCTCGGCCCGCTTCACCAAACGCCCGATAAACGTCGACCCCCACCACAAAATGTAGCGCTGAAATGGCGGGCCCTAAATAAGCCATGATGCGGTGCGGCCGTGATCGAAAAGCTAACAAGGCGGCCGGCAGTATGCCATTGGCGAGGCCACGCCAGCCTGCATGCACGGCAGCGATTTCACTTCCATCCTCCGCGCAAAAAAGAACCGGCAGGCAATCCGCAGTCATAACAGCGCAAACCTGCCCCGACTCCCGCGTAAAAACACCGTCGGCGTTGAGTGGCGTTGTTGTCGAGAGTCGCATGCTCGGGCGAGGTTGAATGACACGGGTACTGTGAGTCTGATTAAGCCACATGGGCTCGGAA
>ENA-OREC01000739-OREC01000739.1-marine-metagenome-genome-assembly--contig:-NODE-739-length-14238-cov-13.182685_pt1 | contig 14238 bp, 14 predicted proteins | sample MGYA00248626_ERZ508543 | MGnify/ENA primary metagenome ERZ508543 (study PRJEB26211, sample SAMN05518279) | marine metagenome | isolation source: Puget Sound, Washington, USA | host: Bankia setacea... | reverse complement strand
CAATGACCATCCATGTTTATGACCTGTCAATGACCATCCATGTTTATGACCTGTCAATGACCATCCATGTTTATGACCTGTCAATGACCATCCATGTTTATGACTTGACAATGACCATCCATGTTTATGACCTGTCAATGACCATCCATGTTTATGACCTGTCAATGACCATCCATGTTTATGACCTGTCAATGACCATCCATATTGCTGTTATATCTGTGAATGTTCAAGGCTTATATACACTTGCCCGACTTTCAATACAGCTCATGTCCGTCTTTCATGTTTGGTGGTAACAAATATTTATAATGACAATGCAACGGATTGTTTCAATTGAGGATTGGTTATCAACCACTCTAATAGATAGGACGATCATGCAATAACATGTTTTGGGGTATAACATGGCTTTTGAACTACATTTTTGGGGGAAAATCCGTATGACGAATTCTAACTTTTGTCCAATCGTCTGTTCCACCGAGAATGTTCTCGACGGGAAGGACACGTACTAGCAAGGTAACAACTGATGTTCTCGAGTTGTTTTTTATTAGTTATACATGTATTACATTTTCCCCGGAGAGGCACGGGTACAGACTTCGCTTGGAGAGTGAAAGGTTTATCTCGTTCATTCCCCAACTCAAAGTATAAACTTTTTCTTTCGTTACTGTTAAAATACGCATGACGCACACGTTATCTCGAGGACTCTTGATTTTAACGATGTGCGCACGATTAATTTTGATGTGGATTACAAGTTCATTATATACCATCATCTGTAGTTGTTCTTATAGGATAAGCCAGTGTTTACGTTTTAAAAGATCTACGTTGTTTATCGGTTTTAAAGATATTTCTTGTTTGTTATATAATAATGAAGCAGGTAACAAGAAACAAAACTCCATATGTAACGTTGTTGTCCACTTTATACTGGTAGTTAGACATAATTATATACAGATTGGTGTAAACTTAGTGGTTGATGTGGACAGTGTAATCTGAATGGTATATACTTATTTTGAACTGATATTTTGAATGAATGTGCTAGTGTACATACATTGCAACTATAAGTTAACATCTTTCCCCACACTATATAGACTCGTATACATAGTGCAAGCTAGCTTAGACCTTCTAGAGATAGCTTGTGTTTTGAGTTAATCTAATCCGTGAAATCAGGCGTGGTAGTTGTTGAATTGTTTATACTAAAACAGAAATAACGTGTTACGAAATATCCTTTAAACATGTGTCGATTGCATACTCAATACATGGAACATGACAAAACAGTCAATTGTGATAAGTGCAAAAGTTGGATATACACGTAGGAGCGCCATAACAAGTTAAATCGTTCGGTATAGATGTAGTTGGAATTGTTTTCTAATACGTTGTGAATTGTAACCAGAATACCAAACACACACACAAGCCTGAACTCTCAATTGGAAGCATGCATTCTTCCTCTTAATTAATTCATATTCTAGTAATCTCTCTACCCGCGCCCTTCTTTCCCTCTCTCTCTCTCTCTCCCTCTCTCCCCCTCTCCCTCCACCCCTCTCCCTTTTCATCTGTCCTCCCCACGCTCTATCCACCCGCCCGTACACTCTCCAACGCAGTGATCTCCCCTGACAAGTAGAAGATTAAGAGAGACTGCAAAGAACAACTCAACTCTGCATTGGAGATTGCCGCCCGTAGTTGAACTGAAAGTCGTTTGGTGTATTTCAAACGTACATTTGTTCTCTACCTTTGAGTTTTTAGCGATGCATGTTATCTAGCTGTCCATTTGTGTTTATTTCAGCTGTTTATGGACACCAAACTTCGAGCAATCATTGACCCTACTCATTTAAGGAAGGACTTCAGACGTTATATAGAGTCAATGGTGGAGGTGGTGTGGTTGATGACGACGGTGGATCCACCGATGAGAATCTACTGGCAGCAACAAACAGAGAGAGTAAACACAGACTTCTTCCACTACTTTGACAGGAGAGGTGACTTTGTGAACCAGACTGTTTGGCCAGCTATCTTTATGCATAATACTGGAAAACTGATATACAAAGGACATGTACTAGCAATGTAAACAACTGATGTATTTATAAAGGACACTTACTAGCATTGTAAACAACTGATATATTAAGGACATGTACTAGCAATGTAATCAACTGATGTATTTATAAAGGACACTTACTAGCAATGTAAACAACTGATACATTAAGGACATGTACTAGCAATGTAAACAACTGATGTATTTATAAAGGACACTTACTAGCAATGTAAACAAATGATACATTAAGGACATGTACTAGCAATGTAAACAACTGATGTATTTATAAAGGACACTTACTAGCAATGTAAACAACTGATATATTAAGGACATGTACTAGCAATGTAAACAACTGATGTATTTATAAAGGACACTTACTAGCAATGTAAACAACTGATACATTAAGGACATGTACTAGCAATGTAAACAACTGATGTATTTATAAAGGACACTTACTAGCAATATAAACAACTGATGTATTTATAAAGGACACTTACTAACATTGTAAACAACTGATATACAAAGGACATGTACTAGCAATGTAAACAACTGATGTATTTATAAAGGACACTTACTAGCAATGTAAACAACTGATATATTAAGGACATGTACTAGCAATGTATACAACTGATGTATTTATAAAGGACATGTACTAGCATTGCTACACTGATGTGCGTTAGTGATAGTGGACATGAATGTGAAAGTTTTAGCAGGGTAGTTTCAAACACATGTTGAGTCGTAGTGTTGCTGTCACACGTGTTGTCGTCGATCTGCAAAACACACTGATATATCAGAAATAAAACATATGTATCCGTGTTTTATCGCGGTAATAAATTATGGTCATTACTCTTTGTGTTATCCAATGACAGCCTTTAGCCCTTCACATTGTATTTAACCTTGACCCACATGTAATAACAAAACTCAATATGAACACAACTTTGACATTGATACATCATGGACAGTCGAGAGTTGGTAGTCACAGATTATCTTGCTGTGACTCATTTTTAGAAAAATACCCAGTCCAAGAACAACATGTGACGGTATGCCATATCAGGACTATGTGTGATTGGTTAAGTTGAAGTTTCAGCTGCTATAAAACAGTACATGTTGGTAAAACACACGTTATAGATTGACCTGTAGTAACATATTATATACGTTGGGCACTCTGTATTACATTTGTTTTGTTTAAACCATTTCATTTGTGATTTGTCGTCTTTGAAATTACTGTTAGCTGAGAAAGTTGTATACTGACATGTTCTACCGTTTATGGTGTCATCAACGTGTATGTATTCTTACAGAAACTACCATATAACCTTGTTTATACTAAACATTTAAAAGAACGAACCATGATAGCTTCATTATTTTCATACATACGCTATTCTTATTGTCTCATTTTTAAGGACGTTTCCCTGTAAGTGAAATACAAACACCTACTGGTAAATAAACACGTTTATTCATTGGGACTGGGTGACATGGTGGTTCTTCTTTTTTACTCTTTCTCCTTTTTGTCTTCTCTCCTTAATTTGCATTTTCCTTTCACATACCTTATTATGTTTTTAATTTTGTTCTATGAAATAAATAACAATAGCAAATGTATAATGAAATTATTGTAATAATCTTAAATTCATGAATAATGTTTAGAAATTGAATCTGAAATGTTTGTGTTACATTGCTGCCATTTGCATATTTGTATATACCTGTTAGGGAGCGGGCTTTACATTAGTTGATATAATGTTCTGCCCAATCCCGTGCTGTATTTAAGGCCATAAATATGTGTAAACTAAGTGAAGCTCCTTATTATTTATGATTCACACAAGTCAGTGAAGTGAAAGACATGCAGTTGTGCCAGTATTTTCACGTTGATAGTCAGGCATGGTCTAGAGCTATGGTTGCTAACGAAACACATGCTGTACAACATCTCTATAACTGACATACTTACATATCTCGTTATATAATGTCGATGTAAACAATTGTGGAACTACTAGTACAAGATGTTTTGATGAAATGAAGATTACTTAATCATTAGTCTATGATCAGCAAACTTGTTTATGTAAACGTGACTGTTTTGTTCATACCAATCTGAAATACCGTTATCTGTTTCATTTATATAAGTGTCTGTAATTCATAACATCCATATTGGAAACAAAGAAACCAACGAATGAAATTAGTGTTACAAAGTTGTGAAGTTATACCGTTATTTATGAACCTAATGTATTATAGTTTTAGTATAAACAGAGTACGTTCACATGTCTCTATATAATAAGGTTTAGCAAATAAACTGATCCAATGGTATCACAATGTCATTGAGTTCTACTCATTCTACTACTACACACATGTTTATACCGCCAGTCGACGTTATCAATGGCCCAAAACATCCAGAACAACGTGTTACAACATGTGACCATTATGTCAACCATTGAGTGTCACGCTAGAAACACAGGAATTCCTTACTACCACTGTCCACATAGATAACTCTTTACCTAAACCGTTACTAACATGATTGATGGTTTAGTTCTTACATAAAATAAACTTTACGTAACGTGGGTGCCTACTATAAATTCATTGTTTCCCGTGTAGGTGTTCATAAAATTAAATTGAACTCAAGAGATAGAGCACCGTACAGACTTGATATATTCTCACAATGCATTTCTCGACGTTAGTAGTTGTATGTTCAGCCTGTGTTAGTGTGTCACTGGCACAAGTGTTTGGGGGCGGAGGATGTCCAGATGCACAAGCTCAATCTACGTTCGAGCTTGACCGGGTATGTACTATAGTATTCACATTTCTGTCTACGCATTTGCTTCCATCTTTCTGGTGAGGCTATAAGCTGTATGCTTTTGTATTTGACAATCCGTTCTCTTCTATACTGTTATTTTGTTTAATTTGTGTATTATTCAAGAGCACCATTTAGGTATTTGCTAGTGACAACTTCAATGCTAGACGTACAATAACCACAGTTAGAACGTTATCAAAATGTACACCTATTGTCATTGTTCTTATGTGTTAATCAGAGTTATAGAGGATATTTATGTGAAGATTCAGCGTGATCGTATAAAGCTGCAATATGTAATTATTTAACTTGTAATAGTTTGTTGTAGGCTAACATTCAGATGTTCTTTGAAACACTATTGCATCTTCTGTTTGCAGTATCTCGGTGACTGGTATGAAATCTACAAGTTCTACGCAGCCTTTGAGAACGGACAAACATGTGCCAAGGCTCACTACGAACTCAAACCTGACGGTCACATCAAGATCTTCAACAGCGGATTCAAGTAAGTAGTCGTAGTTTCAGCCTGAATATCTGTAAATCAGTCTTACTCATTCCCACATTTTAGTACTGGTACGTGTTTATGGATTTGACAAACTGTGCATGGATTTTTTGTTTGTTTTGCACGTACATGTATATCCTGTTAGCCGTATATCAAATTAGTCATAACATACATTAGCGTCTATGCTTGGTATTATTCAAAGCTAAAACATGTGGTTGAAAAAAATCAATTAATATTTATTGATACATGTACTTGTACTTGTACCTGTTTATGTTGTTACTTTCTGTTTAACTTATATATCATTACATAACATAAAACTCTTCAAACTGCTCTGAGAGTGTATTTGGAAAAGGCTCACATAAAATGTTTGTCATTTTGAAACATAACATAGTTAGTAATGGTTATATCATTAAGTACGCCGATCGATGGGAGACACCGGACATTGATTTTACCCCGAGTTGTTAGCAGCATACATTGTGTTTAGAGGGTCTATATTTGTCTCGTTCACAGCGATGGTAAGCCTACTAATGCTACAGGAGATGCATATATCCCAGACGCTGATAAAGCACCTGCTAAATTGAAGCTCAGATTCTCCTCATGTAAGTATATAGTAACTAGTTGTAAACAGTGGAGACAACTGGTGTAGAATGTATTAGCACTGTGGAATGTGTACTGTTGGGCTGTTGTTATCGGTAATTCCTTCTCAACTAAATATTTCGAGAACTGTCTGCCAATGTGGGGTTAATTCAACAGGCATGTACACGCGTCTCGATATATAGTTAAATAATTTTAGTCAATGGTCTGAGCTTTTAAATTCCAATAAGTATATCTTAGTTTAAACATAATTATGACCTATACATAGTATAGCATTGGGCACTTAATTGTAGCACTTTCCTGAAACAAAGCATACATAACGTCAAAAATATAAACACCATAAAACATGCTTTTTTCAAAAGCGCGACAGTAAACTGATAATAATAAGTTAAAGAAGGAAAAAATGCTAAATACGTAGGCCTTATCATTAACCACAAACATTTTCATTTTTAACTTTTTACCACGAACAATGCAATAACAACACATTTTAAGGCAGTGTGTTTAGGTCAAATGTTATCAAAACTATAATCAGATTGTGTTATGAGTAATTCCTTTCTGGTATGTCCTAATTAGTAATGACCGCGTTTTTCTATTTCAGTGGCTCCCTATGGTAACTACTGGGTCCTGGATACCGACTACGACAACTACACGTTCATCTATTCCTGTAGCGGCGTCCTGGGCATCACTCACTACGAGTTCGCCTGGATCTTGTCCCGTCATCCTAACATCACAGACGACACTAAAACCAAACTGTTTAACGAGGCCGAGGCGTTTGGCATTGACACAACCCACTTTAGATTCCAAGATCGAACCGGTTGCCCCGACCTACCCGACACGCTTGTTACAGACGAGTCAGATGTACTTGGATAATACTGATAACAGTAACATTATTAATTTGTGATAATAGATAATAGTTTGTTGTGTAAATGTTGTTAATATGTTTATGTCGCGTTTTATTTTTACTTTTTCTTGAAAATGCTTTTTGTTATCCATGTTCTTTGCTGTGAATTGATCAATTGTTGTGTTGACGCTATTTTGTTGACCTTTTGAAAATAGATAAATAAAATGTAAAGAACAACATCGAATATTTATTCCCTTCATTTGTTTCAAAGATGGCACAGCGAGACAACATCTATAAGAAAAAAACGTAATGCCCCAAATAACAGTAAACAGTGATACATATACAACGGCTGCATGTATAACAGTTCTACCTACGAGAGATGCATGTCCAATGTTGCTAAGTCATAATGTTTTTTTAATCAATTGGACTTGACCGTTCTGTCGCTAGTTTATTGGTACTTCAGTTTGTTAAGAGAAACACACACACGAGTATTTCTTAGTGAAGGTGTGATCATGTCGATAAACTCACACATATATAGACTGTTTGTATTAGGTACACACACACACACACACACACACACACACACACACACACACACACACAATACTTCAATAGTAAACGTATAAGATGTAAAAGCACATAGGAAGTAAAACAACGAACAAGTCAAACAACACGTTACAAAACTAGACAATATTAACGTATCGTAGTTAGGTATGTTTCCGATATATTTCCAATCAATTGTTGACTGTAAAGTCATCATCTCTCCATAACTACACACTTAAGCGTAAGCGAGCAATGTTAATGATATTGACTTCAGTCTACGCGGAAGTTCCTGACTTAGTTCGTTTGGTCGCATTCTTTTTCAGACCTAAGGTACGCTGTTTCTTCAGTGTGTCTTTCAACAGAAGTGCGTAACTGACCATGTCCTCGTACATACCCTCCGTTTCAGTATCCGCTATAATCGGTACAACCATCATGCATACACTGTCGATCGTCTGAAAGTGACAAAACGCGTAGCTTCAAAGAATCGTTGCTATCTCATTGTTTCCAAAGTCGGGTTCTTTCTGTTAATCAGGTTTGTCTCAAGAACTATATTCACGAAACATCGAGTGTATATTGAAAGAACCATAACTGATTGATTAAATATATCGTACATATATCAGATCTATGAAAAGATACCAAATCCGATTTAAATACAAACCGTACACAAATTATACGCTTTCAAACCCACTTACCCTGCCGGTGCCGCATTCAAGCAAGATGTCCCTCCTCGTAAACTGGCCGGCGATGTACCCAGAGTCGTGCAGCTGTATCAGTGTTTCTATGACAGACTTGGCGACAAACCAGCACTCGTTAGGCGCCAGACTGTGCTTTTCTTGGTGGTTCTTCAGGGAAACCATGTGTGGTTCTACACAAAACACTATCTTTCCAAAGTCTAGCAGTTTCTGAACTCTGTCATCCAATACGTTCTCTGAATTTAAAGTTACATATTCTATAGACATGTATATACTTAGACATTGATTTTTTTTTATGTAGACCTACACATAATTGGTCAAGTTAAAAAAAAAGAGAATACAATAAAACGCATATTGTGTTTCTGTTTAAAATGAACAGTAGAATGAGTAACAGACAGTTCAACGACTGTGTTTTATCAACTTGTACCTACACAACATGGTTACATAAAACAACACAAAGCAGTTAACACAATGAAGGAATGGACTCACCTAAAACTACACCTTTTAGCTGGTTGTTTTTAAGATATCCGATTAGTTTGTGAAACAGTTTGCTGGATTTCAAGGCAAAGATTGAGTAGAGTAGAGGGTTGATTGCAGCGTGTAGAGGGAGCAGAAGTATCGTCATCCAGTCAGATATGGCGTCCTCAATGGTTTGTCCTAGCATCAGTAGTATACCTGCACGTTTATAAATATAAATAATACATAACAAGCTGAACGTAGTTTAATTTGATTTAGCTCTTAGATACTCTAAGGAAGCCGTGTTCGGTGTTCTCAACCAACTACATGTGTTTGACTCTCATATTACTTAATTTGTATTCGTTTTTTGTCACAGTGTAAACTACAGAGACACAGCCAATGCATTACGTCATACAATACGCTTTGCTTTGCAGCAGCTTTCAAATTTGTTTATTATAAGTTTTTTTCGGAAACACTATTAATATTGATCTTAATGAATTTGTTTAACAATATCATATAATTTAAGACATATTCTTTAACCAGATAAACGCAAACCAATTATAATTATTCAATTACAATTGTAACCATAATTATTTAATTATTTTGAGGTTTTAAGGGGTACAAGTGCTAGTTAATTACAATACAACTATACAACTGAATACTGCTTACTCCTTACCGCCGACCAATGAGTGTTATTATAGAGTCCAGTATACAATGTATATTTAGTTGTGACGCGTTTCAAATATTATCTTGCCTATATCATTGAACTATGTCGAAACAACCTATTTTATGAAATTTAGAATTACCTAATATCGATATAGGCAGTAGACATACACAGTTTAACATGGAGACTAGAGCCACGTTTCTTGTAACATCTCTGTCCTCCATCTTTCTTAGCATGAGAGTTTGTCTCCCCTGTTGACGACTGGTATGAAATACATAAGAGCATATTCAAACAATGTACCTAGATTGATCATGATTCGACAAATAAACGACAATTTGGTTATAAATATATATATTTATCTTTTGACATAATTATAAGTATTCGTAATGAAAAGGCTACATGGACTGATTCAACACCATCTTTTAAAATGTTATACTGTTATGGAGCCAGGCGTTTCGTGTCATCTATTATTGTGTTACTTATATAAGATTATAGTAGTTCTATTTCTGAGAAGTTAATACTTTACAGCAATATCATGACTTGTCCAACAGCTATGACGACGAGCATTAAGAAGTTGAAGAACACACATATGAACGTGGTATATTCCCAGCCTCCCGTATGATCGTTTGTCAAGGGCAACGCCAAACAAACTGCAGATCTGATACAAACAAATGAATACATGTTTTAAGAAATACAAGAGTCCGGCAAGAAAAGAAATACACATAAAAACACCTAAAGCCGAACTGTTATGTGTATTTCTTTCGCAGATAGACTTCCATGTATGTATTTTCACGACACAGTGTAAATGATCTTATAAAAATAACACAGATGTTTGTGTATAACATAAACAAAGATGATCTTACATACAGAAACAAGTAGATGTTCCGCATTGAAACGGCACAGTGCCTAAATAGATCATGGTACAAAATATCAAAATGTTTTAACTCAACGTAGTAAGAGTTCAAATGCAATTTAAAACAGTTTTAATGTATCCAAGGAGATGTAGTTTATGATGACATCTATATTAAACAATCTACTTCGTTACTTTCATTTCCTTTTATTATATTTCTTAGCCTGTGTTGCATTGGATTCCGTTTTTTACTCCGTAACAATACATTTATAAATGGATCCTGGCAACATAGCAATTGCCCGTAAGCGATAATACTAGCGTCAATTATTTACTTGGGTACATACTTCGTATAAAAGTCTTCGCTGAAATATCCAAGTTTTATGAGAGGAAATCCGGCCATCAATATTCCGACCAGCCAGACAACGACAATGAATCGCCATGTACTGGAGCTCGACAGACTTGTTTTGTGTTGGTTTGAAAACGTTACCACACTTCTTTCGATGGTAAGAAGACAAACGAACATTAAAGCTACTTCGGTTGACAAAAAGGCCAGAAAACCTGAAAAGGATGTAGTTTTGTTAAAGTTTGGTGCTGTATTATTTATAAGTGCGGTTTGGTAAATGATTGAAAGGAACAATATAACACTAGTCGTTTTAGTAGTGTCCTTAAACAGGATATGGGGGACAACTGTAGCAACATCCAACCTTTAAATTATCACTGATGTTCAAGAGAACTTACATTGTTTGTCGAACAAATACATTTAAATTTAAAAACAAGTGAATCAGTATCTGTATTTCCTTATAGAAATAAGTCGAAACATCCTAACCTTTACAGACTTGTATTAATGTACACTATTGTTTAGTACCTCGTTATATTTATTCATAGAAATCCAGTATAGATTAATTAATCCATTCTGAATTAGTTTGATTTTGCGTATACACAATTGGTCCTCTTTATGCTGTCTGTATGTTGGGCATGACACACTGGACAGTTCAAAGAAGAAAACATATTCTATGGTGTTAAAAGGTTAACGAGAGATGAGTCAACTTTGGTTGATAGTAAATGTGTGTACATAGATGACGATTTAGTGATCATACAAAACTTTTTTAATTATTAGATATTCATGAAGAAACAAAAGATCAAACACACTCACCTGCGACTGTGCAAGATTGGCTCTCTCTCCATGCAAAGTCATCCACTATATAATCCCCCCTATATCTAAAGTCATTTCCAACTATGATCACTACATAGACTCCCATTAGGAAATCGGACACACCGAGGTTGACAGCCAGAACCCCATTGGACGTCGTGAAGGTCTGTCGCTCCAGGAGTATTCGGTAGACCATTATAAGCACATTTCCAAATATTCCAATCACACCAACCATCCAAAGAATGGTCCGTGCTGTACTGCTGCTAATAAGGTCATTACATGAAGAAAAATCGCTCTCCCCTGGATGACAGTTTGACAGCGAAAGAGTATCAGGCTTCAGACAACACAACATAAATACATCCGATGACAACTCAGACAACGAAGTCAATGCCATTAATACTCCATCGCTTACCTCTTGGATACGATTATGCCTTAGGTCCAAAACTTGCAAGCTATCCAGACCAAGAAAAGCATCTTCCATCAAAGTGCTGATGAGATTTGTCGACAGATTCAGAAACACCAACGCATCCAGACCTTCAAACGTTTTCGGATGAATTGTTGAAAGCCGCATGTCCGTTAAAGAGAGGGTTTTCAACGATTTCAAACCAGTAAAAGCGTTTGTGTGGATCCTTTCGAGAAGATTGTTGCCGTCAAAATGAATCTGTTCTAGTCGTACAAGATCTTGAAAGACAAGTGGACGAATGACTAAGATACCATTGTTGCTTAGGTCCAGCCGTATGAGATTGTGAAGACCTCGGAGCGATTCCTCATCCGGTACAAAGTTATTGTTAGCCAGATTGAGATACGTCAACATAGAGTGTTGTGTTGAAGCGAAAGGTTGTGAAGAGTTAGAGATGGTCAACGAACGGGAGCCTTTGTCAATAGAACATAGTAACTCGTCGTCTAAATACGGACAATCGTAAATACCATCACACAGTCTGTCTGCAGAAAGACACATGGTAGAGTTTCGACATCGTAGAGATCCGTGGCAAGTTCGGTTCGCTGCAATGCAAATTGTTTGTGGTTGAACATATAAAGTCTACTTGTATCTTCACATATATCCAAACTTAATTGCGCTTACATCTCAAGAGAAGATACTGAAAAGACGATGGAGTTGCAATGGTGGTTCGTGACATTGTCGTAATAAGAAGTGATGTTTAAGACCATGACCACAATCGGCATGTTATATACATATTAAATAAACAGTACTCGATAGTGTTTACATTAGTTGTTATTACCTGTGCAGAAATCCTCATCCGAGTTATCCAGACAGTCTGACCTCCCGTTACACAGGTAATGTACTGGGATACAATACCCGGAACCACACTTGGCATAGCCAGGATTGCACACACGCTCAGCTGTGAAAAAGTACATTCTCATGGCAAAACAATCAAAGGTACTTTTTGGTCGCAAAGTTCAAACATAGACTGTACACTATAGGAGGTAAAACTGTTATGATTACTAACACGATGTCGTGGCTCCCTAGTAATTAATTCACATATTAACATGCTTTCTATGTTATGTGTTTAACATGAAACTTTAACTATATTTGTCAAACTTTATATCCGCATTATCTTCTTTGTGTACAATACTTTAATTAGTGGTATTTGTCATTGATATTATGCGTCTATGATCTATGATTCTATATTATACCCTAGTTGGATGTAGAATAATTACTAGTTTTCTACAAAATGTATATGTAGATCCGAACTTACTACAATCGGTCAGATGGGAGAAGTCTTGGCACCCGTACAGTCTATTGTATTTACTGTACTCATAAACACACTGATACTGCTTGTCATACTGCTTCCCATTTCTACACACCAGGTACTCATCTGGCAACACAGGTACCTCTGTAAACACATGCTAATCATCACTTCTCACACAGAAGCATAGTAGAATTGCTAGTAATACAATTTAGTCCCCGATCTTAAGTATTGTGGGTGAAAAGGGTATTTACAAACATAATAAACGTGTAATCGATCATTGAAAACTGCAAATGGAAAGGGGGGGGGGGATATAAAGTACTATAAAAACTTCCTTCTAACTAAATACAAAGTTTCATAAACCTAGATTGCCAATTTATTTAGATTTTGAAGAATCCAGTCTTTGTGGGACAGACATACATACAGACTGACGAACGGACGGACAGATGGACGGAGGGTATATTGTTTCCTCTGGTCAAACTAGAAGGGTACTAAAACAACAACATTTCTCTCACTCTTTAAACGTTAGTATTATATATAACCAGTGATAACCTGGAGTCTGCCACGGAAGAAATGTTTGGATATTCTTTATGGTCTACATATGCATTTTTATCACCTGGGGTATTTTCAAGCAATTAATTTTCTTACTCAAACTTACACGCAAAACTTTGCTAAACCATATAATGCTTATAGAGATACAAACCCAGACACAACTTACTGTTCTCACACGTTAAAGGTCCAACCTTCATATACAGTAATGTTGGTGGCGGCGGCAGTTTATTTACTTCAATAGCCCTAATTGGTAGCCCAATGTTCTTTACTCTGAACAAATCATTCACATATTCTGTATAAGGTAGTTCGTACCACTCTTCCATTTCTCGTCGACATGCACATAGGCTACAATTTATAGGAACAACACTTAATGATATAAAAATCTTTCATTATATAGCCGAACAAAATATATTGACGCATCAAAAGTAAGTTACGTTATGTAGCTATGGTCATTCTTTAGAAGCTATTGCTTGTGTTGTGTTATACGTTCGATATACAAATAAAAAAGAACTGCGTACACATAATACAGAAGTTATCGTACCGGTTTTCGTTATGTGGTACTTCCTATGTTCAAGTAATATAAATACAAACAGTTGACAATAATCTATAAAGAAAGTGTTCGAAGAAGGAACAAAGTAGACAGAGCGGCAATATTTACGTGTCATCCGTGCATGTGGACTGTTTGCCAAGAAGTATGTTATCTTTGTCATTACTATCAATGAATGTTACTTCTATATCAGTGTCATTGGAGTTGTATACACGGTAACACTCAATGTGGACATCCTGCCAACACGTCTCTGTAACGTAGTCATCAAAGCTTTATGTATGGTGGCTGATTTATGCCATTTCGTTCTTTCGTTATTGCAAGGCGAACTAACGAAATAACGAAAAGACGATAGCTTCACTT
>ENA-OREC01000738-OREC01000738.1-marine-metagenome-genome-assembly--contig:-NODE-738-length-14249-cov-13.210133_pt1 | contig 14249 bp, 2 predicted proteins | sample MGYA00248626_ERZ508543 | MGnify/ENA primary metagenome ERZ508543 (study PRJEB26211, sample SAMN05518279) | marine metagenome | isolation source: Puget Sound, Washington, USA | host: Bankia setacea... | reverse complement strand
ACCTTAAACAATTTTGCTTTGTGAAGAAATAAGTGAAAAAATTACGTTATATGCTTTGTGAAGAAATAAGTGAAAAAGAACCTTTACCGGTATATGCTTAAACAACTATGTATGATGACAAACTTGGAGTAGTTTTACATGCTTCATCTATAGATACCATTTCAGGTTTTCAACATCATTTTATTCAGTAGTAAACACATCTATGAGAAACGTTTTGCTTGAATTGTTTCATCACAGTTTTTACACCGTATGTTGTTTAAACTATAAAATATTAACCACATAACCTTCATTGACATTATGAAATCTTTACAGTGAACTGTTAAAAAAACTTGACAGCAGAGTGGTACAGTTAGTGAATCTCTCGTTGTCAGCCTAGATGGATACCTTTTCTGTGCAGTTATTTATGGATGGCAATCTCTGGTGCTTTCTCTCTTGTTTGATAATTCTGAGCATTTACAGGTTCACAACTCATAAGCCTATTACGTATACAAAAGGTATCTTTGTTAAAGTATATGTCTTTATTATATACCCATCAATGTATTGCTTAAAATACAGGCCGTATAGAGCAGTGGAATACAAACCCAACAGATCGCATTTTCCATATCACCACAGTGTGATTTTCCGAATCCGTATTATGCCTGTCTGAAGAACTTTAATAATATGCCAAAAATATGTTTAACTACTTTTAGTACACAGGAAGACCAACGTGTAGATACTTCGAATTAATGTTAATAGATTTATACATGTCTACACATTTAATTTGTTAAAAAAATAATAATGCCAAAACAACATGTATTTCAGGTATCTTTAATAAGTTTTCAATAAGAATTTATCCAAATGTCGCAAATACTGTGATAAGTTGAATGCCGTCTGCAAAGCCCGCTCTACACATATGTGTAAAACGATCGTATTAATAGATTGATGAACGTTCGTCCTTTTTATACACGTCGACACATTAAATTTAAAAACCGCTAGAAACTTTAAATTGCACATGTTTCTTTGATAATTATATCAGTCAAAAACACACACAATCATCTTTGTTCAGAAGCACATACGTATTCGCATCATTGACAGTAACAGTGATTTAAAATACACGCCAGCATCTCGTGTTAAATCACCTGTTGATCACTGCTGTACGTTATGATGTTCAATACATGACTGGGTATGTATATATATATATATATATGTGTGTTGTCTTCTCTATATATGTATATGATAAAAGTAATCCCACTACAGTGTGTTGATCCGGTGAGTTGTATCACGTCTCTTGTTTGTGTAATGCCGTATCACGCTCGACTTGTGAGATAATGCATTACACAAGCAACTCGAACTGGTATTCCTATTCCGTATGTATCACTGGTATTTAAGCACTCTAAATTTGGAAATGTTTGCATTTACAAAATTCGTAAAGTTGCTACTAGCTGGATTATTGGCAGCTCATGATTTTGAGACTTAATATTAATTGGTTTTTAGAGTATACATAATAAGATTTATGTTCTTTTTGTTTTTCAGTTTGTATTTTCTGCTAATTGTAACCCTGTTGAACTTAATTAATACCCAAACTTACGATGTACCAACTTTACATTCAGTGAATTGTATACTAATATTATAGCACAAATCAGTGTAACATGTTTTATGGTTTTACTATGTAGAGCAAAATGTTACCTAGACTGAAATAAAGAACTTGAAGAAGAAAATACCAGCTAGTTACTGGAAAAAGATATGTTTTTGTTTTGTTTGGTATTTGAAAAGTCAAGATGTCTATGTTAACAGGCCTTTTGATACCAAAACTGTTGCCATTCTTTCAGATATTTAGGCAGCATTAATGTGATATTTTATTACAAAATTGAGTTTTCATTTTGAAAGAAAAAAGAGCAGAACATGTCTCAACAAAGCACTTGTACATAGATTTGTTTTATACTGTAACTTTACCCAACTTTCATTTAAACTATCTGCTCCAGTGCGCAGTATTGTGCTTAATAATTCCTTGTCATAGGGTCATATCTGCCTCTCTATTCAGTAGCAACTAGAACCCTTAAGCTTTCACTCCTATAATTAATGCACCAGGCTGCGATCTGAGTCTATCCTATATCACATCAAACCTTCTTTCCCATCAACATATTCCAAACAGTTTCTGGCTGCTTCGTTATTCAATAGCACTTAACACTGTCGACATTAAAAATGTCAATGTCTTTTTTTTACCTATTCAATCCTACAGGGAGGTTAATGAGTAGAGTTGTATTCACAACCCTTGGTCAGACATATTAGTTAACACTTACTACAGGATGGTATAAGTAGACATGGCTTTATAATGATTGTCCAAATGGGATTTTGATAACAAATGCCCTGAACATACCGGTTACTAAAGACTCTCAATGCCTATTATGAAATGCGTGAATTAGACTGTCCATTGTTGTTAAACTCATTGTGTTGGGAAATATATCCATGGTAACCAATGAGTTATATAATTTCTTTTTCTGTTATTGTTAACTCTATGCCCAGAGATTGTGTTGCAAAACCAAATCTGAAAGTACAATTGAATAACAGTTTTCAACTTTAGTCTTTACCAAAGTTCAATAATTGACCTTGTGTAAACTAAAAAAACAATGATTATTCAAACAAATTTTCTGCCCCTGTAGGTGCTTCTTGATATAGTAATACAGAAAATTAGCTTCTTTTTCTTCTAGATCTGTGTGATTTGGACACTTAATTAAGCTAGTTTAACTTCTGTTATTGACTGTTGGACTGTTTTGTGACGGTATGGTTGACCAGAATATGTGCTTGTGTTAACCAAAAATACAATATATGTTACCTTTTATTTGATGGTTACAGTAAAAGTCTTGTTTGCTTCAAAAGTATCACGATCAATTGCACTTTCTTCATGTCTTGAAAGCTTATTGAATGTGTTAGTTCTTGTATCAAAAATAATCTTGCCATGTTTGACTGTATTTTGCTTTCAGTTGTTTATATTGTATGAGCTTGGCAATAACTTCCAGCCTTAGCATGTATCAACCATTCTTGCAGCATAGCATTGACTTTCAGTAAACATTTATTTCTTTACTGATGGCTACCATACCACACCCATCACATATTCATCAATTATGTTTTGGCATTGTTTATATCCCATCTTTATCTTTAAATATCATCATTTTAAAACATCATCTTTTCTTCACTTTTTTCCTTGATCAAACTCCCCCTGCTCTTACATTGTCATTATTTTGTCTTTTGGACCTATATAACCCCCTTTGTGTTGTGGTGTTGTGAAATTTAACCAACTCATATCCTCAACAAGCTTCCTAAAGACATATTTCAACACTTTCCAATAACTTTCATAACATAATATTATTCGTCGAAAATTTAACAAATAGACTTAAATACCACTATTACAAATTCATTGTGAGTCACCTCTAGCCTTGGTACAAACATTCATTTCTCAATGACCATAATAACTATATGTAATTATCATTTATTTCCGAACATTAAAATTAGTTGTGATTCATCTCTGAACCATTGTACTTTAGTTTCACTTTTTATAGATTCCAAGCAGCTTCTATCATTCAGATATTAATGAATCACTAATCTCAGCCAATCTTCATAACTTCATCTGGATGTATTTACTAATATTGTGGAAAAGATTTTTAATTGTTGAATGCATTGGATTTAATAATGTAAATAATCATGCCCCACCAAAAGAAGGGCTAAACAAGTTGTAGAGCAAAATATACAACAATTTAAACCCAGTCATTTACTACTATGAAATATATATACTGTTTGTTCATTTGTTTGTTTGTTTTTGATTCATAAAACTAATTGCGTAATTAATTTAATATTTTTAGTTAAATTAGGATTATTTGTAGAAATGTTAACAACTGTTATATGTCGGGACATGTTAGCAACTGTTATATGTTGGGACATGTTAACAACTGTTATATGGTGGGACATGTTAACAACTGTTATATGTCGGGACATGTTAGCAACTGTTATATGTCGGGACATGTTAGCAGCTGTTATATGTCGCGACATGTTAGCAGCTGTTATATGTCGGGACATGTTAGCAGCTGTTATATGTGGCGACATGTTAGCAACTGTTATATGTCGGGACATGTTAACAACTGTTATATGTCAGGACATGTTAGCAACTGTTTTATGTTGGGACATGTTAACAAGTGTTATATGTCGGGACATGTTAGCAGCTGTTATATATCAGGACATGTTAGTGACAATAATGAAATGCGTTAATTTTGCGTTTTCTTGCTTTGAATTTCACTACAATTGAGTCCTAACATGTTGATTAAGTTATTATTTTGCTGTGTTACTAAGGTTTTGTTATTTATTGCTTTGTTAATAGTGTTATTGGAACAATATGATAACCCTTGTATTGTACTGCTCTCAAGTCATTAGTATTTCTCTATAACTATACAGTAGTCTTGCAATTAAAACCACACCAGTAAACTAGACAAAACTGTATTATCAATTATATATAATACGTTGCTTGTACCACGAGAGTGTACAGTTATTTTTGGAAAACTCCAGCATACATCAGGCTCCAGATTGCATCTATTTTCACGTTCTCAGTTAAAACATATGTTTAAACATTTTGTATATAGTTAATTGTTATCAGCTGTGTGTTTCCACTGTTTTAAACATTGAATAAATAATTTATATCCAACATAGTAATTTTGTTCTGTTTATTATTAACCTTTATTATTATTCCTCAGAAAGTGTGATTTTTTGGAAGTTCATGTTGTATTTCCTTGTCCTTTTCACCGTCCATACATCAGATAGAAAACCATATACAAACAATGAAAGTATCACAAGGAAATAACACTTGCGTACAATTGATAATAGAGGTTCCCCATATGTATTGTTAATACTAGTGATCTATAAACGCATATGTATGATGACAATGTAAGATTGCAAAATGAAACAACCTGCGTACATGCACACACCTGCTACGTTATAGAATACTGTAACATTTAAACCAAACATTAATAGTAACTTATTCTTTCCTTGCCCTTTTTAGATTAAATTGTGTTACCGAACCCTAGTTTCACTACGCAATATTCAGAGTCCATTGTTCAAATCTAGAAGAAAAAAGCTCGCTTTAACATATGGTTCAATAGTAAGTATAGTGTGTCATTTGTAGATATGATCTTGTCTTATGCACCAAACACGTCGCGAGTAGAATTGAAACCTGAGTTGGTACAGAGGTATTGCACACGACATGTCCTTTATCAGACGCGTTATATCGCAGAAGGAGACCAAAAACAACGAATCAATGACATTAACACATAGAGGAAACTCGTATGTTGTTGATATGTACTGTTAAAGTCAATATAAAGTCAACAGTTCATACATCACTGGTAAGACTTACTCTCCTAATTATGATAGTTTGTGATTGCAGTAGAATCAACGAATATTTAGGTGTGCTTAGTCATTATGGACACTGTTTGAGATACCGACAACGTAGAACTTGTCGACCACGTAAGACATGCCGACACCGAAGGGCTTGCCGATAACATAGGACTTGTCGACAACGTAAGACTTTCCGATAACGTAGGACTTTCCGACAACGTAGAACTTGTCGACAACGTAAGACTTTCCGATAACGTAGGACTCGCCGACAGCGCATGACTTGTCGACAACGTAGAACTTGTCGACAGCGTGAGATTTGGTGATAACATAGGGCTTGTCGTCAACGTAAGACATGCCGACAACGTAAGACTTGCTGACAACATAGGACTTGTCGACAACGTAAGACTTGCCGATAACGTAGGACATACCGACAACTTAGGACTTATAACACCACAAAGTATGATTTCCTAATGGTGAAACGTGCACTATAAGCAAAATAATGAAAAGTAAAGTGGTGAGAACAAAACTTGCTCAAGGGTAACAAAAAGTTACCCGTCTGACTTTATCACTTGATTGTACTCTCACTCATAATTAAATTTTTTAAAAAGCTATACAAATGTACATCAAATCATGTGTCAACAGGAAAAATAAGATCTAAACCAAATTTATACTTTCATGATTTTTCGAGATGGGCGCCATTCGATATCGGTAATATTTTTTAAAATTGTGTTCAACACGGCAATTGGTATGAGCACTGTTACTTTATATATCAAGTTTCATGTTAATTGCCATTTTTAAAATTGCCGCCGTTCCCACCAATTTCAATTTTCAGATTGGGTCCATAGCTAAAAATGTTTTCCATGACATATCCTACAATCATGCAAAGTTTCATGCTTTTACCACATTTTAAACTATTTTATTTCACGAATCGCTCGGGCTATATATATACATTTATCAAATATGATGAACGCAACACAAACAAGTCATTGATGTGTGTGCGGATAATATATATCGGCTTCATCATATTGGGTTTTCAATAAATAGCTACGTGGCTGCAAATTAACTTACATATCGGCATGATTGCACGTAAAAGCGAATCGCGCCACCGTATGCTGTGTAAGTTAGTGCATTCTGTATAATAAGACCCTGAACAATAGTTCGACGATCGTTAGTTGCTCTTTCATATGAGGTTAATGAGTGCATTTATGTTCGTGTAAAAGTATTCTTTGCTGAATGATATGTTTATGTATTTTTGGCACTAGCCTATATAGGGTATGACTTTAAAAGTACGTACGAAGAAAAAAGGCAATGGAAGTGGTAGTTAATGAACAATGATTCTTCTTGATATATCCCCATCCTACAACACGTAAACACGTGATAAAAAGTCCCCCTACAGCCCACTAATACTACTAATACTACTACATTGTGTACGCATGTTGTGTTATTTGTTCTAAATTCCCAATCTCAGACATTTTATTGTATAATTAAAAATCGTTTTCATTCACACACTCCCATTAAAGTAGTACTATTTTACAGAACTGTAACATGTCATGACACAATAGAAACAGATAATCAATGGTGTACAGCAGTACTAAACCGTCCAATACTGGATGTATATAAGTGCAGGAACAATCACGTGTATACTATTTAAAGACATGGCTTTCGTACTGAAAACAAATAATGTCCATTACCTAGTCTTCTATAATGAACAATGTCTTAGATCGATGATATATTTAGATTGAAATACATAAACAAGACGACAATAGTTCACCTGTAGGATACATCCTCATACTTCTAGTACATTCTGTTCTGTAGGATACATCCACATTCAGATTTCCGTTTACGACTTTATGCATCATGAACGCACTTCCCCAGTCTTAAGAGGGCTAAACATGTTAACAGGCGGTCGATAAAGTAGTGTGTTTGTGTTGTTACCTTGTTTTCCTGTTTGTTGTACATGTATGTGTTTCGGTTTGTTTTTGTGAGAAGTGTTTATAATACATACCACAAACAGAGGGATGGTTATTAAGGGGCATTCACATTATTAGGGTTAGTGTAATTGCCTTTCGTTTATTTCACGGGAAAGCCCCATAATTTTGTATAATTATGCAATTCCCTTTCACATGCTGCCAAACTTGCTTCTCCATGTTCTGATCTCACAGTAGGATTGTTTGCGGAATGAATTTTACTCACACGAATATAATATGTATGTAATCATTCGTTCATAACAATCGTCTGTTGAGGTACTAACCTGCGAACTGTTTATTCGTGATTATGTAGACGGTGCGGAAATAGTTGGGTGATGAGCAAGTAGTGCTTCTGGAAGATCCCTCGTCTACGTCTCCATGGCTCTAGCATGATTGTATATCAGTTGTAAGTGGAAGATCCCTCGTCTACGTCTCCATGGCTCTAGCATGATTGTATATCAGTTGTAAGTGGAAGGTTCATCGTCTACGTCTCCATGGCTCTAGCATGATTGTATATCAGTTGTAAGTGGAAGGTTCATCGATATGACTATTGTGAATGAACGGGGTTTCATCTGCTTTGAGTTAGCTAGCCCATTGACTCTTAGAAGAAGGATAGAAGATACTTTAGTACAGAATCCCATGTCTCCCTTGTCAACAAATCGTCTGCTTACATAAACGCTATTTACAACTGTGGTAAATATATTGAGACTACTGTGGTTATATTCATGGAAGTGACGCATACACGAAGTTCCATACAACGTGTTGTTACCGGCACGTCCGATAGTTTGCGTTTCTATCATTATTACACCGTTTCACGTATTTGAGTAAATTTAAAGACGTTTTCGGCAGTTTTCGTTGCGCATTCGAAGGTGTTCCGTAGCCTCAAACTCAAGGGATTGCGGGTTCGAATCCCACTAGAGGCGTAATTCTTTTTTCCCCAATATTTTTAAAATTCAATTGAATAGTTGTTAAAACATGATGAAATAAACATAGTTAAGGATTTTCAACCACCGTTTGTTAAAAGAAATAGCAAATTCACTTAATTTCAGTGATTTTAGTTTATTGTTTTTATCAACTTGTTTTGCACATTTTTTGTAAACTGTTTGTGTAATGACATCCTATTAATGCACAACACTTACACGCCACTTTTAGTGTTTTGTTACAACTTAAGGACTTGATAAGTGAGAATATGAAAATATCGAAAAAATTCAAAATTGTTAGCAAAGGTGGGTTTGTTCAACATAATTTTTCGAAGTAACGAGCACAGTGACATACTGTTTTTATTAGCTTGTTGAATTCAGCATTCAAATTCCTACAATATATGTAAATAAATTTTTTTTATCGAAAATAAAAAAAACTGCCGAAAACGTTTAAGTTATAATATTGTCTAAATCTTAATTTTGGTTTTGTTTGCTTGCATGGCTTTAGATATTGCGTTAATTCAGATTCTTTCTAATAAAGTAGATGAAGAACGCCTACGAGATGTTGCCAATTAAGCGCAAATTAATCCGTTCCTAAAGCGAGGATTTACCCTCAGTGTTAATCTTAATAATTGCTGACCAAATTTACAACGATTCGCTGTGTTGTTCTAACAAATACACCTGATGTTTATGCAGATTCATAGGTAAACTATATATTCTGCTTTAAACCATCCTGATAAAATTGTTTGAAATATGTATAAGTTTGCATGAAATATATAGGATTAAATCTAAGCCGGATTAAAGTAATGTTTGCTTATGTAAATCACGCTCGAATCCGTTCCTGGAACCACCTAATTCTAAGCAATAAGGGTAACGTTTCTTGCTCTAGGAAGCAACGGGAGTATGTCTGTCTATGTGCATGCTTGTTTGTTGTCAATCTTACGACGTTGTCAGAATCTTAATGTTATCTATTTTATGATATTTTAGGTTCGTAAACATATCAAATATAGTATATGTGTACGTATCCAGGCTAATGTTCTTCAATTTTAATTGTTTCTATCAGCTGTACGTCTTTCATTTGTTATCTCAAATACACTATACTATATAATAAGTGTGGAGTGTCTCTCACATTTATTTAACGTTTGAAATGCGATGATTTGTTGATTGTTTTGTTATTTGTATAAAGATTTTGCCACATTTAAGTTTTCATTATATTTCATGTATTTTCCTCATCAGTTCATCAGACTTTGTTTTGATACGTATCGTCAAGCAACGATTTAGAATTGTATTAAATACAAGAATCTTGTTACATCAGCACACACATTTGACAATCTTTATTTTATTGGCTAAGATATTCATTTCTTGTTAAATTCTCGAAGATGTTAATTACATGTAGCATTTTCATTCATCACAGTGAAGCTAATTATTTAAGATTTCCTTGCTACAGCTATATTACAACAGCCATGTCTTAGTTAACCTTCGATATAATACATATACCAATTGACCTTGTATATTACATTCTGTCCCTATGTTAATCACAGTGACAAGCAGACACTTGTAGTAATGTCGTAGGTTAATGTTTAGGCTGAAGGTCTTATGGTAGATTGACAAGTGACTCTCTTGTATGTCGAATAAACTTCCTCGTTAAATATATCGTCAAAAACAAAACAAAAACAAACACGTAGATTAAAGTGGCCAACACGTTTTCTCAAAAGCAGCATACTAGTTCAAGCCGCTAGTATCTTTGGAGACAATAATATCTGTCTAGAATCAGGCTACATTATGTTGCCTTGTACCAGTAATAAGGTCAAGAAAAAAGGTAATGACACAGTTTTTACAGCTTGTTATATTGTATTGCACCGAACAAGAACATACATATGCGAGATTGTTATTTGCAGTCTAGAAAAAATATAATGACATCATAGTTGTTAAGTTCATGACGGATCTAGAAGTATGACCGCTATCGCCGGAAAGCATCAACACATTTTTCGTAGAAGTATTCGTGACATATGCAGCAATGTTCGTATCCGGCCCCAAACAAGTCCCCACACATTCCACAAACAGGGGCTATTTTCTCCATGATGTACGGATGAACAGTCATTGCGTTACATTTCTCACATGGTGGCTCCATAGAGTTTCTTTGGCTTATTCTATATGACATCACACAATTCAGAAATGACGTCATCACAACAATGGCTGCCACGATTTTTATTCCAGCGTTCTTGTTTTGTCCGGCCATTTTGTTCTTGTGCTGAAAGAGAGAAAACATACAAGTTATGCTTTAACATGAATACGTATGAACATAGTGTAGGTATAAATGTTCTTTATGTAATTTAAACGCCATTTAAATCGAGCATTCGGTTTCAAATGACCATTATTGGCCAATTGAAATTGACAAGAACGCCATACGACCTAAACAACATTCAATAAAACATTTAATATACATGTACTCAAGTGCAATCACATGGGTTCCTTTGTCTTTTATTTATTTATTTATTTATGTATTAGTGTAGTATATAGATCTACAATATGTCAATGTTAAATGCAACTAAAATATACTACAATCATGGGCCATTTTAGGTAGATCTACAGATATATACACGTTTATATAAATTACGAAAACAATGTAGCCTAGACTAGACCTTATGTAAGCTATTTGAGTATGACATACTAGTTATATAATGTTGTGCCCTCTTTAATCCACGAAAGGTACGTAAATAAAACTATAACAATAGCCGTCCTAAAATTCCAGAGTATTTCTGTGTATGTCTCGCTAAACTGTATATATCTATAAGATTATTCATGATTATTAAGTTTGACTTTACATAGCAGCAGCCACACATTCAGTCAAAATTGAAATTCAAATGAAGACAGGAATACTTTTCAGCAAACATATTAAGACAAAGCGTTGAAGCACCTAGACACATTTATATCAGTGCGCATGTCTAAGATGAGGAAACATATTAATACGCGTACATAGATAAGAATCGTCGCGACTGAAGACACATTGCAACGCGCAGAGAAAAAAGTTCCACATCAACAAGACATTAAATCAAATAATGCACACCCTTCGAGGCCAATTATACAATGTTCTTTCGAATGTGGAATTGAATTGATTCTTTTGACGTTAAATTATTATCTTGGAGAGACTGACAGCAATTTTGAGAAGTAGGCATGCTGGATTTGAAAATTGAGTTTAAACTTAAGAATTAAAGTCATTGTTCCGTTTAATGGTCCCCGATGGACGCGACATGTCACTCCTAAGTTCCTAATATTTGTAATTCATTTAGTTAAACATATCTAGCTGCACATCTGTGCGCCAATAATGACAGGAAGATCAATTAAGATAAAGGATGGACCAGGACACATGTTCATTGACTTGGTGTAGGAACAGTAGTACAACTTGCAGATAATGTTCTAAAAAATGTTAAGACAGACAGCCAGTGATGCGAGATGTAAGATGTTACACTATTTACGTTAATGAACACTTTTAGGGATATAACTGTGGGTATACATGCTTTTCGGCGTTTCAGCGAATAAATACTCGTTCGGTAGATACACCAGTAACTTATATAAGGCTATGCTGATATACCGCCTAAAGTACAAAGTTTTATTTGAGATGACAAGCCCTAATGTTTAAGAATGCCATCGACTATACTGTATTGCAGCTGGATTTCATTCGAACTTTGCATTTTTTCTGAGAGTATATCTTCTCATTTTTTGTCTACTTCGGGAGCACCTCATTCACATCTTACGAACATTTCATTATACATAGACAATATATTTTGACATGAAAAGGAGAATAGGATGCAACCAAGAAGGCATTTTATGGAGCTTTACATAATAAGAAATCCCTTACGCGGAAGAAGCAAATTATAAAACATCGCTAAAACTCGAGTTCTGACCTGTTTGGTTGTATTTTATGATATCGAAAGTCAGAAAATCGAAATTTAACCCATTTTGAAATTAACACTAAGCGGACGTTCCTTGTTGTATGTACTACAAGTATTATTTTTATATCTAGAACACGTGACCCAGTTTCAGCACGCATCGTTTTGAATTTTGCCCGCCTGACAGTAGTGAGTATTGTCTGAGTCAGATCATGGTAAGGTGAAGCTCCTCTAGTAAGACCAACGTCTGTGGGATTTATAATGGATGATCTTAATTGTGAGCAAAAAGATGGAGGAGTGTACGTTACTGTACTGTACTTCCATTTAACTTTGTAACCTAGCTTGTACTTTTCCTAATTGTAATTTACCTTTAGCTGTACTCTTGGTATTATTTGATCGTTTTGTAACCAGTAACCTTTTCATTACAGACAGACACTAGTAGATCATCAAATTTGTTAGACAGTTTCATGGGACGACGATCCCAGTGTTGGTCACCTACACTTTTCCATTGTACCAAGTAACGTAGGAAAACGCCAACTGATCGCAAGCAGCTTTCAGCAGGCTAACACTACTGGATAGAAACCATTGTTTGCAAACATGCAAGTGTATACCTGTCTATAGGAAATCGTTGGGTACGAGAATATCATATATAATACAATGTAATGGTAAACTAAATAAACTGAAAGCAATGAAATCTTATGTATGTCCATGTTGTGCCTTTTCGCCAAATTCAAGTTTCATCTAATCACCATATAATTAGTGCGGGTACATGACAAGGTCGCAGTATACATGTCTCTCGAGGATAGTTCAGTATGGTTTGTGTATCAGTTAATACCAATAGACTTTGTCATACCAAAGCATTTACGAGCATCATGTGATAACATGCCAGTGCTGTCTGTCAAACACAATAACTATTGACTAGCGGTCACACCAAAGGTAATTCTAGGAACAATGTTATTACAAAGGTTGTAGAGTAGGACTTGCCTATAACTAACATTTCTCTTCTTAACCTCATGATAAACGAATAGAAAGTTAATACAGGTACGTTACTGAATCAAATTTACAAATGTTAGCTGTACTACTAGTCACATCTACTACAATTCTACAACCATTGAGAAATCTATAAAACTGTATTCCTGACTAGGCTCATTCCCTTCCTAGACCAATCAAATCATTGACATTCAAGTTACTAGCCCCCGGAGCACAATAAGAGTTCAAGAATCATCACTTATTTTAAGGACGGGAACTATGACACGACTTTATGGCTGATATGTTACCCATATGGCATTTATTATTAAATTTGTATGTGGCTTATGAAATCAATCGTCTTAAAGTACAATTCTATTTCATAAACGACTACCTAACATTGAGACAACAAACATATTAATTAAGATCGATTAACATAGTTCGATATGATTCATCTTTTACTCGTCATGATGCAAACATCTTCCAAAAAGACGACTTTTATATTAAAGCCACTGACTTATATGTTCATTTCACTGGTTTCTGTGTAGCTTGTTATTAGAATACACACATTTTTCTTTACGACCATGATTTGCTAAGACCACAAATATTATGTTCAAGAATACACACATTTTTCTTAACGACCATATTTTTGATAAGACCACAACTAATCTGTTCAGTTAATTCAATTGTCGTGTTGCATGTTAGTTATACTACACTCATGTTTAAACAAAGACAATCCCTATGCTAAGTACAGACTGTGTGATGTCTATCGTGATAATATTAAACGACGGAAGTGCTCAATGCCGAATAAAAACCAACGTCAATGCCGAGGTTACATTTTACGATGTCTAGAGTCGTGTATGTACTTTGTTTATATAATTATATTGTTTTCTTTGAGTAGACGACTCTGACAGACGATGATTTCATGGTCATACAACGCTGTGTTTACCTGTAGGAACTTTTGGTATATATTCAATTTCAGTTACTTACATTTTTTTCGAAATAGGTACCCGTTGATGTTTCCAAATAACGTTGTCCATGATAACATATATTGTGTTCTGTTTGTATCATAAAATTCAACAACAAAATACTTAACCGTAGGACTATATAATTCTTACTAAACTTTTGTTTTATTATACAGTAGTTTAGTG
>ENA-OREC01000737-OREC01000737.1-marine-metagenome-genome-assembly--contig:-NODE-737-length-14250-cov-13.986383_pt1 | contig 14250 bp, 3 predicted proteins | sample MGYA00248626_ERZ508543 | MGnify/ENA primary metagenome ERZ508543 (study PRJEB26211, sample SAMN05518279) | marine metagenome | isolation source: Puget Sound, Washington, USA | host: Bankia setacea... | reverse complement strand
ATAGTGCTGGCTTCGAGTGCGGGAGGTCCCGGGTTCAATCCCCAGTCAAGGACCGCATCATACCAAAGACGTTATAACCAGTAGTGCCCTTGTTTAGCACTGAACATTCCAAAGGGAAAATACTGGCTCTTTCTCAATAATTAAGATAGGAAAATAAATGTCATGGATAAAATCTGGGATAGAAAATCCTTCGGGGTCATTGGCCGTTGTGGCGGGGATGAAAAAAACGAATGACCACGCAGAACCAACAAAAAGTCGCGCTAAAAAAAGAAGAAAAAAGTAACCTCTTTCTGAAACATTGTAACCACATTTTCATAGAGTTTAAACCAATTCCTCAGATTTGTTACCACTTTCTCAAAATGTGTAACCATGGCAATTTCTAATGTTTGTAACCACTTACTCATGACTCGAGATCATACATAAAGCGTTTGTATTTAACTATAGGACACAGACGATGTATTATTATCCATGACAACTAGACGTAAACACTGAACCATAAACACAAATCAGTCAACACAACATTTATAGTTATACATGAACAGTGTAACTATTATCACAAATGAGTCACCGCTAAAGTTATCGTTATATGAGAGAACTCTAATAAGATAAGAACTATTAATCAGTCTACTAAACAGCACAATTTGATATAAGGAAGAGCTGCTTAAATAAGGTATAATAGCACAGATCTACGTGTTCACTAATCTGAAAGTTTAGATTTTAAAATAAATGTAAAGAAAAAAATGAATCATCACTTTATACATTCACTGGTTTATATAAAGTATTTCATGACTTGGTTTGGCATGGGGATATATGTATGTATATGTGGATTTGAATCATTAAAGCATGATTTACAGACAAAGAAGCTTAATTAGTATTTATATATATATACTTGAATCATTAAAAACACTTTAACTTGTATGTAAATATTTGTTTCATGATTATTTCCAAATGTATGCAAAATGGGTCATTCAAGATTTACATGAACGGCTACCCTCAATAAATAGTGATACTGTCCTATTAGTCAGGTGGCCAAGTATAGTATAATCGTGCCCGTACTATCTTAAGTCGTTTACCGTTAAAAGTTGTGGTAGATATGTGCTATGTATAGCGTTTTTGATATTAAAGGTAAAACATCCTAGATTATCACATGATCATACCTACACATTCTATGTTGTGGTTGAGTCTATGTATCTATTGAATCTTTGAACGATGCCAATCTTATTTTGAAACAGATCCATGTTTACAGTTAAGTTTAAAGCCAATGGTAGAAATACATGGGAAATAAAGTCTACACATTGCTTGAATATGTGGAACAATGAAGGGAAGACAAATAAAAAGGGTAAATACACTATAGGTTTGAATCTTAGGAGAATGATAGAATGATATTGAAAGCTACATACTGTTCAAATCTCAGAAACAATGAAGCAATTTACTTAAGACAAATGAAAAGATGTTATGTGCTAAGTTTGATTTCCATCTCTACGCTTTGTAATAAAACATCATCTCTGTGAATGGAATGCTTGAAATTAGATTGGAATGTTCGAAAGAAGTCTTAGTCCCTCATGAAATAGCAATTACTGTCAGATAATCAGGGTTACCAATTAGCTGTGGATTTCAGATTAGTTCTTTTACCGTTAACTTAGCATTCCCTACAATAGGCTATTTGGTGCAATAGATGTTGCTGTGTTAATAATAAATCGCTGTGTACATCAGAAAAACATGAGCTTAAAAGTAGATAAATATATAAAAAAAAAAGACTATAAACATTTCATGAATAATCTTTAAACTGTTTCAGTAGATCTGTCATACATTTGTTATATAGGTTTGTTTGTATTCACACATTATAAACAATGTAACTGCCTGTGTTAACTCCCAAAGATGTAAATGAAACCTTAAATACTTAACCCCTACCTTCTTTGCATTTTGCTCTATAGTTTTAATGAAATATAATACAATAATCTATAATAATAAGTTCATGGTTGATTAAAAGGTTCACACACAAGTCAGCATCCTTGAACCTGTTGGGAATGGGAATAGCTTGATTTACAAACATACCTACAAATATTTAAAACATAGGTTTGTAGGAATGCTTAAAGGATGGGTCAAATAACAGTTTTATGTTAGCCCGGGACAGTAATTGTATTGTAGTAAATAATCCATGCTTCATGCGATGTTCAGGTAGGCTAGCCTAGAATCGGTTTACTTTCCTGGCCGCATTCCACAACTAGGCAAAGCTAGGGTGTGAAATAAATGAGTTACTCATGTGTAAAACTGACCCCATTTTGTAGTGTTGCCTCTGTATTTAATGGAGGCAGTGACTGGGTTAATGTAACAACTTTGTAAAGGTATATGGCAAAACCAAACCATTTTTGCAAACTTGAATAGTAAAGTTTTACATTCCCAGCATATCTTGAGTTGTAATTACAGTTTGCATAACCCAAAACTGCACAAATTATATAACAGAAAATACAATTGAAGTGTCATGTTACCAGATGTTTTCTGGACATAAGGGACCTGATGTTCATCAAATGGTATATAAAAACTGTCAACCTAATTCTCTCACATACAACAATAGCTTACCAAACCTTTGAACTTGTCCTTAAATGAAAGCGATATGTAATCAGGGCACAGAAACTGTTACAATCTCAACAGTCCTGCTCATCATATTGTTGAACTGACTTTAATTCAAGACCATGCATAAACTTCAACAACAAACTATATTTTATTGTTTGTGTATTTTCAGGTATGCGATATGTTGGACCAAATGGCAAAGTTAACAACATGATGAAACCATTCGAAGCCTCCAAGTATGACCTTGTTAACATTTCAGACAGCTCAATCCAGGGTGAGTTAACCATGATCAGAAGTGAACCCACAATCAGGGCTCAACCACTCCAAAGGGTGAATGTGAAAGGGTTCCATTTGCTTCTTTATTGAATTGGACCTATACTCTGTTCACATTCTATCCCTTGATTTAGACTAACTGGATTTCAATAATTTTACAGATATATTACTATCTATATAAAAATATTGGGGTAATTCATGTAACCAGAAATAACTTCATAATCTGTGGAAATCTGTGTTTTAGCAAAAAGTTGTTTTTTAGGAGTTTTTTTTAATGGGGGTGAGGTCCGAAAATGCTTTTTTTAAAGAACGACAAAACGATATGCTATGGCGGAATAATCCGGAAACTCACGATTTAACACCGACATTCCAATACTGCCCATTGATTTCATCAATTTTTGCACTTGTCAAAATCATGGAACAGGGTGTCTAGATTGTTATAGTTTCATGTTCTTATAGTTTCATGTTGTTATATGTTCATGTTATTGTACCTTACAGTGGCCCCTGACGGTCTCACAGACATGGTTGGTTTTATGACACGTGACACCGGCCTCGTACTACAGATGCCCTTCTGTTGTGATAGGAAAGGTTTTGCAGGTATCTATGAAAAGGTAAGCATCAGCATTTGAGCTTTGTTCTTCATTATGTGATCTTGTCTTACAAATAGTTACCACGTATATATACCTGTAAATATGGGTTAAAAGTAACACACATAATATAATTCAGTCTAGATTTTTCGCTAATAAGTCCATACTGTAAGCTATGTCTGTAGCAGATGGTAAAGATTGGTTTGCAAAGTTGTAAAAACCGCTTCTGTTTACTTATAGAACATTCAGAATTATTTATGTAATTGTTTTTTTCTGAGTTTTGCTTACAATTGAGATTAAGAATCATGTTTGTGTATTAATCTTTTATAGCTTTATGTACAGTTTGGATTATGCCGTCGTGAGTATGATTCTGCTATGAGTGTACTACATGTGTTAAAGGTTACCAAAGCTATTGTTGCCCCCTTCAGGTATTCTTCGGTACAATGCAAGCACGTAATATGTTGACAGCCGTGGCGCTAGGGATTAACTGCTCAACGGGGATGTCTTCCATGGTTCGTAAAGAGATTGTAGAGAAGGCAGGAGGACTGGAACATTTTGGACAATATCTTGCTGAGGACTTCTTCCTTGCACACGAGACAACCAACCAGTATGTATATTCACACAACTTTAGTACACAACTTCACAATCAAAGTTTTCGGGGTGTAAATAGGAATCACCTTGTCCGTCTGTTTGTTCATATTTCTTGTAAGTGAAACTCCTAAACATCTGAACCAATATTGATGTAACTTTATCTAGTATACAACCTGAAGATGTGTATGAAGGAAGATAATCCATGTTTTGAAAAAAATCAGGGGAGATAATTAAAGGAAGATTAATATTTGTATGGGATGGATGTGCTTTGTGATTTGACTTACAGTTTTAGTTTGTTATGTATTAAAACTAAAACAAGCGTGTTACAAACCATACCAATACCATAACTATACTTTTGTGTGTTGCTAGGGGTTACAAGGTGGCACTAAGTAACAGACTGGCCATGCAGAACTCTGGCACCTACAGTGTGGACCAATTCCATAATCGCCTTGTACGCTGGTGCCAACTCCGTGTAGCTACAGTCCCTACTCTCATCTTCTTCGAACCCATATCAGAGTGTCTTCTTTCAGGTAAGTTCATCAAAACCATGATTACAGGAGTGAAAACGAAAAGGTTCTATCTGCTTCTATGACCAATAGCACTTAGAACCCTTTTGTCTTTCACCCTTTTCATCTCTATATGAAGATGTGAAAGCAAAAGTGTTTTAACTGCTTATTCATATATATATCAAAAAGAGCCATTATGCATTCAATCCTAACAATCCAAACTGTACCAAATGAAAATCGTAATTTTAAGATGAAGGAGACTGGTTTGGTTTGGTTATGTAGAAATATTTTTTGTTAGTTGGCTGTCATTACATTTCGAGGGGTTAAAGCAAGATGGGCCTAAGTGCTATTGAATAAAAGATGCTGACAGGACCTTTTCGTGTTCACCCCTCCATTAGTTTACCAAAGAAAATTTAGAAAATGGAGTTGCTCAACACAAATTCAAACAGATAAAATAGGTCAAAACTTAAATGTGATACAGTTTGGTAATCAGTTTGTTTATCTGTGAATTAAATCTAGAGCTCCAATATACGTAAGTACTAACCTTGAGTAGACTCAACTAGTAACCTGTTTACTTTCGAATGTTTGCTATGTACGTGAAATGTGTAATGCTCGAATACGTTAAATACGAGATAGTAAAACAGTTGTTTACCCTTGTGTGAAACCTCCAAACCAAGGTTTACATTGTCTTTTGTTACTGTTTAGGAGTCCTTAGTATTTAGGCAGCACTACTTTTCTTATAATTGATTGGGAAGTTCAGGGCTCACCAAATTTATTTTCCAGTCACTTGTCCGGGACTAGACTCCTGATAAAAGTCACTTGTCCCATTAAAAAAGTAACAAAAGTATCATTTGGAATACTCGATATGCATGGTAGGGACTATTTAAAGTGACACAATAACTTCCCTGCAGGCTACGATTATCTATCTTAACACAATGTTTGGCTGTATAAACACTGACAGATAAGGTGAATCTTGTGTATTGTCGATTTATGACACTTGTCCGACAGAAAAAAGGCACTAGCCCGCGGACAGACTTCTGCCCATTGGTCACTTGTCCGACCTAACAAGTCACTTGTCCCGGAGGTCAGACTATCTGATTAGCCGAGCCCACTAAGTCTTGTCCTATCATTTGGACAAGTGTTTTTCAATGTAGGACGAGTGGAAATGTTGAGAATTTTCGTGGCCTGATTAATTCCAAGGTTAAGTTATGTTCATGAGTATATCTCTAGGAATATACGTGCCTATACAATTTAGTATGTTCATTGTAGGTTGTTCTTTTGAATGTGTACAGTATCCAAAACTGGCCCTGTTGAATGTGTACAATATCCAAAACTGGCCTTGATGAATGTGTACAGTATTCAAAACTGTCCCTGATGAAAGTGTACAATTTCCAAAACTGGCCTTGTTGAATGTGTACAGTATCAAAAACTGGCCCTGTTGAATGTGTACAGTATCCAAAACTGGCCCTGTTGAATGTGTACAGTATGCAAAACTGGCCCTGTTGAATATGTACAGTATGCAAAACTGGCCCTATTGAATGTGTACACTATCCAAAACTGGTCCACGTTGAAGGATCACGATAGATGAATAGAATAGTCCTACACAATAGGACAGATTAACTAAGCTTTAGAAAGTAAAGACAATAAGAGTGTGATATATCTATAGTCTATACATTGTACTTCTATGTTTTCTTCGCTACTTATTGTTGAACATATATACATTTTGTTTTTGTTGGGCTATAAAGTTGGGCTATAAACGTCGTAAATAGTTTGTCCAATACGGTTTATGTTATACTATGTAATGTTTATTGGACTGTTTAAACTGTTGTTCATAGAATTATTTATAGTTCCTTCATAATGTTGTTTAAAGTGTTGTTTACCATTGTCCACTTGTCTATTTTCAGGTTTATTGATATCATGGTGTGTGGACTATCTGCTGGGTATATCTGGTATGGCAGTCTTCCTGATGCACATCCTAGTGTGGTTTCTCTTTGATTACACCTTACTCTCCATCTGTCAGAATGGACCTTTACCGTTCAACAAGTTTGAGTTCATGTGCGCGTGGTTGTTACGAGAGTGCACATCATTCTGGTTGTGTATCAAATCTCACATGACTAGTGTAATCGTGTGGAGACATCGACGCTACAGGTTACGCTGGGGAGGAACTATCGAGGAGATATGAGCAACCATATTTTTGAGTATTGAACATACGGACATTTTGTGATTTTGGTGTTTGGGCCCATCCTTCTGTACCGTACACACTCAAACAAGGGTACCCTTCCCAGTGTAAATGGCTATGTGAGGTATTGTGATGGTAGTACTATTGCAAAACCAAGTGTCGAAGACTTCTGAGTCACTCAAATATCGAGGTTTGCAGTGATATGAATCTCAGCTCATTCTCTCACCCTTACAGAGAACAAACATAAATACAGTTTAAACCCTAGTAAACGTAATCAGCCAACACTATGACTTATTGAGTGCAAAGTGAACACATGTTTGTTGTCCAATATATGCAGAAAGGACATCAAAGAAAGTATAGTGTAACAAAAAGGATATAATCAATCAACAGCTAGATCTTGTTCATAAAGAAAAGTGGTTGCCATGGATACAATATTTCAATAGCTTCTGAAAGTGGACAACAACAACAACTTTAATTCTGGACGTACAGATGAAGCAATTCTTTTTCCAACAGGCTTGCTCAGAAAAATATGTTAAATGGAATAATGTTACTTCAGTAATAATTTACATCCTTGTTGTTTGATAAAAATGACAAGAAACTTAATTTTATATAAAAAAAACTTCAAGGCAACGTTTATAAATATTTGGAACCATTGTGATAAGGTGATTACTGTTAATGCATTCATTGAAGTGTACATTCTCTCTAAAGTATACATGTTATTTATGTTGCGGTGTACTTGAGCCAGAGTGACTGAACCTTAGATAATGTATTTCTCTGTCTTTAGCCAGTTCATATGCATCTACCCTTCAATTTATCCTTTAATTAGAAGTTATAACTCAATTTATCCTTTAATTAGAAGTTATAACTCAATTTATCCTTTAATTAGAAGTTATAACTCAATCTACCCTTTAATTAGAAGTTATAACTCAATCTACCCTTTAATTAGAAGTTATAACTCAATCTACCCTTTAATTAGAAGTTATAACTCAAAAGTTGAAGACCAATACATAGTAGGACTTTATTAGCAATTCAGTTAATATTTTCGTAAATCTTAAGTCAATATAGTAGGAATTTATTTAAGGATTGTATCCGAATAGTGAAGTTTTGAAATTTTGGTAAGAAAGATTTTGGTGAAAAGAAATGTTATTTTCCTTAAGAATACTCAATTACCTGATCTTGGCATTTCTTTTTACTCTGGGTTGTAAGGACTTTCTTTCTGGTATTTTTTCACATCTGTACTTTTCATTGATTTTTTGTATTGTACTATGATCATATATATAACATTATACAAACTGACTGTATTTAGAGCAGTCTTCAGTCAATGCAGAGCAATGCAAGCGTTAGAATCTGTGCTTTGAATGTGTCTGTCACTGCTTTGCTTGAAACCATGGCAACGAAATGTCTCAACAGGTGCTTGAAGCTGTGACAATTATTCAAATCAATTTTTGACACAACCTTGAAATCATGGAAATTGGGTTTTGGTCATGTGCTTGAAACCATGAAACGGATTTTTTGACATGTGCTTGAAACTATGAAAACGGAATTTTAGCAGGTCCTTGAAACTATAGTGATCAGCCTCGAAAAGCCTCCCTGCAGGTGACTTAAACAACCATTAGTTTATATTGTAATTGGATTCAGCGCAAAAAAACAACATTAGTAGGAACGACTTCTTTCTGCACTGTTTACGACCACTAATGCACCATACATCATATGCTAGTGTTTAAACTAAAGTAATGAATGGTGATCATATGAATCCATTGTCCAGAATACAGATGAGGCTATGTAAAAACCCATTGTTTGATTCAGTACTGATCCATTAGTGAATACACAAAATGATTAAGTGTTTAATAGCCACAGTAAACAAAGCATTCTATATTAGTTACAATTTTGTCCATCACAGGTAAAAGGTTAACTGGAGCAAAAGAGATTATTTATAGTCTCTGCCTGTAATAATTGTTGAAACAAAGTTATTGGGTAAACACAGCCGTTGATTTTTTGTTACATGCCCTGCAAGCCCCTGTTAGCATTGTTGTCATGGTTACACTGAATTGTACCAGTGAAAGCTTAACTGTAAAATGTTTTTAAAGGACAGGAAAAAATTAAAATAAAACATTGAGTAAAACAATATTATTAACTACATTAACTACCCAATTAGTCAAAAGTATAACATTAGTTAGGAACTATGAATAGCAGTTTTATACAAAGGAAAAAAAGAACGAAAAAGAGTAAAATAATCCAATAAATTAACAAAGAACATATTTGCTAGTTTTTTTAAGTAGAAGCTTATTAAGAGTATTGTAACATTTAATTTATTGAGATTGACTTATAAGGTTTACATTATCAGCCAAAAGCTTTCCCCATGCCTAGTCAAAATGGAAAGAGTAAATGTGTGAAGATTGTTTGAAATTTATTGTATTTTCAATTTTTGTATATTATGTCCAATGTATTTTTGCTTTTTTTTTTCAAGTGGTTATGAAGGTAAATATTCTAGAAGTTATGTGTTTTTCAGAAATTTATTTAAAGAAACAATGCTTGTTAATCACCATCACCATAGCATAGATCAGAAAGTTGATGTTTACTATTAAAAGATCAAAGCACAATTTATAATTAACTCGCGTTATATAAATATTCATTGGAAAATCATTTACATTAAACCTAGCATCTAAGCTTCATTAAAAAAGTCAATTAAGTGAAGAAATACAGCGGGAAAAATTAGTAGACATGGAAATTATTTGAAAGAAATTTATAGGATGTATTGTTTTTTTGTCGTGTTTACACAGGGTTAAGTTGTTAGTTTATTTGCCTGTTGTAGTGGCAGAGTTTTTGTTTGTTCTTCCATTTTTTTCTAATCAAATCAAATTGTGGTGTTGATGGGGTATTTCTGTGTGGCAGGGAGGTACATGTAGTGTAACTTGTATTTAAGAAAAAAAATCAAAGTCACATCAATGACAGAAAAGTTTGTTTTTAATTTATTTCAAGAGTAACATTTTTTAATGTCCTTAATTGGGGCACTGCACAAGTAATGAGGGCGTGAATTTGGATGTTCAAATTATAGTTTTGGATTTTGATAGGAAGTAAAGTGAGAACAGCTGTGAGGTTTGTGTTTGTTTTTAAGTTTCCAGTAACAGATTGTCGTGTCTACCAACATGTCGGTTACCTACACAACATACATGGATGGTCAGAGAGATTCTTAAGGACCGATTTGAGATAATCCCTTTTGAACTTAATCTCTTTGAAAGCAACTTTTCCCATTTTGTTGATCAAAGGGTCCCCAGATAACATTTGAGTGTGTAACTCTTATCAAGGAGTATTTTGTGTTGTGACCTTTGTTTGGTATTGACCTTTGACACTGTTACCATGGAAACGACCACCTGTCTGATCCCGTCTGCAATACGGCGGAGGCATGAAGACAGTAAATCTGAGATAGTCGATGGAATGCAGAGTAAATCTGAAATAGTCAAGAAAAGTCAGAGTTAATCTGAGATAGTGGAGAAAAGTCAGAGTTAATCTGAGATAGTGGAGTCAGAGTAAAGTTAGTTTTTACAGTGTATAATATGTTAGGTTTTATTGTTGTTTATTTCACGAGGCTGTTATTATACTATACATGTACAATGTTAGTCTTGGTTCACAAAGCATTCAGTATTCTTGTATTCAATCAGTCAGCTAGTACTCTTCTTCACAGGTTCTATCCCTGTATTTCCATTTTTATTCTTTAAACTTTTGTTGTTTTGGCTAAATCGATTTACATGGTAAGAGTTTAAATGGCTCTCTCATATTTATTTATTTTTGTAATCAATATTTCGAATATCGCATTCAACAAAATTTTATTTAAATATTTAGCTAGATTTAGCAGTTAATTAATCCAAAGATGTGTACTTAAACGGTGAAAAAGTTGTATTCTAATCATATTATTCATTTATCTTCTAATGAAGTTTATAATAACTAGAAATACTGAACACTTATAAAGAAAGGGTACAATGAAATTCTGTTTTTAACCAATGTTTCTTTTGTCAATTTTATATGACCAACTGTGCAATTTGTTACAAGTTTTTTTCGTGTTTTTTTGTATTAATAGAGTTTGGTGTTACAACAAGGGTCGTTTCAATTTGTAGACAGGTGCTATACTGTGAACAATTAACTTTATTGTTATGGTTGTCACATAAGTTCTGTTATTTAATTTTGTAGTGAGGTGATCTTACAATAATGCTACAATCAAATAAATGTTCAGTGTGTTTTAGAATTTTGAGCAAACAATGTGTTCTATGGATAACTTTTACTCATATATTCAGTATTTATAAACTGGTAATATCTTGTGCATTTATTGGACTTTGTTTTATTTGTGCATAACATGAATACTTTGTAATCTACTTGTTGGTATACATTGTCAGCCCCATTAGGGGGGAATCCGAGAATGTCAAACGGAATATTGATTGAAAAAAGGATTTTTAATTTAATACTTCTAAAGGTAACAATTTAAGCAGTGAAGCAAACAAGAAACCATTTGATAATCAATGTAGTGTATTATGATAATCAACTTTCAATCTATTTGAGATTAGAAATGAAAGTCGTGAAAATAGCGTAGTTTTTCAAAACCAGCATATTATTTTCATCATCTAGTTATTTGGCTATTGTGTGCTGTTAGGTGTTTAATTAATGTTTATTTTTATGTCATTTACCTCTTAAACTCATCATTATTGCTCATAAGATTCTTCACATTCACAATTCCAAACATTTCAAATATTCCTTTGTCCTAGACTCTCATCTAAGTACTTTCAATATTCTTGCTTTATTAATATGTCTTGAGAAGAAAAAAGATAGTGGTGTGTAGAAGAAATAGTGTCACAGTCGAAGATCACTTTGGGATGATGTACATACAGCGTATTGTAACCAATGATTGTGTATGTCTTCTTATCAACATTGTGTACATGTAGTAGTTATGAGAATAAGGGGAGACAATTGAACTTGGGAGATATGACCCTAACCTTGTAGATTTGTATGGATGGTTATGTTCCCTTTTAATCCTTCAAACTGAAAAAAAAAGTATCAAGTAATCTTTAACTGACTATTTATATACTTCACAACATCAAGTAGAGTCCCCTATTGTATGTCTTGAACTTCAAATTCTTTTCTTAACAATGAAAAATGATACTTTAATAAGACCAAAAAAATCAACACATTTCAATTTTGAAGATAATTATTAAATTGACCATTTTAACATACCTTAGAAACAAGTGAGAAGGTTTCCACATTCCTTGGTGTGCGACTGCACTGTTGACTTATTATTATTAAATTTGGCAATTTCTACATGCAGGTTTTGGATTATCAGTTGTAAATGTTGGTAAACAAAATCATAATCACAAACCTACTACAGTCTAGTAGATATGGACCAGACAACTAACAGGTCAGTTTATTGTCAGGTGAAAGATATCAGCCAGCTAACCACCATGTTATCTGTTACATACTAAATCATATTGACGTTTATTGACTGACAAATAAACGCGGTCAGACCATCTAGTATCACCATCTTGTCGTACATGGATCGTATGATGGACAGATTAGATAAGTAAAGATTAAATAGATTTAAAAGTTTAATAGATTAACATGAAAAGTATTTCCTTGTATATTAGCCCAACAATATACCAGTATGCATCAGTTGACAATAACAAAAAAAGAAAATTGAATTAAAAAGAGAATTTCTTGAATGAATTAGTTTGACTATCTTTATATTATATAACAGCATGATATAGCCTTCCTACAAAGTCTTAAACATGTGTGATAATCCCTTTTTACACATGAGTGGCATGATTGTCTTCCTTTAGTAAATTGTCTCCCCTAGTAATATAAGATTTGATGAAATGTTCAACTCTTAGGTGAACATACACATCTGATTAATTATGCTAAGACCTTGTGAAAGGATTATGAAGTCTTTATGTTTTCAGTTTTTATACCAATGTAATGACAGCATTGAAAAAATAAAGATACATAAAATATGTCAAGTTTTGTTTTCATTATAAACCACTGTATGAAAAGTAATGCGTTAAAACGCCACAACAGTTAGCTTTGTGTTATGTAGAAGTTTGGTTGGTGTTATACAGACATGAATTTATCCTATATGCTACTCATTGTTGTGAACAAACCTGCGCATACGTATGGTCATCCAGCTCCACCATCTTAAAGCAGATGCAATAAGATCTTTGAAAGCAGCTGATGTATGATTACAAAAACAAACTGTTTAGGACAACTCCTGGCAGTTACAACTGTTAAATCCTTTGTGACACTCTTCACTGCTGTTTTTTGATCTCTATGAAACAGAAAGATACTAAAAGTGCTTAATTATTAGTGTGTGACCCCTATTGAAAGAGCCAGACTCCGGGCCTTGTGAGACACCTCTTTCTCTGCATATCTCTGATCCTAGGTAGTGCATGGGAACATTGACCAGACACTCGTAAATGCATCACACTGCTGAATTTTAAATAAAAATAGGTGGATAAGATTGTCGTGTTATTACAACAGAGTACATATATATATTGTGTCATTGAATACACATGAAGCACCTATTTTGGAATGTAGTGGTCAATGTAATTTATTCCGTAGTTTCCGGTCAATATTAATATACAATACCATGTGTCCAGCAGAAAGGCATTCAGTAACCATTTTTTAACAAATTAGCTCAACTACAATATCACTCCAAGATGCAGGCACCGCTGGAACAATTGACTGAAAGTTGAACGCCTTAACCACTGGCCATGGAGGCGATATATCTGTTGAACGCCTTAACCACTGGCCATGGAGGCGATATATATGTTGAACGCCTTAACCACTGGCCATGGAGGCGATATATCTGTTGAACGCCTTAACCACTGACCATGGAGGCGATATATAAGTTGAATGCCTTAACCACTGACCATGGAGGCGATATATAAGTTGAACGCCTTAACCATTGGCCATGGAGGCGATATATCTGTTGAACGCCTTAACCACTGGCCATGGAGGCGATATATATGTTGAACGCCTTAACCACTGGCCATGGAGGCGATATATCTGTTGAACGCCTTAACCACTGGCCATGGAGGCGATATATCTGTTGAACACCTTAACCACTGGCCATGGAGGCGATATATATGTTGAACGCCTTAACCACTGGCCATGGAGGCGATATATATGGTGAACGCCTTAACCACTGGCCATGGAGGCGATATATATGTTGAACGGCTTAACCACTGGCCATGGAGGCGATATATATGTAGACATTTTCAAAGGCACATTATTCAAGAATGTAGACATGCATATTTCTGTATCAAATTTTTAATTCATTGTTCAGCTGATTCAGGACTCTTGATGCACAAGTCTGGTTTCATAGTTTGTGATTGTATATTGTTTTGCATATATGGGTAGGTTTGGCAGTCTGTATATTGTTTTGCATATATGGGTAGGTTTGTCAGTCTGTATTTGTTTTGCATATATGCGTAGGTTTGTCAGTCTGTATTTGTTTTGCATATATGGGTAGGTTTGTCAGTCTGTATTTGTTTTGCATATATGGGTA
>ENA-OREC01000736-OREC01000736.1-marine-metagenome-genome-assembly--contig:-NODE-736-length-14254-cov-13.483036_pt1 | contig 14254 bp, 7 predicted proteins | sample MGYA00248626_ERZ508543 | MGnify/ENA primary metagenome ERZ508543 (study PRJEB26211, sample SAMN05518279) | marine metagenome | isolation source: Puget Sound, Washington, USA | host: Bankia setacea... | reverse complement strand
TTGTACAAGAAGACATACTGATATATCTTCAATTCTTAAAGATCGCTGCAACTATATAAAAAACTCACGCAGTATTTCTATAAACTTTAAGAACGACCTTATTTGATCTGTTTTCTCTATTTACTAGCCTCCTTTATTTATTTTTCCCTTAGATTTAAGGCGGATAAATTGTTTTAAATCAAATACCAACAAGAGCATCTATGAAGCTTTGATAACCATTCGGCCATTAATATTACATTGAAATAGCCAATACGACCGGGTTCAAAGGCATTCCTCGCTTTGATTATTATTAGCAGTCAGTTGTCAATGAATTAGTGTCCATTCATAAGGTAGTATGTGAGAATAAGGCTATACCAGATCACAATAACTAGCCAGGGGACCGGGGTTTTATTGCTTCATTATAGCATGTTTTCATATATCGGTAGACCTACGATACGCTTATAACGGACTCCATGGCATACTGTACTAACAATATGTACAACAACAATACACATACTGCAGTTTGAATTGAACACATTAAATCAGCCTTGCAAAGTAAAGACTACAATTTGCATGTTCAGCAATAGCAAGTAAATACATAAAACCGTTTCACAGCTTGCATTTAAACATACACTGCTAACTACGTGTATTTACTATATCTGAATGCATTGAAAGTGATTTTGTTCAAAAACAGGAAACACATTTTATTTATTTGTTCAAATGTGAAAAAGCTTGAACGTTAATGCATGGAGAAAACATTGTTAACTTTCAAAAAAGCATTGCGATGAAGAGTGTAAGTTTAACACTAAGTACAGCGGTCTGATATACATAAAAAATATGTTTATATGCATTTATAGTATTGTTAAAATATCCCATAGTTGTTGAAACCATTTGACACGTAGCTTAAGTTCACACAAATTCACACATGTGCAAGTGACATTGAAACTGTTTGGACTGTTCTCATTAGTGTTAAGGTGAAGGCTGTTACAAGCCCCATTCACAAGTCGTATTATCTCCAACACATAGGATAAGAGGAGAAAATATAGGAGAAAAAAAACTACCTCCATCTGTCTTAATATATAGAGGACTAAATGATCCATCACCGCTTATGACAGCCTATAGCGCGTTCATTCATGCTCTTATAAAGTAGAAAAATATAGCGTACAACTGATATCATCTCTATGTAAATACAATATACACACGCATATATGATTAATATGGTCTTGTAAAAAGTATATGTGTACAAATTATCTTAATATGTCTACCACAGGCGACATATGTACTACTAGTTATGATTATTTCTTCATTTTATTTGAATTATTTGCTGATGTATCCGCTGTACGGTACAGTGTTTTAACTCAGGCTAGAGTATAGCTAGGAGAACGTGGTGTATGGCAGTGTATAAGTTGATATGTTAGGGATGTACTAGTTGAACACTGATGTATTACTCAACTTAGAATAGCAGTACCTGAACGTTTGATTTATGACTGACTCTCTTAGTTAGAAGTGTACGTTCCCCTTACCCTAAAGCCTGAGATTTAACAGGTAACCGATTAAGCTTAGTAGCTTTATCAAATTAACAAAATTGAATCAATCAATATGGCATTACATTAAATGAGTTCATTAATGCAACTATGAAACGTTAAAGCTAGTGTGCTAAAAGGTATCAACGAGTTTTTCAATCACGTGACATATAATATTAAAGTAAAAGTGTCACTAATAACAGTTGGGTGACTACGTTGGTAACGTTTAAATAGCAGGAAAAAGTTCACGCCAAAGAATACAAATGTAGTAGATTTCTATATTTGATACAACCTTGTACATTTCTGAATAAAAGAAGATACACAAGATAATACCACAATCTCCCTCCCTGATATCAACACAGTTGTGAGGCCTCGTTGGTAATCTGTTACCAAGTCATCGCTTATAGGCCAGAGTGTTCTTTTTAAACGTTAACATATATCAAATTGTTGTTAAGCAGTAATGTCAAAAATAACAGTCTGTAAAGCACAAGTACGGAAAAATAAGAAATAAAATTTTAAGAATAAAATAGGTCTTGCAAACGAAAACAATATGAGCCAAGCGTACAACAAAACAGAGTTAAATATACCTCAATACTATACCAGTGTTGCATTGTTTTGCTTGCTCGTTTTATGTCTTTGTTTCCACTTGTCACTTCGCGTGTACTTGTTTATGGCGCAACAAAAAAGAAAAACTGACATGGCGCCAAAATGTGCATCCGGAGAAAGAATCGTGTTTCTGCTCTTTCACTACTGATTTTGACAATTTAAGTTTATGGCAGCCAAAACATCGTGACAAATTAACTCGTGTCAAACCTGATTCCATTAGCAGCAGACAGTTTTTACTTGCAATCCCCTTCTGTGCGAGTTTCCGAAAATAGAATAAAGTTGTACTAATATATGATACTCTAAGTGCAAGTCTTACGAAGAAATCTTTCTTAAGTTCTCTGACACGCTTTAAAACTGATTTTAGTACAGCATCACTGACAATGCCTTTTTTGTAAAGTAGTATAACAATCATTTCGGGTTTCCTTAATTAGTGCCAGCGATAAGATTGGGAGCAAAACCAACATTAGGTACAGAGCAGCATGGTGTTGTTATAGCATAATGGAAAACTAATTGGAATAAAAGTGCCAGTTTCCGGTTGCAACGTAGGCAGACACAGCGTAAGAAACACACTCTTTAAACGTAAGTCTTCGACCAAATTGCAAAAGAAAGGTTAATTAATAAACGTTCATCTGCCAACAAAGCGACACGAGGGTATGCTTTTACTTTGCTTCTCCATTAGTTTGTCTGCAATATTGAAATATCTCTGTTCTCAGAATAACTACTACAATGTTTATAGTTTGAGACACGTTAAACTCAAAAGGAACAAGTGTGTGAGACGGTATAGCGCAGCTTCTTTTACACTGGTCTGGAGTATGAACAGCCCTTCTGCGAAGATGTCCTTGAGTTTGTTTTACAAGACAAGTAGATATGCACCATTCTAATATGTAGCAACTCCTAACGATTTACAAGCTAATCACAAACACTGAAACGACGTTCAATACAACTTGATGACACTTTATCTTCACTCGACCGTCTAAACAAACCCATTTAAACATTTAATTTACGATAACAACTAAAAACAAGATACAAATGATGTAAAAATTGCCTTACACAATTATGTCAACTATTTAATTCGTCTATATGAAACTAATTAACTGTGCTCGGTGAAACAAAATATTCTACGTTAGCAGTTAAGGTAAATAACCAGGGTTTACAATATACATATTCGTAGGCCAAGCTATGGCAAAAAACAAGCTTAATCAAAATTGAATTCAAATTAATCTCTATATCTGGTGATACCATAAACATATCGGATCATATATTTTTTATTAAAATATTTCTCTTTTGAATGGACAAAAAGTGGTTTATATATTCAAGCAATTCAAATGTTGCAATATATGACCATATTTCGTACACACTGAATAACACAGTTTATACATTACATAACTGAGATAAATAAACATGTACGGTGATGCAGAGATATGGAAATATGATGTAAGACTTGAACTAGGACAAACGTTGTTGAAGTCAAGGTGAGGTTGACTTTATTCACTTGTGGTACTTGTGAAGCTTAAACTAACAAATTGTCAAACAATAGCATATACTATATATAATAGTGGTAATAAATATTATATCAAATACGAAAATATCAAAATGAAACACTTTAAGCTATCTAGGCTTAAATGATTGGTAAATGCACTATAACAAAACTAGCCTCTTTACGATATCTTAATGGACGGCACCAGCCATGCTTTAAAGTATCTTATCAAGAACAAGAAGACCAACGTGTGACACAAGGTGATGTAATAGTTCACAAGTACTGGTTTTACACATGTCATAGAAAGCGTAGAAGTTGGTGCAAAAAGACACCCTCCATCTCCACGTGAACTGATAAAGAACAAAACACAGGCTTTGGTCGAGGGGTTGGTTCAAACGATGTTCACAAGGATACTTTTGTTGCATCATGATACCCAATATTTAATTAGTATAAGTATTGTTATCGCATATTTGTCATACATCCAGTGCAGTTCAGATAGAGATGAAAACGTAAATTCTGCAAACTAACGATTACATGGTGTATTACTAAGGCCAAAGAATTGATCAAAGAGAAAGACAAATTCCTGCCGACAAAACTGGTGTAAGCAAACACATAGTTGAAGCTCTGTCCTTCATAATCTCATTCCTGCATTCAGAAGATTAAAATTACAAAGATGCTGAAGTACAAACGAAAGACTAAACTCGTTACCCGAGGTTAACGTTCGATGTTTGCAAATTAAATGGTCGCGAAAACGGGTCTCATTTTTGTTTCCCGATTTAAAGAATGTGAAAGAATGATGTTTCGTTATTTATGTGTCGATTTTCAGTTTGGGCTTGTGTACTGTTGGTATGTTTCTACATCATAACGAATATAATGAGCTGAATATTACTTGACAACATCGTTGTAGACAGGCGCCATTTCTTTATTGGTAATCACGTATAATAAATAATATACATCTTTGATGCCTCATCTAACACAATATGTGCACAAACCCCTAGTAAATGGTACAGACCATGAATAAATGCTGGTGTAAATTTCAAGGGGAAAATATAGCAATTTGAAAATATATTTGAGTGCAAGGTTTCTTGGAAGAACTAAAAATAGGCAATACAATCTACATTTTTGTTCAGCTTATAAATATGAATTACCGACGCTCATATAAAATGTAAAATATAGACTTCACACATACATTTCCATCACTCACAAACGTATAACATATTGCCCTTAATCTTGTTTTAATGAGATTTGAAATTGTGGATTTTACTTTTTAGTTTACGCCGCTAAATCTCCAAGATATTACATTTTGTATCATCCATTACTGCAATTTAAGGACTTTGTGAATAATAAACACTGCAATGCGCTAAATGATGAGCATCAATCTGGTGGAGTGGGTTAATGATGCAGCAGCGAAAACAGCAAACACACAAACATCACTTGTACTCTAAAACGACATGCCTGCGAACACAGACTCAGCATGGGTTTATCAAATAACCGGATTGGGCAGGTATTTGAGACGAAAATGATAAATACGATAGCCAGTATTATTATTAACTCAGGTATAGCAAAGTTGAACACATTGAGAGACAAATCGCATGTAAGAACAAAAACAAAGCTTTTCTTACGCATTTACAAATCAGTTGCTTTTACGAAAGTTTAAAGGAACATACTTAACAGACCAATGTAGCTCTAAGACTGTACAAGGGGTAACTATTAAAAAGACCAAATTAACTTTAAAAAAAGAAACAAATAATATAATATGAAAAGTGTCGTTTGTTTAAGTTAGATATACTAAGTAAACTTTTATAAGAGTTACAAACCCTAACGCTAGATGCGAGTTAAGTGTATATATACGAGTACATGTTAGTTTGAACCGTGTTACGTTCATGTGTACAAGCCATTGATCACAGTAAGTTTCTACAATCTTTATCGGCCATCGTCCTTCAAACGTGGTCAAACATTGTTTTAATTAAATACTACTGAGGGATCGTGGCTTTGAAAAAGGGTCATTCATTTACAGATAAAGATTGTTTTCACGTTTCCTGTCGCCAGTATTTTGCTATCGTTAACATTGTGTATATACAAGTCTATCATATTATTGCTGAAGCTTGCCAAAAAACGATTAGTACACTGCGATTCATTCATATAACTATTCAATAAGTTAAATAGGCAACCAGGTATTCGGAAATATATAAATTATCTGATCAAAAGCATGAACTTATTTAATATGTATGTGAATATGCTAAACACTTAATCAGCCATCGCACTAATAGCTGTCAGCCGAGGATAGCTTTGCCCATGCAAGAGGTACTTTTGACATCCCGATTTCAATAATATCGAAATATTGTCGAGCTGAAATGACAGACGTCGAGGATATAGGGCTGTAAGAGTGACATTTACCTATAAAAATGAATGCCCTGAAAAGGAGATATTGACAAACACGAAGATCTCCCGCGCACCGTGCCTTGGTATAGCAAAAAGAACCAAACAAACACACTGGCTGATATATTTTTGGCAAAGTTGACAGTCAATAGCGAAGCAGAATAGAAAAATAATGGCCATTGTAGAAACCAGTTAAGACACTTCGGTCAGTGAAGATAACGACCCACATTGACAATTGTTATAACACGTATGGAGAAACGGTTGCAAATACAGGGTCGAATTAAGGCTTCAAAGTAATATTCACAGAAGGGGGTCAGTTGCATTGTATCGTGAAATGGTGGGACATTAGCATAAACATTTAAGCTTAACAATGGTGTATAATTGGAGACTTTGTGGACAGTTGACAGTTGGGCAGAAGAATAAACGCTCTGCAATAGATTGCTTATGAATATTTCGAACGGCTTGTGTGTCTTATTTCTAAATGTATATATGGTGGGTGCTGCTGGAAAGGTCAAGGCAATTGGTTATGTTTACGTTCAAAATATAACAGAATAATGACGGTATTGCATTTGATTTGAAGAATGTTAATTATATAAATATATAGCTACAGCACATATCCAAACCTTAACAGTAAGTATTTTATACAGGAGCATAGTCAATGGAAAGGAATAAATATGTGTGTTTATTTACAAAACACGCGTTGAAAAGTTGTTCCTCAACCAGCTACGTGAAATCATGTCAATACGCAAACCCTCACAAAGTTGTTTATCTGCACATCACCATTTTAGCGACGTTTGTCTTCTTTAAAACACCGCATACTACAGGTGCATGGGACTGGAAAACTGCCCTTTTCTTTTAACACAAAAAACGATCAAAAATATGATCAGACATATTCACAAAAAAACTTAGCGCTCGATGGATCTCGCCTGAAAACGTGCCCAAAAATAATCTCCACGACTTAAGAATAGACTTTAGTGGAGGAATTTTGGACAGATGAACGATACATGGCTACATCTGATAAGTGACTGGTATTCGGTGATAAGATTTTTAAGTCAAAAGCATCAAAACTTAAGACATAAATCTGGTTTGAAATATTGACTGTTTTAATTCCTTAAATAGACACACACAGCTTAGATGGGATAGTAAAACTATGAAGACTAAGCTGTTGACAAGTTCACAGATTTACAAGATAACCGGGAGCATTGTGAGTTGTTCACACAGTGCTTTAACCTAACCAAACATCTTAGGGTTTCAAAACTTTAAACAGCGACGTTAGCTACTGTTCTACTGTAGTTTTATAACCTGACTATTTGAAATGCGTTACTGTTTACTTTCAATAAATAATGTGTTTGTACTTGTTTTGTTGTTTCTAGCCAATTGTAAAAGTATTAAATTACCACTATTATCTAGATAGGCAGTGTACTGAGAAATGTATACAAATATGCTCTTAAAAGTAAAACTTACACATTTGGACATACAGTCAGTTATTTTCGAATATTCAATATTCAACGTTTCCCGTATACAATGATCGTACATACGTTAATTGACACTGATGTTTGTGTCTATGCTAGTTGAAGAACCAGGAGGACACACATCTGTTGGACCAGTTGATCACTTGCGTTGGTTCAATCAGCAACTAGTGCATGTTATGTGTTGTAATTTCAAAATGATTCACAAACCACCTTGCATTTACAAACTTAGGTACTGTCATGTGATTTTCAATTACTTCAGTTGTCCTTTTAACTCAACGATAGGAAAACTTGTCCTACTTTGGAGTAAGAAATGAATTGTATATTGGTTTTACTAAGAACAGTCAACTATTTCAGTGTTTTCTATTTACGAAAAAGTATGTCATAAAAATGTCAGGTGTCAATAGTTAAACGGCCATTGCATACTGTGGTCTGTAAGTTGCCAATGGGTGAATAATAATTAATGTTTAACAAAATACTCGTAGCAATGATTCTTTCATCGCTAAAAAATCTATAAATATCTGGTATTTAAAGCAAAGAAAACATGAGAAAGGCAGTGAGAAGAAGGCCGTAAAGCTTGCCGTTAAACGGACGTCTTGTAACAGTGATTGAAGTTCAAACTTTGTCTTTCACTTGTTAACAACTTATTGATTTCTTACTATGTTTGGTATATATATTTTTTTTAAATAATTGTATTCGTTTATAATAAATATATTTATATTCGTATGTTTTGCTTGTAGAGACTTTGTACAAAAGGGAAATTTTAAGGAGATTAACAAAATGGAAGATATCTGAATAACGGCATTTCTTGCACTTGAAACCCTACATATTAGGAAGAGGGCGTTTGAACATAACAACATATACTAACTTAGAGTAGAAGAAACTCTTACAGTTGACAAGGAACCTATCCAAACAATAGTGCCAGCTTTAACATAATGAGTTTGTCTTTGACTAGTTGTACGGTACGAGTGTCCAAGTGGACGTGTATAGCTTACCCTGAACATTGCGCTTTAACACAAAAACATTAGAGATGAGTGTATGTACATGTATGCCTTCCGTAGATACAGTTTTGTGTAGGTGAGATTTGATTAATCACATAATTGATTTACAACTTCGTAACAACTCATTCGTTTAAGTCGACAGTGTTTTTTCGTATTTTAATCGCCCAAATCTGTTTTGAAGGAAGAACGAGACTGGCACACGTAAGTCCAAAACATAATTAACAAAAAATAGAATTAAATCTACATCTATATATCATAAAACTTGCTAGCAAGTTTTTGTGTGTGTATGTAGTTTTATAAATATATGTTTGCATATTGAGTACTCGACACTTTTTGTAAAATATCTAAAACTTTTGATATTTCATTTAATCTACACGTTTCCGCTGCTCCCCTATTTGAATACTTGTGTTTGTGGATTGCTTTTTAACACATGTATACAGACAGCTGTTATACTACCAGTGGAATATATGTACATCTACATACTGACAACATCATCACTCTTCTAGTACAAATGATCTTTAATTTATGTCATTATAGACTCTACACACTTCAGAATACATAGACGTAGACGTATGCTCCTTAGAGAGGATCTGGTTACACGTGGGTGTAAAGTCCTTCTTGTTAATGTTGTCGTCAACAGAGACAATCGCTCCTTTTCAGAACTCGAAATATGAATTGAGTTTGATATTACATACTATAGAAGTGCCAAAACTCACAAGTCTAATGTTCACAGGTGAATACACGTTTCCTCAGTATGCATCCATGTTAATGCATATTTACTATTTAGGTTATACTTTGTTTGGTTTCGAGCGCTAAACAACGTGTTTGAGGCTTGTCAAGAACGAAAACAAACTTTAGAAGGACATATAGCAGTAGATAACTTTGCAGTTTGGTTTGTGCTGCAGTAGTAGATAATTTTGCAGTTTGGTTTGTGCTGCAGCAGTAGATAACTTTGCAGTTTGGTTATTTCAACAAATAAAAACTTACATCAAAGTGACAACATGCGTGTGACCATGACACTATACGCATACATTTCCTTACAAAATAATATTTAAATAGGAATACACAATTCAATTCAATTCAAAAACGTTATCTAAAGATGGTGACCCGGTAAGTTTACAACTTATCTTCCGTGGGGCCATCCAGATCAGTGTTGCTGCCATGTACCCATCTTTGTTTCAGTGCCATTCAATTGGTTTTAAACGTTACAAGATGAGTTTACTTGTAGACTGTTGAATTATTAGAACACATAAGTTGCGAAAACATATTGTTAAGTCGCCAAGGTAGCATAGTAATTTCCAATTTAGTCACTTAACAATGCGCCAGCAAATGACATCTCAATTTAACAACTGTATATCTAGGTTTCAAATTTACGTTTCCAAACCTGTTTGCCATTGTATACATGAGAATACGCGACTCAATTTCGTGTAGGCTGAACAAAATGTATACTTGTGTCATTAGCAAATGTGTCGTTTAATTTATAATGATGGAAAATCTAATAATGCATTAATGAATGAAATGTAAAAGTGTGTATTTATGTACGGTGATACATTTTCAGTATAAGTTGAGCTAGATATTTATAGAAAAGGGCCATATCATTCATCACAATCAATGAAAGCAATATCAACTCAACAGAACGGCTTAAAACGTAAAAGGAAGGAATACATGTGTAATTTGCTTTCATCTAAACATATCAGTATTCTGAATATAACTTTAATGTTTGGTTACTGAGATGTTGAATTACATGTGTCAATGTATATATCTACCTTGCTTGAAAATAGGGAATGTGAAGTAACCTATTTTCATTTACCAAGCACATTGGACTAAGCTGAATTTGATATTTCCTAGCTAGATTATGTGATTGTTAAATGTCTGGTCAGATCTAGTTTGCGAAAACACTTTATTTTGCAGTTTTAACATTATGTATTACATATGCATATACCGCTGAACCATGCCGTTAAATGGTTGCCTTTTCTGCATGTGTTGTATATAAATGAGTAAAATGTTACTTTAAAATGAGTGCTTGACATTTCAGATACTCTGTCACTATATATTTAGATTGGGAAAGAAAAGGTCACTTGCACACTTTCTACAAAACCCTTTAAATATTTTGTTGAAACACTTGCTTTGGCATACATGAATCTAGTTTGTTTTGACGTAGGTAAAAGTTATGTTGTAAAGCAGTTAATACGGTGAATCAATAACGCATGGTTATTGGATACACATTGCACATGTTGCGTATGAATGGAAGAGTATAGGCCATTACATTACATTTAAATAAAACAACCGACTAAACTAGAAATGAGCATCGTCCGTACGTATATTCATAGTTGTTCAAAGTGATCATAGCTTGCCTAAGACTTCAGTAACTCTGGGACTTCAGTTAGCAACACTGTTTTGTCTTGCCTAGATTTGTACACAATTGAGTATGGCAAAGACTTTAAAACCCCTGTCGTTTATGTAACCGATCTAGTCATCGATGCACTACATAAATCTTCCTTCCAACACATTCAAGATAAAGGTGTGCAGCGCGTATAAATGTGGGCAAGTTTATAAACAGCGATTTAAAACTGGATTTAAAACTTGTCATACATGCGTGTCGTTGAGAGAGAAGATATACTCATTGAGCGCGGATATCTTCGGTTATAGTTTAAACCACTGACTCGCATTAACTATCAAAACCAATTCATCGTAAATGTTAATGTTAGAAAGCTACCTTTAAACGTTTCCATGCGTACTACACGTATATAAGGTTGATTCATACTCACACTTTGTATTCAGTTCGCGTACAATTTATCAAATGAATAATTAAATGTATTACTTTTTTACATTTAGATCAGATTTTACTTTTCATATCAACAAGCAGTTTTTGTGACTCTGTTTTTAAGCAAAGAACGAACTGAAAATCTGGAGTTGTTTTTCGTACGAGGTTTTGTAACATACGTTGTCAGTTAGTTTGATATATCAGTACTCTAGCTAGTGTGGAAGGTTTTTTGGCCAACAATGCACTGGTTAAAATCCGAATCTTATATCAGATTGTTTATGCACTAAATGAGATAAATGCTATTCCCTTGAGATATGTGCAATGGAAAGTAATTTTAGTTGAGAGAGTTTAACCATAAGGTTACGTCCAGAAAAAAGTATCTAGCAACTGATAAATACAGAATGCGGTTGCAAACAATACGTGACCCTGTTTGATCTATGCTTACGATAGGTGACATTGTGTGGCTTTGTTGCATAGTCGTTATTGCTTATACGACCAAAGTCATGACTGCATTATGCATATATCAATATCTAGTAATGAATAAACTCGACATATCTCCTTTATCAACATATGGTAATGAATAACTTATTTACAACTACTGGCATATAGTTAAGTATTTGGAGCGGTAAAAAGTCCCTTACCAAACAGTGTAGTTGCATATGATAAATGAACGCATAAAGCTATTATATTCCACTGTTAGAAATGCTCCTGAATGTTATTGCACTCCCTAATGAAAGGCTCTAGATATAAAAGATCGAATCGAAAATAAATATACTGCTATTGAAAAACAGACAACCGTTCAAAGGAGATAACGCATGGTAGACGAACGACAAAACATTGTACAAAAAACTAGCAGTGGAAAAGCATGGAAAGAAGGTCGCGTAGATGAGTTGGTGGCAAAAACAAACTCAGATATAGATCTTAAAGAAGGAGTAAAAAAAACAATTCAGTTAATTTACAAAATAAGACAGGCTGATGTTAAATGTAAAAACAATACTCTTAAAATAAACATGCCCGTCAGTTTGCGCTTAAAAGATAGCTTTACGATGATTGCATGCCAACAAAAGCATGTGACAACCTTTTATTTGAAACAAACATGCATGAGGAAACGCGTTATTAACAGTTTGTGCTAAATGTATCCCAATTCAATGAGTAAATTAGCTTGACAGGAGACACAAATACACATGTTTTGAAATAGGTCGATATAATCTTACTTCCAAATAGAACTTTTAGCAGCGTAATGTATCTATGAATGTACATATTTAACGTTCTAGCCATTATACTCAGTATATTTCTCAGCGTATATGAAGGGTAATGAAACACAACGAGTCTAATATATGTGCGTGTTACGTATAGTGGCCACAGAAATAGATAGTAATCCTAATTAGATAAAGAAGACAAGTGAAGGGTTTAGAAATAATGTTTCAAAAAAGCATGTACCTTCAGGAAATTCCGTTAAATATCGTTTTTTCGGGTCTGTGGAAGGGTCTGTTTCCTCGGGTATCACGTGTTTCTTACTTTGCCTGTCTTCTGTAGGTGCTGATAGAGGCATCGTAGCCACCGCTGCCGCGGTTTGCGTCACCAACATAGTTAGCGTAAGCAAAACCGTCCAAGACAGATACATAGTGCAGAAACATCAAAGTAACATAAATCCAAGCAAATTATTTATCTATAAACAAAAACATTATCTCTAACAATTTTCATAACAATCTCCCGTAACACGATTTAACTATTTAATTTTTCTTAATTCCTTACTTGCATCATCCGATTTCACTATGAAAACACATTTTAACAAATTTCACATTGAAATCAACTCCTGTTGAAATAAATCCGCTGCTTGAAAATCAAACCGTATTTGGTTTTGCAACAACTTCGGCACTCTTTTCTCCCAAATCTGTATTTATCCAGTGTGCAACTTGGAGAAAATCTTCCTCAATGAACGCTGTATGTTTGTTCGAACGTGATTATTAAAGTAATGGTCCCGTATACAACGAATCGGTTCAACTGAATTGAGCGCACCTCTCTATGTGTTCACTAGAGGCGGTCTTTCCGTGTTCTGAGCTATATATCAATGTATTTATTATAGAGACTCGTAACGATCGGCCTTTTCAAGCGTAGAGTGTTTTATCTAGGCCCGCGTAAAGCTCTTTTTCTGAATGGGCGAACCAACCTGTTTCGTTCATTCACTAAAACTTTGGAGATTTGTGATTACTACCATGATCTTTTTCTCACAAAAGAATTAAAACAGCAAAATTGATTGTGAGTTCTACCCCGTGACCTGCTCTCATACGTGGCGCTTGAACAAGTATTTAATCACGAGAGTTAAAAAAGTTTAAAAACTGTTGAAACTACTACCCGTAATTTTGATCCTATAAACGGAGTTGACTGTCGGAAAAAAACTCACTGCATAAAATAATGTACTACCACAAAAACACACTCGGAGTAAAGTCCACACGTTAGTGATAAAACAGCCTGACAAAAGCATTCAGAATACGTGGTTGGTTTTATATGGTTTAAATATTCACTCTCCGAGGTATAACCAGAACAATATTCACATTTAAATGCGCGCCGAAATTTAAAGCAAAGATTTAATCAACTGTAATGTTGAATAGCGGTCCAATGTATCCTTATCGTGAAATAACTCCTAAAATTGAACTTACATTAAACCCAGGTGTTCTCGCCAGTCGGGTACATCATTTATCTTAGTGTCTTATAAATACGGGTAGAAAAATAGGGTCTATACGACTTACAAGCCCAGGCAAAATTGCGCACAAGTGTAAATGGACTTCCAAAACTCGTATCAACTGTATTATGAACTACTCTGATCGAAGTGTTGCAAATGAATGTTTGATGCGATGAGTTTGTTGAAACGTGTAGGGTTGGATACAGAATGATTGCAATTGTGTCTGATCTAATACAAGTTGCCAAAGTGTGGAAGTTAGAAAGTAAGAAAACCGCCCATTACCTGTTTGAGGTTCCACGATGCACATACATTACACACACACACACACACATTTGAAGAAAATTCATTATTTCGTAGGAACTATGTGTTACCT
>ENA-OREC01000735-OREC01000735.1-marine-metagenome-genome-assembly--contig:-NODE-735-length-14255-cov-14.913740_pt1 | contig 14255 bp, 10 predicted proteins | sample MGYA00248626_ERZ508543 | MGnify/ENA primary metagenome ERZ508543 (study PRJEB26211, sample SAMN05518279) | marine metagenome | isolation source: Puget Sound, Washington, USA | host: Bankia setacea... | reverse complement strand
TGTAAACAGTGGATGGATTGATTCAACGCCTGTGGACAGTTGATGGTATTGTAAACAGTGGATGGATTGATTCAACGCCTGAGGACAGTTGATGGTAATGTAAACAGTGGATGGATTGATTCAACGCCTGTGGACAGTTGATGGTATTGTAAACAGTGGATGGATTACTTACTGCATAATATGCCCGTATGTTCTTCAGTAGTATATCCCAGTTCTGCAGGCGAATATTCACATCTCGGACCAATCGTACAACATTCTGGTATGCTGGCCGTGGATCTCTGTGAAACAAGAAGAAAAGTTATTGAACATGTATAATGTGGTCATCTACGTCATACCTGTAACAAAAATATAACCATAGTAATCTAATGTTTATTCTGTAAATCAGCTTGTAACAGATACGTTCCTGCTAGGTAATACATGCATTTTACACCTCAAACATCTGTTGTTGATATTGACTGTTTCTACCTCTCACAACAAGGTCATTAAATCTCCACATGGCTTTTGTCATGCAAAACTGCTAACAAACATCCAATATTCTGTTCATTCTGCCCTTTTATCACAAATCAGAAACTAAAATCAAAAACTAAATGTGTACTTTATTGATTTGAGCCTTACCACGCTTCCTTATATGTACTTGATCAAAAAAGTTAAATTCATATAAAAAATATGTAATGATAAGATACACATGTGACAATTTTAACTACTGAACAGTCTAACAGCTACCAAAAAGTGCACATATAAAAAAGGCTTATAGCCATCTACTTTCTTCTGCTATGGAAATGCTTGCAAGACCGTACTGAGACCAGAATTACTAGATGGCTTCCCTGCAGTTAACAATGTTATGACAGCAGACGTTAATTAACTTCACACACAACCTAACGAGGACACCAAGGCACAACATACATGGAATAACACTTCAGGTACCCCATTATAGTTGCCATACTTTGCCTCATTTTTTTCTCCCTTTCCATAGAACTGTTGTTTTTTCTCTACCCCCTTGATCTGTGTGCGGGATGGATAGGTAATACAGGGCATCACCATTCAAAGCATGTAAAGTTAGACAGCTGCCAATCTCATGGACTATTAACAATTGATTGCACTGGTTACAGGTGCTTCCTCAATTAATGAAGGTCAAGTATATAGGTGACTTCAGGCGCTGTGGTTTGACCATCTCATGTTGAAACACCAGAACCACCAATTATCAGAATCTACATGTAAGTATGATGATCATGGCTTGTTAAGTTAATTTAATGCTTTATTGACTGTTTCAAGACTTTCAGCCAGCAAGCAACCATAGCTTGATGAAAAAAGCCAGATTATCCAAAAATCACATCAACATTTTTGTAACTGTAACTCTTTAAGAGTACACTCTTTTCCTAACAATGTGGAAGTAACATGTACATTGTGACATATGAATTAGAGTCAGCATTACTACACCATACACTAACAATGCAGATAAGTATACAATGGGATCAGCTTTGTAAACACCCAAATTACTGTAATTATTGTAAACACTAGTAATAAAGCAAATCTTATTTTCTTTTGTGGAGAGCTGTTATATCGTCATGGGTGAGAACTTGCTTAACATACAAATAGTTGGGTTTAACATATTGTTGAATATTGCTGTCTATTGAATATCTTGTTTGCTGTCACAATGAAAGAGCACAGAACATATTGCATACAAGTTGTCAACAGTAATTGTCTCAAAATATTGGGTCTGGAGGTTTAAACCAATTTTGATGTTCAAACATTGCTTTCATAGTAAATTCAAGATAGAGTGCTATTATCTATTCACTGCTTGGTGGGGTGAAAGCAACAGGGTTCTAAGTGCTATTTAATATAGAAGCAGATGGAACCTTTTTGCATTCACCTCTCACTACCGGTGTCAAGACTTCAAAGGTACATCTGGCATTACTACCCCACTGATAGATATCTTGCGAGTCAACACTTTTATCTAAATTGGGGTTCAATATAAACAAATATAGTTGATTTAATGAGTTCAGAGAGAGGATCGTTTACACATTCCTGTCTGTCATCATTATATGTACTGTGACCCAGCCTTATACCCATCATCAACAGCAACCATATATACCTAATATACACTCATGGAGAAGGGTAGGGGTGGGGGGATAGGGGAAGGATAATATAATATATATACGAAACAGCAAATAATAAATCCACAAATTTCAAAACTAATCTATATCAAACTGGTGAATACAAAGCCGCTACAGTCATGCCTCGATGTCAGCTAAGTGCTGCTTCATTTAAAAAAACACATCTATTATTCTTTTGTAGAAGTGTACTAAACAATTTTCTATACTATTAACCAACTTTGAAGTCTGTAAATGCACTTAGAAGTTCTAACCTAGGCCCTGATCTTGGCATTGACACAAGTTCAACCAGCATGTGTCTATAGCACTTCTTTCTACCAATGCCCTTGAACTTCTCAGAGTCTTTAATACCCTTCATAATTATTAAATGAACATGTAGCATTAGTCCATTTCTCTCGCTACAAGCTCATAAGTGTTCACAGCAATGTTTTTCAGGAATGACGGTGTACTAGACAAAAGCGGAGCTAATATGTAGCCTACAAAAGCCAGAGTTAATGTCACTAACTGCATTCAATGAATATTGATGGGCGAGGGTAAATGGAGGCAATAATTGGCCGGTGGATTCTAGGCTAGAGGAGACATGGCTGTAATCAGTGTAACCAAGCAGCAACAGAGAGGGATCCTATTACTTCTAATTTCTGTTATCATGGGTGTAGAAGACAGCAAATACAATTATATGATAGCAGTCTAATAAACCACTTTGCATGGTCATTGTAAATTCGTGATAAAACCATGCACGATGGTCTAAAATGTCTACCTGTATTTGGTTCGTTAGTTTCATCAATAGTTCACAATATTATATTAGATCAAATTTAAACAAGCACTTAGGTTAACAATCCATTAATTACTAACAGACACCAAAACAGATATTTGATTCCATCAGGGTCAATCATTTCCGCTACACATTAGAAAAGCATCTATTACTGTTAAACGTTAAAATTAATTTGGTAATTTTATTCAAGGTGTGTTGATATTGATAAGATAAATCTTATTCTCAGACAGTGTACATTATAAGCTTAGGATTACCTTGTAGTACCTGATTTACAACAACATTGTTTTAACTGTATAGTGTTATGGTTTGTCAAATTATAATTCCTAAGTTAACTACAATACAGAACACTATACCTGATACATGTAGTAGTTAAAGAACTTACAATGATTGCTGGGATGCTATACATTATACATTTAACTTTTCTATTTTTTACCAACAGACTTAGACCTGGGTACTAACATGCTTGGGTTATTTTCTTTCTAAGCGATACTTCTAAATTAAATTTTGCTTGATCATACATTGCCCTGGCTGCTTGTTTTGTGTCAGAGTTGTCTCAACATGTGATTTTGTCAAAATATAAAATAAAATATCTAACTAGCTATACACTGTTACAGACAATATATGAATACAGATTCTTTTTTAACTACTTGCTTTACATAAATTACAACCAAGCTCTGCAGGGAAGAACTCTAGGTCATCTGTAGGTCAAGGTCAGAGCTCTATATGGCACTTAAAAGGTCTTGTCCACATAACATCTTGTGTGATTATAAACAAAATATGCCACACTACAGAAAGTTATGACTAACATTTATTTTAATATTTTACAACAATAAAACATTTGTATTGTGGCGGTCAGTCCCTATGTATAATTATGTCAACTGAACAGACCAGTAAGATCACAATGCTATTAAAACCCTTGGCAAAGACTCACTCTTGTCCTTCCAAACAGCTGAACTAATAAAAGCATGGTGAAACAAAGTCAAGCTGGCAAAGGAAGGGGAAATTATATCCCTCTGGCCATGTAATTAAACCCAGCATAAGTTTCAAACATGCCCTAAAACTCAAGCAACTCCCTCCACTGTAGTTTGTATGGCAGTCAGTTATAAATACAAACGCTGATTTTGTATGCACAGGGATTTCAAACATGTTGTCTGTCAACTTAACTTAGCAAGCAAAGTCGCCATGCTTCATCTACTTCAATTTATATCTCTATCAAAGGCTAGAATTATTTTTTGTAAATTTCTATGCATGCTCTGAGTCATACAAACTGCAGATAAGACTTTCTGTATGCTCTAAGAGTTAACTGTTAATTAATAAAACTTATATAGGTCAAATTTAAAAGTATCTCAAAAATAAAAGAAACCAACCGATTTGAAATTCCTGTGCACTTCAAAATTTTATTATATAAGCACTACAATAAAATAAACTTCAACAAAAGCAAAAACAGCTATTGATACATGTAAAAAACACCTAGATACAGCATGAATATTACCTGCCCAAGTTTTCACTGAAATATCAAGTTCAATTAGTCAAGAAAAGCCTTTTTAATTAATAGAACATTGTGTAGCAAAGAGGATTGTAAAGAACACATATATAAAACCAATAATACTTCTAAAGATGTTAAAGAAAGTAGTGTATGGCCCTCACTCAAGTTCAACCAATGTTGATGTCTTCAGTTATCAATTAAAGAAAAAGAGGGAAAAACATTGCCTGTACTAGAGTTTACATATAGAGCTATAGGACACATGAAGACATTGAAACAGGTTACAACTTTATTTGATATTGAACAAGTATTGAAGTATTGATTTTACTCAAAACAACACAACAGCCAATAAATAGTTGGTATTTGTGGGTGTGTAAGAGGTTTAGACATGAATGCCTCAAATAGCATGGATTCCATTCAAGTCTTGTTATTTATGAATAATTAGTTTGGATTCTAATATATACCGTAAATAAATACTAAGAAGCTTTCTGAAGTGCGTCATTGTTCATAAAGTATATAAAAGGGCAGAGGTTTAACATGGAATGTTTACATAAAGTCCTATAACACAGTTGTAACGGTGGAGTGAACCCAGTCCAAATCTCCGTAAAATTTTATAACTTATCGGCACTTATTTATTGACCACCTATCGATAAAGCAAAAAATGGTCTAAAATAACAATCTGATTCTCTGAGACCAACGTATAACTAACTTAATATACTTTTAATGTTCAGTTTGTACCAAGTTAACCCTTTGAACATTTGTATGATAGGTCATATATATGTACATGTAATTCTAGTCTGCCAAATTATGGTATTGTTCATATTTATAGTTCTTTATATAACCTGTATAAAGTAGATCTAGAAACTCTTTATTTTGTTATATTATTCATTGCGGGTAACATGCAGGAACAGTTCAAATGGGTACATATGTAATACAGTATGAAAGTAAGCCATACATTGAGGCTACAGCAGTTCATGCATACATTGTATAACAAACTGCACTACATTCATAGATAAATTGCTTGGGAGTAATAACATTGTGTTAATTGGAAAAAATGTAACACCTGATGTATAATTTACACTAGCCCTGGGCACCATCACTGTTCTTACATCAGGTTACATTGTACCCATTACTTAGAACTAATAGGAGCCCTGACACAACTGGCCATTTACTATATGGTTATATTAGTCCATATATACTGTATACCATGAGCCTGATGACTGAAGAAAACTACATTGCATTGGTACCTGGATAGATGAATTCAGGTACATGTTATCTTGACACATTTACAAACAAAACAATGCCCGTAAGTCAACCATTAACATTCTTATACTAATTATCTTACTATGTATTTTAGGACAAAAGCTTCTATAGTATTCCTTATCAGTAGGTATATATCTCAAACATAAGAGGGTAAATAATTACAGTTTGTTAAACACAATGCACTATAATCAGGCTAGTATGGCATTCAGATTTTGGCTGATATCATTTGTTGAACATGGTCAAATGTGTAGGCATATAAAACTATTCTGTTATGTAGGCATATCTATTGTTCTGATCTTAAATGGTCATTCCAATATGAAATACCTGTCAAAGACCAAGGGGATTTTCTATACATAAACTGATTAGCCATGGATTTTAGCTTACACAAAGCATTCAGAGATTTGCTTTTTACTGTAAAGAGATTATGTGAACAAGTGTTTTTATTGTGGTTAATTTGAATGTTTGATATAATGGGTAAAGTATCTAGAGCAGCTAATAACAATGTCACAATACTTTTATAAAAATAGATGTTTAGTTAAGGTTCAACTTCAAGCTTACACAAAACCTTGACTGTATTTCTCTGATCAGGTGTACATAATCGTTACTCTTTGCAAAACGTTTCTGCCATGTTATTATTTCTGTCAATACTGCAGACGAGGATTAATTCTAGATTGATGTCAGGGGCACAATACCAAGCTCATACTTACATTTGTTGCATGACATCCACAAGGAAAACCCCATCATAGAGGTCGCTGTATTGTAGCTTTGGAGAGCCCTTTTTCCGGAATGTGTTCACCTGCAGATAAATATAAATAAATAAAACCAGGTGCACCGTGGATACAGCTTGTGATTACTCCATACTAGTTTATTATTCATTTAAAAAATATATATTCCAAAGAAGTAATACTAATTTGGGGAAATATGTATACAAAGAAAACAGAATAATTAGCAATACTTCGGACAATGTTTACTTCATGTTAATTAAAATCACTATTTTTTAAGTGTTCAAATAAGTTTAGATGCCATGGATATATCAAACCAATTTACCAGGGTTTATGTGTATATAAGTAATATTCTAAAGTCATTGAACTATAATTTTAAAACTGTCTGTTTAGAAAGATCTTGTATAATTAAACCTAAATATATAGCTTTATGCTTGGATCGATTCTGTTTCAATATTCATAGATCTATACGTTGTTAAAACCACAAAGGGTGTTAGGTAGAAAAATCCTTACTTATACTATCCAGAGTAAGAGACGGAAGTAAAAAAATGTGTATAATCTTAAATTAGAGCAGAAGTATGATATCTTATACATACATCTTGGATTCTTTTTTAGAAGATGCATGTATTAAAGCATCAAATGTTACAAATTACAATATGAATGGGTATGTAGTGTACAAATAGTTTTTTCTGTATCCATTTTATTCCTATCTAATGAATTAAACCGATCAAAGGACACATTGTTTGATATTAAAGTACACAAAAACAAATACCAGTAAATGCATCAAGTTCAAGAAACAAATTCAGAAGAGGAAATATCCTTTCAGATCTATAACACTTTTCAAACTTCAAACTTCTAATTTTCGTAAAATGTTTCCGTTTTGGTTTGTTCTAGACGTGGAAATGGGAAGGATGCTGGCAAGAAACAGTACACTTTTAAATTTAAAAAAAAGCACCAGATAAACCTTCTTTAAAAATAGGGTTTTCACAAAAATGAATGTACATGTATTAAGGCCTTAAATTACAAAAGAAGCGGAAGTCACATATGCGCAACCTCAAATGGAAGATACAGTAAGAGTCTAAGACCAAATAATTAGCTTCACTCAAGAGGGCAACTGGATTTCAGGTCCGCAGGGAGTAGAAATGGGCAGTGTGCAGCAACCTGCTATAACACATTACACAAATTCTAGGTGCTTAAGTGTGCCATTTTAATTTTAGACAACGTGTTCCAATACCATTGTGTACCAGGTATAAACTATAATGTGTATCACATGACTATAAAGATAGACGATGTCACAGTGTATCACATATAGAATATATGAGGAAATGTTCCACCATGGTTTTGAACTTGAAGTGACTACAAGGTGAACATTGCTGTTTTCCCAAAGTGATGAGGTGTTAACAAATTGATATCAAAATAATAATTCATTATTAAAGCAAAGATCATACTAAAAACACTTGTATTATATGCTTATAATAAATACATATTTTTGTATAAGAGAGCTATTTCTTCTGTTTTTGGTAGTTTTCTTTTATAAAATATTCTGTAAGTGGTACTGCCATCATTTCGCTATGTGGTACATATTCATAAATAAAAAAATGATGATCAAATAATTATTCCTAATAAGAGTAAGTCCATTTCCACCATATAATCTACTGTAAATAGTCTGTATATGCTGTGTGCTTTGTAAAGTGTGTCTAGTCTAGGTAAGGGGTACACCTTGTCATGACATGCTTGTGCAGTGGTATGATTCATCCAATTTGAGAAACTTTGCTGTAAATAATACAGTACCTACTTTCTATGGTATTTCAGACACATATCAAACTAGTGTATACACCAGTATATTTTGCTTTCCTATAGAGTATAGAAACATGGAAGGTTTTGCCAAGAAACACATTCTACAACACTAGTTACATATACAACGAAATACAGTTCTTTGTTAAAATCTGGACAGTTATTATACCAAGTGTTCTTGGCTTACCCAGATAACGAGTGGACACTCCATGAAGCTGGGCTCGGGGGAGGCCATTGCTTTGGCTCCCTAATCTTCAATATTGAAAATCAAAATGTTGACAAGTTGGTAAACTCCTTTGAGAAAACAATAAATCCAACCTGAAACCTCATGGCTCCAGGTAACTGACAAAACGTGTATCAACAAGCACAATATAACACGACAATTTGAATATACACAACACTACGCACAAATAAAAAGTGATCAAACAATAACTCCAATTAATTCATGGGTACAGTGATCGCTCGCTGGAGTAAACCACGCTTCGTTGAATATACAAATCCCAAATGTCCTTTCACCTCAAATTGGTTCAAATTTAAAGGATAATTTGGTCCAAGTTGGATGATGTTTATAGATAAAATATCACGGAACTACAGACTTTTAAACGCAGAAATAAATTCATGAATATGGAACTTGTCATCGTGAAGTTTTAAGAGTACAAACAGTGGAACTATTTCTTGTTGGCGAAATACACCAATCAGAAATAAGTAGTCCGATATCCAACGACGCCAAGAAAAGGGTACTCTCACAGGTTAAAGTAAATTATGCCCCTTGTGTCATGGATAGTTTCGAATGTGTTTACACTTTCTAACCAATGTTTTGTTCAGCTGTCATACCCTATTATGTAAAATAATTAGTTAACATCATGGAAAAATGTAAATACAACAAAAAATACGAAAGGCATAAATGATTCGAAAACAGCTACGGTACTCATACAGAGTTGGCCTCCACTTCAGTAATAGCAGTCAACAATGTGGAAGCTGACCATGTGAGCTCATATTTACTGGATTGTGATAGTAATTCGTTTTATTTGTCAATATGTACATTTGAAAGACACCATGCTTAATGACACTTTCGATAGTTATGGTCGATCCTGATGACATTATTGCAGTCATTGAACCAGGAAGATAATAAAATCACCGTCGTGAAGAAGGACACGTAGACTCTCACACAGTCGGGGATTTCATTAAAGAGAAGTGATGGCAATGTGCAATTAGAAACTGCCAACCATGAATTGTTGCAAACAAATATTCTGGGCATGTTCAGTAATTGTTGCAATTGGTGCAATCTTTGCTGGCATGCTTTATTACAATTTCAATAACTTTGAATATAATGAAGAGATTGCCTACCACTTAGGAGAAGAAGGTGTCCAGATTTTTAAAGCATTTGACAGAAATGAAGATAACTATTTATCTCTAGAAGAGTTTGAATCGCTATACCATTCAATAATAAAGAGAGATGAGGATATTAACCAGGTAAGAAAGTTACAGATCTATACAGTATTAACATTTACTCAATATATTATATGCTGTTATGCTTCAGATATATGCCTTCAGTCAGACTGTTTGGTATAAAAAAAATACTGTACAGTTTCGCTGATAATGATATGTTTGCATAAATGTTTATCAAATAACATCAACAGTAACACATGCTTATTCAGAAGATGAAATGAATTCAGATGTAAATCTGTTTTCTGGCATTTTTTGTTATTGCTAAAGTCACTTTGTTCAGTCTGAATGGTCAGACTGAGCTGGCTGGTAAATGAGCATTGGCTCTTGCTGTAGCAGCAACATCAGTATGCTTTGTAGAATGATTCTACTACACTTAATTTGTAACATTGTTTCTGATTGAATGTCATGATGTCTTTTGCAACTATTAGATATTGTGAGTATCGTCACAAATATAAAAATCACAATGTTTATTACAAAATAAGAATAGGAGAAGGAACATCTGGATATAGTCTTTATTCTAATAAAAAGCATGGTTTAAACATTTTACACGCTTAAGAAGCCAATGCATGGTTGCAGCTAAACAGAAAACATTTTTTAAGTACTGCTAGTTATCTAGGTTTCTTATTGTTAGAATATGTTTGTGACAATACATTTTTATACAATTATAAAAACTGATTAATAAAACATGTTCATTTGTCGCTAGTCTGACTTTTGACCATGTCTTGTGGTAATCACTTGTTTTTATTTCAAATTCTTGTTTCAGACAGGACTTGCTGACCTGGTGTATGACCAACCATTGGAAGCAGATGATGAATTTGTGACAGTGGTTTCAAAGTTCGACCCGCTAGAGTTGTCAACAATGTCTGTCTTCAAAAGTGATTTCACAAGCACCGTTGTAATTACATTTCTTTTTTAGATTGTACATATAAAACTATTACCATAGTTATAATTTTGCCTATTTTAACCCTTTCCCTCAAAGCTCAGTAAGCCATAAAGCATAGACAGGCTGCCACATTGCCTGCACCAGAAATATCCAATTCACCTATTTCTTGTTTGAAACCCATATATCAAAAACGCTATTTACTTCACCATAGTTATCAGTTATAATTGTGCCTATAGATCTAAATAAGTCCTACTACATGTAGCTTTAAACATACATTTTATAGCCTTTATCTTGCTTTTAAATTCAATTAAAATCATTTTGATTTTGTGTCTTTGATTTTGTGCTTTTGGTCATGTTTTTTCTTGTTGGTGTTAGTTTTTGAATGTAACAATTACATCAAATATGATTTTGGACTTTTATTAAAAATGTTTAGTTAGTACATGTATTACCCAAGAGGTCATGTCTTCATTCAACTTTCAGATGGAAAATATTGATAATGCACGACAGCTGCTTGGCATTCCTGTAAGCATAACATCGGTTGTAGTGTTTGCAGTGTGTATGTAGACAAGAGTTTAAAGTAGAATCTAATAATCATTAACCCATCTATATACTGGCAGTTTGTATTTATACTCCTTCCATGGTGCATGGTGAAGTAATTATGGTAGGAGTACATGCCTGTCTTTCTGTCTGTCAGTCGGTCTATGTCACAGGGATATCAGACTCAACCTCTAGCTCAACTCTTTGTCTTTGCCTGTTGATGAACTCTTTCATGGTATAATAGAAGGTTCACACGTTTGCAGTATTCATAATTTCATATACATACTTTTTGACATATAAGTGAATTCTTATTGTGTTAGACAACACCACCTTTCTTTAAAGAAATGTCTGTTAGTTATCAGGCTGGTTATGTCAGTCAGTATAATGATAGGTATTATTTATGGACGTAATTTCAAGAATGTAATGAACAAGGTTTGAAAAGAGTGAGATGCGTGTGCCATCGTGATGTTCTCATATTTCATTTCCACACTTTGTGTATCTCTCATTATATACACTTACTCTGACAATGATCAGTAAATTAATCACAGTTAATATTTACAAGAATTACTAACATGAACTAACAATGGTAATGTGTGCTTTACAAATACAAGTTTTTTACTTTTAAAAGGGAAATGTTGATTTTACCTGTTTTCCAGCACATAAGGATATGATTTGTAGTCATGGGTAGTTTAAATTGTGTTCACCAACAGATAAGTACATGAAAGATTAAAAGTAACCTAAATAACTGATGCTAGTACATGTACATAACATGTATAGTAGAGATGTATTGCAAACCAGTTCTTCAAAGTTTGTGTTCAGGTGTATATTATGGTTGGAGATGTTTTGTCCTATTTAAGCATGTTTGATTAAGCACATATTGTATGGTAGATATAAACCTTGATCTAATATACATGTCTATGCCTTGTGGTACATTATGCAAATTCTTTTTTTTGTTCTAGGACAGGTCCCCAGACCCTCTATCTGGCCTGAAGACATGGGAAACACCATACAAGGAATGGCAGAACTTTGGTGTACAAAACTTCAAGACTTTCTTTCCACCTTCTGAACACACCAGAATCGGTGAGGTCTATCACCTAGTGAAAGAAACTCAGGGCTTCCTTTCCAATCTTCCTATGATGTCTGCTGATCTGTCCAGTAATCGTTACTTCCCTCCATTTGTGAAAGATGAGCATACCATTCTGTTCCGCCTTCTACAGATGTTTCACCCTCGACCTTTCATTTACAGCAGGTTCAGACCCCGGGGTTCAGTTGCTATGGTGAGGGCAAAGTCTGACAAATACATGGAGATTGTGTTCAGGTATAAACTAAAGCATCAATATTGAGCCTCATAAATATGCAATCAATACAAAACTATCACCATGTGAACATGTAAAAAAAAAAGCTACAGTATATTATGTATCAACCATTAAATAAAACAAACTAATAGTAAATATAAGAAAGTCGTAGATGTTATAGGTTAGATAACCGTTGTTTTTTGAGACCAGAAGTTGTAGGAAAGTGTAACCAAATTTGTGAAAACATACTATAACTTGTCATTTTTCAAGGGGGTTTTATGGGCTTGTTTTTGTCATCAGATTGGAGGATAACAATTGCACTTTGAGTGAATTGTTTGCACTGTTTTATATAGTTTCGAAAAAAAATCTTTAATGGGTGATAACAGTTTTGAGAAAGTTTTTACCTTTTTTGTTTATACAATGTACTACATTCTAAATGAAAACATCTGAATTTTTTAACCCTAGTCATTTTGTTTAAGTTATAAAGTGCAATTAGATATTGTCTTGAGTTGTGAATATGTTCATTTGTTATGTTGTAGAATCCATGCAGAGTTCCAGCTGAACGAGTTACCCAATTATCCATTCTGGTTCACTCCAGCACAGTTTACAGGCAGCATTATTATCACCACTGATCTCAAACATATTGTCCTTTTTAACTTCTATGTACCTGCAGATAAGAAACTCAATGTGGGTAAGTGAGATGCTTGATTATGTTGTCCTGGTATGGAGTTTTAGATGTATGAGGGAAATGCGTGCTAAAAGTAATCTTTTATAATCATATGGAAAGTGGAAAACATGTTATTCATAAAATTAATGTTTTGTGGAAAAAGAATGTTTCTTACATTTAGGTAACAAAGGGGGAAATATATTCAAAAACAGTATCAATTATTTAAAAAACACATACAAATCTGTCTTAAATATTATTATAATTACATTAATACCTTTACATTGGCCTCTGTCACCTAGACAATCACCTCCCTAGGAAACAAAAATGATTGGCGAATTAAGAAAATACATAATTGTAGCCCATGGTGTCCATAGCTTCTTTTTATGACTTATTATTACATTTAATTATAATTAGTAACAACATAGCGACACAAAAATAACAATGGTAATTAACTTATACATCTTGCAGTGCTAACTATTGTTCCATGTTTTTAGGTTGTACTTATTTTAGCTTGTTGTGTTTGACCTTATCTTGTATGACTGTTTGTATATTGACTGTTTATACAGATATGGAATGGTTGGAGGGTGGAGGTGGAGGAATGGTTGTAGACATTGGCTATATGCCTGAAATGGCCCTGTCTATAACATCACCCTCTGTAAACGTGTCAAAGGTGAACACTACAGACAGGTTACCACAAGTAGAGTTTGATGTGACATCCATTGAATGGTTGGAAGAGATGTTAGAGTATGAAGCCTTCAGACAGATGGAGAAACAAATGTATCCATTTACACAGGTGAAACTGGTTGTGTAATTATAAAGCAATGTACAATCAAAACATAAAACAAGAAATTAAATGTTTTTATCAAGTGTATTGTAAGAGTGTAATATTCTAATATAGTTCTAATATTTGACTAGTTTGCAATATGTTTTGAATTGTTCTTACATGTGTATAGTGTAAACCACTTTTTTGTGTATGTAGCAGAAATAATCACTATTATAGAGACTACTTACTGACATTTCTTAAACCTGTGTAGAATTGCTGTGTAAACCTGTGTAGAATTGCTGTGTAAACCTGTGTATAATTGCTGTGTAAACATGTGTATAATTGCTGTGTAAACCTGTGTATAATTGCCGTGTAAACCTGTGTATGATTGCTGTGTAAACCTGTGTATAATTGCTGTGTAAACCTGTGTATAATTGCTGTGTAAACCTGTGTATGATTGCTGTGTAAACCTGTGTATAATTGCTGTGTAAACCTGTGTATAATTGCTGTGTAAAC
>ENA-OREC01000734-OREC01000734.1-marine-metagenome-genome-assembly--contig:-NODE-734-length-14259-cov-15.009096_pt1 | contig 14259 bp, 12 predicted proteins | sample MGYA00248626_ERZ508543 | MGnify/ENA primary metagenome ERZ508543 (study PRJEB26211, sample SAMN05518279) | marine metagenome | isolation source: Puget Sound, Washington, USA | host: Bankia setacea... | reverse complement strand
GAAACATTTTTTTAACTTTCATGCTATATATACTATATCAACAAGACTTTATGACAATTCTTTCAAAGAAACCAGTCAGGGTTCATCTTAGCATGTTATGTTATACACTTAAACTGCCTAACATAATGAATAAAACAATGTATAGTTCTAACACTGCAAGAAGTTTATTTTTTAAGACAGGAAAATTTTCAATTAGTTTCCAAGATAAACCCTTCAATACAAAAGTAACAGATAAACCCAACAAACATAGCAACAAACATCATGTACCTGAACCATATAATCTCTTCGTTCATTGGTTAAGCTGCCGTCGCCTGTATCCTGAAGTTTATTGCCTCTGATCCTCCATAGTATATTTTCGTTGGTGCCTTCAGTGTAACTTCGCGGTCTGTGTGTTCACATTGCTGACGGGATCCCAAATCAGCAAGCTGGCTGGCTTTAGCGATTAATGGCGTCATTATGTCATCAAGTCTTTTACGCAAATTGTCTCCCCTTAAACTTGTCTTATAGGGTAATGAGCGATGAACATACTTTTCGTTTCCATCTTTTTTTAGCTGCCCACAAAAGCTTGTCTTACAGAATTGATGGTCTCCAATAGTTCCTTTATGTTCCTTCTTTATTATATCTGGTATTCTTCCTTCCGATGAGTGGTATGCTTAGTCCTAGTACTTTTAGACAGTCGTACCCTTATGTTTCTTTAGTGATATGGCTGAACATTTAAAGGCACAACAATCGCTACCAGGAGAGCCAATAATTGGGGAGGGGTTATGATTTAAACTCTCTGGACTATCTCCCTGTCTGTTATACTCGCATTCTTTTTTAACAGTGTTGTATGTTGTCTGCTATCAGTCAGCTACTAGGAATTCAAACAACATCAGTGGTTATGTTTACAACAGAGAGTTTATAACCCAGCCTACACCAATTAGCCACACCGACAAATTCAAATTTTGAATCTGACGGTGTTTTTTTTTCTCAAACTCATGTTTCTGGTGGTGTTATCAAAAATATTTTAGTGAGTATAATTTGTGTTACCTTCAATCTAGATGCCTGTAAAGATTCATTTCTAAATTATTTGTAAATATTTCTTAATTTTGAAAAAAGGGTCCCTGATGTAAAGCATGCGTAAAAAGTATACAAACGCTTGCCCAAGTGCCACCTACAGGCTTATACACATGTATAGTCCTAGCCCATATTCACTAACATTGTCCCTTTGAGGCCATATCTGAATGTGTAGGCTCAGTCAACACTATTAAGTGCACTATTTATTCCCATAGATTTATTTACTTAAGTCATATTTACCCACTATAACCTATTTAGTCTTCAAGTTTACACAGTTAGCCTGGTTGATAGAATCCTAGACAGGGACTCATAGCCAGGTTAACATTACTTACCTGTAAACATCGAAGTTAGTGATTTTCTGATAGATTGGTTTGATGGATGTGCAATTGATTAATTGTAGAAATTGAGTAAAGGACTAATTAAACCCTAAATTGATTTGAAAGGACTTTTTATGAGTGATTTAAACCGTAACTTTCATTGGGGGGTAAGAGTGACTTTCCCTGTTACCAGTATTATAGAAAAGGAGGAAGATGTGCCTGACAGCAATTATATATATAATCTGCAAAACCTGAATTACTGGTATATTTTAGTCAAAGTGATAAGTGTACATGCAATTAATACAAGTTTGGTAAAAGTAGTAAACATTTAGTTTATTATCCGCTTAACATCAATTAGTCCTTATGAAATAATCATGAATCACAAAAATAAAAGTGATTCAAAGTGACTTTTTTTGTAAAATTTACTTATAGGAATTTCTTAACTAAGAGGAAGCTCTTGTTTATTATACTGTGATGTCTTGAACAAATGTTGTTTTTCTATATTTGGATTTGGAGGATGTACTATTGATAGTGTAAGTTCAAGAAAATGTGGTCTGATAATATATACAATGGAGTAATGTTATTTATTGAAGTTTAAACTGTTTTTTCTTCATACATCAGTAAAGATGAAGCTCGGACAATGGCTGGTAGTTGCGTTGATTGCTGGTGTTGCTGTTCTGTCCAATGCTGATGTAGACAGGAGTGACTGGATAGATCCAAACGATATGCTCAACTTTGACCACTCTTCAGGCACCATGAGGAAGGACAGGAAGGTATTTTAACAACTCATCATTTCTGATCTGGTGTTTGATCTCTGAGTTGAATAATATGTACAAGTCATGTAATACTTTGATAACAAACTTACTCATTGTTTTGCTTAGTGGCATAAGTTGGCATAATTTATATGTGAATAAAGATACTAATTGTTCTAACTGCTAAAGGTTTTTCAAGCTCCAAGTGTTGAGGAATTAGCAAGACGTGAAGGAGAGAGGAAGGAAGCTGAAATAATCTCTAAAGAAATTAAGGAACAGGAAGATAGTGCCTCTGCACCCGAAACAGGGCCTTCAACATGTCCACCTTGTCCAGACTGTGTAGAAAAGATCTGTCCAGAGACAGAGTGCCCTCCATGTGAAGATGGACAACAGAGGAACACAGTGTGTGACCAGGCTTCCTTACCACTTCTACGCAAATATGTATCACACTTACGAGAACAGCTTGAACAGGTATAATTTCATATGATTGAAGGAGAAAAGAAATTATTAAATCGTTGAAGATTTAGTAAGCTTTGTCACCTGGATACAATAGCTACACATGTTACATATTAGCAAAAAAAATCCCATATTAATATGGTTAATCTAGGATATCTAAGGAACTAATTATAAATATATAAAACTTGTTTGAATGCATTATTTGAATGCATTATTTGAATCATATTGTGATGTGGAATTTACGCTGTCAAGGATATTTGGCAGCTTCAACCATCTTGGATGAATCTTTGCCAAGGCTGTGACCAGGGGCGTAGCGTGGGTCAAAAAGGTTTACTCAAAATAGAAAAAAATTTGGAGGGTTTGGGTGTCTAATAAGGACGCTAAACGGTGCTTTCTAGTGGTATTTGTAACGATTCTTTGGAAGTTGGAACTACGCAGACACTTTTGAAATTAAGAAGGCTAACTGGTACATACTAGCGCTACTGCAATGATGTTTTTGAAGTTGGAACTGCTTTTTAAATTTTAATATCCAGGACGCTAAATGTTGCATTCTAAGGCTATTGATTCAATATTTTGGGAAGTTGGAACTGCCGAGAAAATTTTAAAAACGAGATCGCTTAATGGTGCTTTCTGCTGCAATATGGAATCAATGACTTGCTTGCCGGCCAGCTTGGTTTGAGATGCTTGACAAGTGGAATTGTTATAACTTGTTGTTTTACCCTGCACTGTAATTGACAAAAGGAGTAGTAGAGATTTTGTAGCTGGATGTGAAATGAGTTTATGTGTTGTCTACCGTTAGATACCTGGGACTGGAGAAGGTTCCTTGGACTACATGATGCATATCTCCCTCACAGCTGGTCAAGTCACCATTCTGGAACGCTTTGTCACTGAAGGAAAACAGAGACATGTACACGATGTTCACGAGGTCCTCAGTGGCATGATTCACAGAGTAGCAACTTCAAGACTGTCAAAGATGGAGAAAATGACTTTGTGGTTTGAGGACAAGATTGGACTGAAGTTGGATAGGTTAATACAGGTGAAGAGATTGTTAGAGACATTCTAATGTCAGCGTTTTCTATTGCTGAATACTTAAAAGTTTTATAATTCTGTGAAATAATCGAAATTGATGCATCAGATAGATGCATAAAGATAGATGAACAACTACCAGCCATTGAGTGTTTAGACAATGTTGCCACAATGTTGCGATTAAGTATGGATCTGGAAACTCCAAAACTGGTAGATGATAAATACCAAGTAGTACAATGTAGATGTAAATTTATTAAAAAACTTTTATAAAATCTTGTATAATTGTTTCTAAATTGGCTTTTAGAGTTAGAGAATTTGTTCACCATCATTCTTGATCTTGATTATGTTTCTTATGTAACTTAATATGTATACATTGTATATTATACCATTTCCTCTAAGTAATTCCTATCTTCTAAATATTATTCTTTTTTTGAACAATATGACCCACTGATTTCAGTTTATGATGCTAGGAGCCCTGGCATCTGTTGTTTTGCTGATAGAGATTCGATTGCAGATACCATGGCGACGAAGAGTTTCACAGATTATCGTGCTCATGTTCTTTATAAGTATTCCATGGACCTGGTTTGAGCTGTATAAGGTAGGTGCAAGTGTCATATAAACATAGCAAAATAGTGACCTAGTTTACTGTTATTTGAATGTTCAATGGCCCTGTCAAAGGACCAAAGTTACCAGGGTATCTCTATGGACTAGGGAGGGTAGTGAACACATTAATTTGAAAAATGAGTTATTAGCAAGTGATAGCATGATGGCTGGTGAATTACCTAACCAGTAAATCACAAATTGGAAATTTTCCACCATTTTTTGTCAGAAATATTACCTATTTCAATTCATATACATGTATATCACGATGCAGTAGTTATGTCACATTTCTAGCAGAATAATCCATGCTAAGTGCCTTCTTCATCTATGGTTGTACCTTCCCTGTTAATATAAGACTGTTTGTATTGCAGCAAGCAGAAATCAAACAACAGTCTATAGCCAGTAAGACACCACCAGCTGAGTGTATGAACGTGGATCAAGACACTTTCACCTGGATAAAATCATACTTCACATTTCAAGGGGACAAATGCCAGGAATATAACGAGCACTTGATGATTGACCCACTAATAAAAGTCCCTCCAACAAAGGTAAATATATAATGGAATTGTTATTTTAAAGAAGAAACTTTAAGATAAAAGTCAAAGTCAGTATATAAAATAAAGTTGTTAAACAATGGTCTATTTGGTATTTTTACAAGTAAAAACTTGACTCATGGTGTGTCTGAGTAAACCAATGCTTCTATACAACATTTCTCTGATAAAAGTTCTACAATTCACGATATAAACTCATGAATTTTCAAGACATTGTCATTATATTGATTGAGCCGTTCTACATACACGATGCCCTAAAGGCATGCCTTTTAGTAACCTATTAGCAATGTACATGTATTTAGATGCTTCTTGTCCTGAAATAGAAGAATAATGTGTGTGTGCGTAGTTTTAAACATTTCTACATGTAAATTGGAATTCTAATCAATATTAATTTATGTATACACTTCTATAGAAAAACGTCAGATATTATTGGTTTGTTTTCCATGTTTTTTTAAATATTTTCCTTTTTCAGGCAATAGCAGTGACTGTTGTGAGATTTTTCATTGCCCCATTAAAAGACATAGGTGGCGCTTTCAGTGAGTTTATTCGACAGTTATTTAAAGACCTTCCACTGACAATGTACCCTGTTGCTATGGTAATGGTGGGTGGGTTTGTATTCATGTTGCTGTTTATGATGTTCGGATACAGTTTTGAGACATTCTTCCTCACCATAAGACAAAGTCGATCATTGGTTGCATCAGACGGACACTTACAGCAGACTATACAAGACAACAGTGAGAAAATGCAGCAGCAGGTAGATGTTCATTATCTTTGTTGTCAAGCAATGTAATGTGTGTATTGTATGTTTTCTTTGGCATTTCATTTTCGTTTTACTTCAAGGGCAGAGAAACATATACATTATGTGATTTTTTTTGTAATATTAATATTTCGGTTTACATAACCATTCAATCCATAAAAGTAGTGCCAAATGAACTATTAGGCTTTCACAGTTACAGGAGATCTCTTGTGTTGTACTCTGTTCTGTTTGTTTTTAATTTTCAATATAAAAAGAATCAGCACGTTTTATCCAATTCAATATTTATACACATGCAGACATTGATAAGACCTTTTGAATGAGGCTGAGTTTAATGATTTGGACTTTGGCTGCTAGACAATCCAGTCATACCATATTCTTAAACGGTCCAGAGATTGTCTCCTATACACAAAGAAGGAAACTAACTGTGGTTTATTCATTGTTAATACATGACTGCACTACTTTTACCTCACGTGAAAATGCTCTTAACGAAAATACTGTCAGAACTGAAGGTATCCAAATCACTCTATATTTTATAATGAGTTCTATATCTCTTGTCAGACATTGTTGTTTTTATTAAAACATGGATTGCATAAATAATAGTCAGTGTGAAACAGAAACAAACATAACATGAATGCGATCCGATTTTAAATTGTGAATAAAATTTTAGTTTTTCGGACATTTCTGTCTGAGAACTGCTACACTTAATTTTTGGTGCTGGTTCTGTAGTTTACAATTAGAACGTGCAAGACCAAATTATATGAATTGAAAGATTGAATCCTGTTATCGCGGTAATAAAAAAGATGTTTGATTTCTTAAACAGTTTCTTGTCTTGACATTATCATTATGTCTGTATGAAAAGTAATAATAACAAACCATGTAAAGGGTGTATTAATTATAGAATGTTTACATTTATATTTCAGTTGGAAGAAATTCAGAGAAAAATTGAAGCTACCGATGCCAAGATGTCTGAAAAACTTCAAACCATTCAGCATGTAAACCAGGTGGCGATAGAGTATCGATCTGGGGACTCCATCGATGCTGAGAGTGCACCCAGTCTAGGGGCCGACTTCATGCAGCAAGCGTCTAGAAGTCCAGCAAAGCCAATCGTTTGTACCACCCCAAAGAAAACACCCCAGAAAATTCCAGTGGTCTCAAAATCGGATGAAACAAATCCCAAAACCATGAATAAAAATGACAATTCAGCATCACCATCTACCGCTAGAAGGAATCTCAATATGGAGTGTGATAACATAGGGGCCAAAGATGGCTGCTATGACGACGAAGATGGTAATCACGAAGAAATAGAGGTAGAATTCCCAGCAAGAAGATCAAGTCCTAGGAAGCCCAAATATGGTGTACAAGAAAGCGTTGTACCTGGGGCAGATGATCCTAGCCTTACCTCTGTTAAAAGAAATGTGTAGTTTACCACTTTAACATTTAACACAGGGTGGATTAAACTCTATATGAGCAATCCTACCATGCATTTCAATCCTGCGAACAAAATTAGATTCTGGTATTTATATTTTATACTGTACTGGTATTTGATATTCAGTTAAAACAAGTTAAAAAGCAACAGAAGTTGTAGAAAATGAAGTTTGTTTACTAGTGATGAAAAACAGGTAGTCTTTCTATCTAAGCAGCTTATGTAGATATAAAGGTGCTTCTTGTAAACTTTGCTTTCTTAGACATCGTTCTAACAGACAATAGGGCATTACCAAAAAGTGTGAGGATTAATTTAGTAGTAACTGTTGTTGTCATATTAAAGCATGAACAACTGCAAATAATATCATGTTAACTGTTTCTTCTTTTCTGTGTTGATACATGTATATTGTTTGTAAGCTTAGAAATGGCATATCGGTATGTTTTCGTGTGACAGAAAAACTTTTGTTGGATATGACATTTGTATACGATTTAAATTTGCTTGCTGTAATCTTTGTCAATAATTGTCTTTGCTGTACTTTCATATTGCTCTGTTTAAACTGAATTGTTGGTTCTGAATTGTTGATACTGAAAAGTTGATACTGAATTATTGATACTGAATTGTTGATACTGAATAGTTGATATTGAATTGTTGATACTGAATTGACAAAAATTTGCATTATTCAACCAAAAGATATATTTCTGTAATGTACATTTATTTTGTTTTTTTACTACTGTTAAAGTAAATTCTAACCTTTAAATGAAAAATAAGTACCTTAACTCTGTTTCTACAACAATCATCTCTCTAAAAACAATACTTCAGTGAGTGTTTTGCTGCCTCTGAATAAACAATGGACGTTTGGTGATATTTCATGCAAATACTTACGTAAATATGTTTGACGTCAGCTCAGGATATGATTATATATAGTGTGTAAAGTATGAAGAAAGATGGTAATTCTGTCCATATAGAAAAATACTACTTGATTTACTGTACATGTATGTGTATTGTGCAAGCCTGTTGAAATACCAGCTCAGGATATGTTGCAATAACCAATGAGAGCTAGCTAAATACTTACAACTAAAACTTGGTGATATTTAAAATGTGAATGTACATATGCACTTCATGTGGGGGTTTTTTGTTCCAATTTTGTACACGAATAAAGCTTTGTATGTCCAAAGGTCTTTTCTCAATGTAGTTTTATACCTTCTTTACTTAATAAGGTTGCTATATTTTGTAAATGGCTTTAATTTGTTTATCTGTTTTCATTTCATTACATATCATTGCTATTTGAGTTCGTTTACTTTTGTTAAGTCATGTTGCATGCTGTTGAGATTACTGTGTTCTATGGGCATAGTTAATCAAGTTTTTGAGACATTGAATTGCAAGTATTTAACACTTTGTAAGCGATATTTGTATTCTTTAAATTGCTGAGATTTAATAGGCTTAAATTATGTTATTGCTCTATAATATTAGTTGTAAAGTTTTTGTGTTAAAACTGATCTCCTGAATCATTTTAAAATTTGCCTGCATTTTCTAAATTTTCATAGCAATAATTCATTGTTTTACCATTATACAGTAAATACCCATTTAAGTGAGACTTGGTGAATATATGTATGATCAGTAACAAGGTGAAGCCTACCTTCTGGACTGATAGTGACTAGTCTTCATATTGAAAGCCTTTCAACAAAATGCTTGATTATGATCTGAAAATAATGGTCTTGTTTTTAGAGGTGCCATTGAAATTGTTTATGAATTTTGGCTGCACTTATAATTGTATGTGTGTGTGCTTGTGTAAGTTGTTTAGACATTTGTATTGAATTAGAAGCCATGTAATGTGTTAATCTATGTTATAACTAGACTCAATGATACTGGCAGCAGCTATTTATGTTGTATTTGATTACAATTGATTGTGAATATAGTTGATCATAAACTTATTCATACATGTACATGTGTATTATGTTGATTTGAAATAAATGCTAGAAAGTACACATGTCTCTTGGTCATACTTGAGCTGAAGTCAGTATGGCAAAGATGAATCCATGAGTTACCATAGTGTACAAATGCAAGGTGCGTACTAGATAAATGTGAAAGGATTATATCTGCATCTTTATTCACTATAACTTTGAACACTTTCGCTCATTGATACACAATGAAAATCTGAACAAAAAATAGCTGGTCATTGATGTAAGGAATGATAACAGCTTCACAAATTGTTCAAAACATTGATGAGGGGTTCCTTATTGTTTATCATTTTACTGTTACCTGTACTAATGCTTTGGTGAAGTGAAATGAATCACCTGTGGAAGTTATTCTATTTGCTGCATGGTCTTATTCTGTAATTTGTCAGAACAACAGAACAGATGGTCACATTATCAAGGTGGTGTTTAGTAATGAGTTGAGTGAGGGGCAGGTTAGATAGGAGAAATGGACAGTTTCTAAAAATACAGTCAGTTGTGTCTTTCGTTCACATGATCACGTTTTTTTTTAAACAGTAGCAAAACTAATGGAAACAACTAGAGTAACAAGGTTTTGCTGTGTGAGAGCACTGCTTCATATTTTGTGGTTTGTGTGTTTCCTACCTTCGCTTGGAACTGTAAATGATAAAAAAAAACTTGTGTTCTGTTTAAATAAGGTTTATATATAAATTTTAATAAAAGCAACAACATATCCACTAACACAAAGAACACAGTATATGGGTACATGCGTACTTAACCAATATACCACAAATAAAAAGCACCTTTATTAACAGAGTTCTACAAAATTGCCTTACGTGATATACATGTAACAATGAGAGATATACTAGTAAGTAGATTAATCTTGACTTGTACCTCAATGCCTTACTACATAAAAATAATATCACAAAAATGGCCATTGTAAAAAGGTGTAAATATAAATCATTTTATTGTATATCAATTTCAGTTTAAATCAATTTACCATATAAAGATACTCTAAAAAAGTCAGTGATACATAAGAAAGAAAAGTTTGCGTATATGTTACACACGTTCAAGTACACTGTCATGCTAATGGATATTCCTCATCAAAGTTACAGTTTATGAACATTTAAAAAAGAGTGTATCTGTTTGTAAAATACTTTTTAAACTGGTGTACATATCTATAATGTAGTAAAAAAAAGAGAGATTTTAAAGAAAAATGTATAAAAAAGACATGATTCACTACAATGCCAACATTTATTATTGATGAACTTAGGACTTAAATGTCCAAATAAATACCGAAATATATGATTGTTCGACAGTGCAGTGAAGATGAATTTCAGAAATATAGTGAGTACAGATCAGGGGAGCGTTTCATAAACATAGCTTACGTCCAATATTACCGTAACTCATCACTTAAGCTAGCGTAACTAAGATTTATTGTTTTATGAACGTTCTCATAACTAATACCTCTTGCTTAACTACTTACAACATCGTAAAAGTCATTGCTACCGCTTTCTGCGACTGTTAAAATACTAGAATTTATAAACATGTGTTCAAAGGGTGTTAAATGATGTAAAAACAGTGAAATGTCACATATACATGTTTTGACCATTGGTAATTATTAACTCGATACGCTTTCTTGTTTTGGTGGCCATGTTGGTTACTTTGTCGTGTAGTTATAGCAGGTGCACGGAGTGTCACGTCATTCACTTTAAGCCTATGGTCCTACCTTTTCTCTCCCCTACACTAATCATAATTGTAGCTAAGTTACGAGGACGTTAATGAAACCGTCTTAACATTTATCGGAAATCACCAATTTACGATACTACAATAATGTAACTATAGGATCTTTATGAAACGGGCCCCAGATAGTTAGACCCACCTTTTAACAAGCATACTGAGGCCTTCATGATCGAACAATGAAAATGTGAGACCGTAACACATGTTAATTGAAATGAGATGTTCGGGACAAAAAGGAACAGTCTTACTACTATGGCTGATGTGTCTGATTTTAAAGTGATCTTACTAACGATATTACAACTTATGTTAATTAAAACAGCTCACTTACACATTGATAAACTTGTTCAGGCACTACCCATAATCCAGAACATATCTTTAACTTGAGACTTTAAATGTAGTTTCACACACTAAAAACAACCTTGCATATCTATAACCTTCAGAATATAATGAGACAGCCATTCTAAAAGACAGCCATTCTAAAATGTATACCCACACCCAGTATGGCAAGCATGGTGTGATCTTGTGAACTTGTTATTAAAGCTTAACACATGTGGTAAAAAAGTTAAAATTGTAAGGCTAAAACTAGGATGTGGCGTTCATTTCCTCAGAGAACATATGTACAGCATCAATGAATAGTCCCACATGTTCAGGGTCGACGTCCTTGTGTACACCGTGTCCAAGGTTAGCAATGTATTTCTGAGTACCAAACCTCTTCAACATTGTTTTCACACCTGATTTTAACTCATTCTGAAAAGAACAGAAAAGTGAGAGATTGCATTTGTGTTCCTGATAGTTACAACTTATAATAGAATAAGTTTTAGTACAAAACAAAACACTAACAGAGATCATGAAAGACAGCCAACTTGTACTGATCTTTGTCTACCCAGAAATGTTATATTAATTTACTAGACTGACTCGGGATTTACCAGTCGTAGCCTAAGAACCAGCATCTTTCACATAGACTACCCTTAAACATAGACTACCGGGGGTACCCGTATATTGGTGTGTATATCTAAGTCTCAAAGAAACAAATCTTTTTTAATGAAACATGCATTAGAAATTATGTTGAATTTTGTGTGTGGAGTTTGTATAAAAGAGTTTATCTGTTATACATGTACAAGTTGTTGGCACCATGAGGACTAATGATGTAGGATTTTCTAACCCACATTACTAAATCTCATAGACTAGTCTAAGAAATGCAAATTAAATCTTGTAAGATTGACTAAACTCCTGAGATTATTATATCTGGTTAGCCAATATCTTGTTATTGAAATAGGAAATTAGAAGGATAATATAGAATTTGGACTCACCTCAGGTGCGTACAAAAGAGTTGGATCTAAGTTTCCCTGTAATGTTATGTGATTTCCAGCTACTCTTCTGAAAGAAAAGAAGCACGCAAGTGGTAAAATCTATGTAGCAAAATTAATTTTAAAGTTTTTAGTAGAAATATAGTTTGGACATGTTTGACTTAAATAAACCAATTTTAAAAGAAAAACTCCATTTTTAATTATGTGTCATTTTTATTCACTAACATACAAACACATTTTTTTAAATAACTTTGAAATTGGAACATTTCACTTATTTCTTAAGAACAATTGAGTTCCAAACAGCATAACCTGAAGTATTGCTATGGTTACCTGGCATGCGTAGGTTTCATGGTCCAGTCTAGAGACACAATGTCGTATCCACTGTTGGAAAGATCTTCCAGGGCAAAATGAGCATCCTTGGCAAACACAACCTGTAAAAGGGAGAAATCTGATCAAACTATTGGTGATTGGAGGCATACAATAGTGTACATCTATGGGTCAATGTTTGATTTCTGTACACTGATTTTTATTTTGACAATGAATTTTATTTTATTATTTGAAGAATTAATACATGTACTTACCATTGGTACTGGTTCTATTTTTAATTCCAGAAGTTTCTCCTTTGTTCTGTAGGCAATGTCTTTCAAGTATGGCAGTGAAAACTCATTGAACTGGTCTGGACCAAGCTCCCCTCCACAAGAATCAAACACTTGTAGAATCTGAAAATCAAGAACCATTATATTCATAGAATCTACTAGCGTTACAGATAATCTATTTTCATTTTTAAATATCTTTTTTATCTGCTTTGAAAACAGGAATAAACTCTTTATGATTTATATATTCACATTTAATATGCCAACTGTCACAGCTTCAAACCCTTGAATGTTTGCTAAGAAACGAAAAGGCAGGTGGTCATCAAAAGGCTTGCAACAGCTGTGTTAAATGTGTGAATATTAACTTTTGTATCAATAATGGAAACTACCACATTTTCAAAATTTCAAAGTTATGTTCATCTTAATCACTTATGTCACATCTAATTCACATAATCCATATTTACTCAATGATAATACTAAACCTTTCAAGTCAACCCTAAAGACATCATTACTTGTGCCATCACTGGTAAAAAATGAGTCTGTCAAAAAATATATAGAAATTTGAAGATTAAAAAAAATAAAAATTGACCAGTATTAGATGGCAGTTGTTCACTACTAAAGGTTTCACAGTTTCTGCCTACCTGTGCTCCAGCCTTGACTTGACCAACCAGATAGTCGACAACTAGCTCACACAGCATCTGTAGCAGTTCACGACTTGCCTCTGGGTACATCCTTAACCACTTACGAGCCTTAGGCAGGGGAGAGTGGGACCCTCCATCTATCATAAACTTCATCAACGTCCACTGGAAGACAAGATAACATAATACAATCGGGGTTAACATTTTTTTATTAATTAATGATTAGTGAGAGAGTAATTGCCAATTGCTCAGAAATAAGGAAACAGAGTGAAATCATTTTTTCATTTGTACACCATTAAGTGCTCCTGAGTCCAGAGAAGTATGCATTGTACCCATTTATCCAACTTTTATTCACTGAGATTCCATTTGAGTCAGCTCATTTATTACACATGAAGTTAGTGCCCAGCAAATAGTTATTAATTCACAGTCACAACTTGTACTTCCTACTCTAAAGAAAGACTTTTTTGTAAACAGTTTGTACAAATGATATACTATTTACATAGATGCGCCTGTATAAGAATGTTTGTATGGAAAGTTGAAGACAATACATGTAGTTTATAGGCAGACAGCAGAGATTGATAACCAACTAAATGTTTATTAGTAATGCAATACTGTTTAACTAGTATATACATTTGAATATGATATACAGCAGTTCAACGATGGATAGTTAAAGCTGAGTATAACTTACCGGTGCTCCAGAGAAGCCAAACAGTGGACACTGGCCATTCAGTTCTTTCCTGGTCAATGTTATAGCATCCATCACATAGCTGAGATCTGCACATATGTTTACATCTTTGTAAAGCTTCTTCAAATCATCAGGAGTTTGCAGCAAAAAGTCAAATATGATTCCCTGCAAAAATCGTAAAGAAAAATATATGGTTAGTGTTACAAACCTAAATTACTTACTTATATGTTTTATTTTTGTGTGAAAACTGTTTTGATCTCATTTTTAGCTTGCCTGTTTTCAAATTTTACAATAAGTCATATGATGGTGGAGAAGTCATGTGATGGTGGAAAAGTCATGTGATGGTGAAAAAGTCATGTGATGGTGGAAAAGTCATGTGATGGTGGAGAAGTCATGTGATGGTGGAGAAGTCATGTGATGGTGGAGA
>ENA-OREC01000733-OREC01000733.1-marine-metagenome-genome-assembly--contig:-NODE-733-length-14267-cov-12.124595_pt1 | contig 14267 bp, 12 predicted proteins | sample MGYA00248626_ERZ508543 | MGnify/ENA primary metagenome ERZ508543 (study PRJEB26211, sample SAMN05518279) | marine metagenome | isolation source: Puget Sound, Washington, USA | host: Bankia setacea... | reverse complement strand
CTTTATTCTGACGCTGGTTCTGCTACACTTTATTCTGACGCTGGTTCTGCTACACTTTATTCTGACGCTGGTTCTGCTACACTTTATTCTAACGCTGGTTCTGCTACACTTTATTCTAACGCTGGTTCTGCTACACTTTATTCTGACGCTGGTTCTGTAGTTTAGAATTAAAACTGGCAATCAGTTATATCAATCGAAAGATTGAGACATTTTAACGGTGTTAAGTGATGCAAAAACACTAGTAAAACTACTACATCGCAAAATCGTATTTTTAAAAGTTGAAATGAGCGTGATTGAAATATCTGAAAGCGTTCATTGACCCATACGCTGTTTCGCTATAGGTTTTATAAGCGTCTGAAATGAAATGTTATCGGGATCCCAAGGAACAGTCAACCAAACGACACCCTGTCAACACACGCTATCAACAAAACTAATGCAGCACATTGGAGATGTACGGTGGTGCTAGAATCGAAATAAAACATCTGTACCTGTGTTTTATCGCGGTATTAAAATATGGGTACTCGTTCTTGTGTGCACGCGTGATTAAATTCATACGCACCCGTACTCGTACTCGTACCCATATTTTATTACCGCGATAAAATACGGGTACAGATGTTTTATTTCTTAAGTACACAAACAGAGACAAACCAACTGTCATATAAAACATAGAAACACGGTATTTCACCCAGTTGAGAGAATAAAACAAAATATCATGAAATGATATGAATTTGCAGATGATATATTCTTGAGCCATAGAAATAACCAAATTTCAAAAAAAGACATTGCATAGAAGTCTGTGCGGCTACCCACTAGTTTATGTTGGGCCAATGTAAACTTCTTGCTAGATATTGACTAACTAATTACCTTGTTTTATTCTGTATTTTCCGCTTGGAAGTGGCTGTAAGTAATAGTTCAGTAGCACCCGTTTCAAGGAAAGTACAACACATATAATAAGACACTATGTATGCAAGCTTTCAATAGTTCCAATGTACGAACATCTACAAGCGGCAGATATAGTTTATAATGAAAAAAGAAAGAAAAGAAAGAAATAAAGGAAAGAAATGAAGAAGGAAAGAAAGAGAGAAAGAGGGTAGAAAACTATCATCGCTAACAATGTAAGAGACCATAATAATGCATGAACACGGGGGCAATAACTTAAAACATTAAGTGCATGTACAAGTATCCTTAACCCTTTTTCTACAAATCCTAAATCAGTGTTATCAAAATTCAAAAAAAATAACTTTATTTATTTTACAACGATTACGAAACAAGTTATACAACTTATATTAAGCATGCTCGTTGGCACCGATGTTTGCCGAACGGATTGTCTTCATGTAGGAGGAAACTGGAGTACCCGTAGGAAACCCACCTGTCTAGTGGTCAGTGGTATTAGTATTTACCATCACGAACGTCATAAGTAGCACAGCAGCAGCGGCAACAACAACAGTAATAACAATAACGATAACAACAACAACAACAACAACAGCGATATTGATTGTGAAGGTACAGCACGTGTATGACAGGCCTTTGCAACAAGAGAAGTAGGTCGAATCAAGGGAATGTAAAGCATGATTGTGTTTAAACGTTAAGCTTCTCTAAATGATCATTACCACATCTTGACACGATTGTTTAGCCGCTTGATAGTAAAACGTTTAACGTCCAGTAGTCTGAGAAGCAAGTATTTCTGTTGATCGTTTCCTTATCAGCGACGGATCAACATCAAACACTGCTTACGTGTATAAAGATAGACACCTACGTCATTTAAAATTAATGTATACTCGTTGAATTGCGTTGATTCATTACTAGTGTGTATACGAGATAGTAAATCTACAGCTAGGGTCATGTCGTTTGGAGTACTAGTATTTATGTTGTGTTCTTTTATTGTGCCACACATAAGTGGTCATGGCGTTGATGATGTCACTAATCAATTGCAAGAGAAAATACAACATTTGGAGGATACCGTCTTATCGCTGATGACCATGGGTAACACTGGTTTCATTGTTAAAATAATGCAAACAAATAACTAAATAAAGTAAGTGTGTTTCTCAACTACAATGCCATACAGACCATAGATGAATTTGCTTTTCTTTATGTTTTTTCTTTATGTTTTTGTTTACAAAACGTGTATTTTGATATATGAAAAAAGCTATGCCAGTTTTGGAGAACCATTAAATCGCAATAAACAACATCGTAGTGGTTTTCTACGTTTCTGCTTTATCGGCTTTGCTACATCGTCGACGTCATCGCCATCAACGTCACATTAATCATCATCGACGGCATTCAATCTTAGTTCAACATCATTATACAAATCAGTTTATCATATGTGCTGTTCTGTTTGTCATTTGAATCCATTCAATCATTATTTATCTACAACAATCGTGTCTTATCTACCACGTGGGTTTTACTTATAGTTTCAGAGAGCTCAAACACCAGCAACAAACAGAATAAAGTATTGGATCTACATACGGCGAACATTAAAAAGCTTGCAAACAAACTGAAACGTCAACAGAAAATAAATACCCGACAAGAAGAAGAACTTAGTCTCTACAAATCAGCAATAGCTTCAGTTGGCAAGTACATTAATTGTGGATTATAAAAAGGCATTTCGATACGGGTACATGTGTACGTAATAAGTAGTTTAAAGCTTTCGTTCCCAAGTTAATAAATTCATTAAAAGAAATATGTTAAGAAATTATCACACATATTATAATAAATGCTTCCTATGAACGAATCTAGTTTGAGTTTGAAAGAAAAAACTACACAACATTGTTTTTCCTACTTACAAATTGCCCGAAAGTATTTAAAATCTTGTATGACTCACCCGTTAATTATTATTTTTTAAGATTTCGTTATATGATTTCTAGACTATAGGATCGAGTTCAGTTGTCTGTATCTTCCACAAGGGCATTATTTCATAATAACTTTGTTGCTATGAAGAACAGATGAATATGTACAATTTTGATTTTGAGCGAAAGTCCATCTTTAATATCAGTGATGTTACAAATGATTTAGGCTGACCATACTTATTTAATCAAGCCATGTCAACAGGTTTACTAGTTTACTTACTTAGTACATGAATAGTATGTACGTGGACTGTGTGTACATATGCCTACAGGTTCTTGGTTTAAATGTTCGATGTTAGTAAATCAACCATTGGTGTATCCATTTCTCGTTTAATACTATTATAATAAGTCACACTCTTGCTAAGAATTGCTAATTACATGAACTGGTTTAATCATCCAGGAGAAGACTTGTTTGATAGTATTCGTAGTTATATAAGCATCTGGTTTTCAATGTCGTAAACTACCGATTTAGTCACTGACGTCGTTACATGTTATATATTGTCGTATTAATTTCCTTCAGAATCTAGCCGAAGAAGCCGATTTATTCTATCAGATGGGAGTATTGGCTTTTTTGCTCGAGTTGATAAAACAGAGTTGACAAATTTGACCGTTAACCAGATCATCGTGTTTGAACATGTGGAAGTAAATACTGGGAAGGGATATAACAACAACACCGGCGTATTTACTGCACCGGAAGACGGTTTATACTCGTTCTCCGTCTCCATAACCAGTGATTTCGGCCACTCCCATGAGCTCCAAGTTGCCGTCTTGAAAAATGGCATCATTATTGCCAAAGCGCATGCGCATGGTGATTCGGGACACCTCGATCAAGGCGGTGTGTCGTTGATTACTGGTTTGATGACAGAGGACAATGTGTCGGTGGTGTTGGTGGATCCAGAGGGCGCTTCACTCTATGGGGGTTCACTGACAACCTTCTCTGGTCATCAAATTGTCTTGAAATAAAACCAACTGATGTTCTGTTTTATATGGTTTGTGTTGTGTTTTTATGAGTCTTGGTTGTATTGCCTATATATGATGAAAAGGAGAAATGAAACAAATAAAAATGTAATACTATGTCGAAACTATATTGTGATAATGGAGAAAACATAATTATATTGAAATCAAGTCAAACTCGAATCACTTATATCTACGCTTCGTCTGTTGGTTACAGTAACTTTTATGTATCTTATTATAAATTATTCTCTTACTCATAGCACATGACCGTTTTATTCAAGTTTGACTACTTCACAATGGTTAGTTTGACTGTTCTGTTCTATCAAATCGGCATATTTACTTATGTTCTATCAAATCGGCATATTGACTTCTGTCTATCAAATCGGCACATTTACTTCTGTCTATCAAGTCCACACATTTACTTCTGTCTATCAAATCGGCATATTTACTTCTGTCTATCAAATCCACACATTTACTTCTGTCTATCAAATCGTCATATTTACATATGTCTATCAAATCGGCACATTTACTTCTGTCTATCAAATCGGCATATTTACTACTGTCTATCAAATCCACACATTTACTTCTGTCTATCAAATCGCCACATTTACTTCTATCTATCAAATCCACACATTTACTTCTGTCTATCAAATCGGCATATTTACTTCTGTCTATCAAATCGGCACATTTACTTCTGTAAATCAAATCGGCACATTTACTTCCGTCTATCATATCCACACATTTAACTTCTGTCTACCAAAATGTTTGTCAGGGTTTGTTCTATATGGAAATTGAGTTTCTCAAATGTGTATCCTTGACAAAGGTCTCGTCGGTGATTATTTCCATGTTCAACAACCCAATTATAATATGTAAGGGTAGTTTCAATACATTGGCTGTACTTTTCATATTTTTAAAGCCAGGAATGAACGATTTACAACACATTAAGGCTTCGGCAGCTCCATCAGCTCCATCAGTATGCACACTATACGCAACTAAGCTCATTTTCGTAGTCATGAATATCTCAAACACCAAAGAGTAAGACATATTATTTAGTTTTTAAGTTTAGTTTAGTTTAATGGACAAACAGGCATTTTTTGCTTATGTATATCACGCTCAAATTCTTTCCTATAACCAACGTGTACTAAGCAATGAGGGTAAGGTTTATGACACAAGGAAACAACGGGAATCTTTAATGGGGCTCGAACTCACGACTGACCGATAACGAGCCACGCCGCCAAATTATTTAGTATGGTATTTATAGTTTCTCAGGCTGTGTAGAACATACAAGTACAATCACCCAATTGATACGTGAAACAAAAGATGCCAAGAAGGACCTTATGGTAGTCTGGCTGGACCTAGCCAACGCCTACGGATCGATACCGCATCAGCTAATCTACACATCCCTGCAACACTACCACATTGACCGTCACATCCAGAAGACTATCACCAGCTATATGGGTGGAATCAAGCTCCGGTTCAGCGTTGGTGACCAGATGACCAACTGGCAGAAGTTGGAGAAAGGCATTGTCACAAGATGTACTGTTTCCGTGGTACTTTTCATCATGGGGATGAACCTACTGATCAACTCCGCCAAACGAGAGACGCGTGGACCGGAAACGCAATCAGGGATCTACCTCCCATCTAGTATAGGTTTTTATGGACGATCATATATTGACAACTTCAAGTCACATACAAGCTAGATGGATGCTAAAAGCGCTGACAGACGTCGCCACATGGACAAGAATGAAGTTTAAGCCTGCCAAATCCAGATCGTTCGTGATCAAGAAGGGAAAGACAACAGTAAGGTTCAAACTCCACATACAGAATGAGGAGATCGCATCTATAGTGAAGGGTCCAATAAAGTGACTGGGCAAGTGGTTCGATGCTATTCTTCAAGATAGAGACAATGTGAAAATGCTCAAGAACCAGGTAGAAGAGGGCTTGAAGAAGATAGACCACTACGGACTATCCGGCAAGTTTAAAGACTGGCTTTACCAGAACTCTACTACCACGACGGATATGGTCATTGATGCTGTACGAAGTACCAGTTCAACAGTGGAAGCCCTGGAAAGAATCACTAGCAGACACCCGAGGAAGTGGCTATGAGTACCCCCAAGTTTCACCAGTATAGGACTGTATGGAAAAAGCAACAATCTACAACTCCCACTATCCTCACTGGTGGAGGAGTTCAAGACAGCCAATACAAGACTGGTGCTAACGTTGAGAGATTCTCCGTGACGCAGGGATTGTAACTCGAACGGACAGGAAGTGGTCAGCAACAGAGACCGTGAGTCAGGCAGAGAGCTTCCTCAAGCATAAATACATTGTCGGAATGACTGCTGTCGGACACCAAGGCATTGGTGCCACCAAGACATTACTATGGAGCTGGTCAGACCAGAAAGAAAGGCGAGCCATGATCCAGTCAGAGGCCAAGAGAGGTGAAGAACATGTCAGACAATCAAGAGCGTTGGAAATGGGATCACAGGGAGCATGGACCACGTGGAACACCACAGACCGGAAGCTGACCTGGAGAGACATCTGTAAGTATGAACCTCTGAGACTGTCATTCATTATCAGGTCTGTCTATGATCTCTTAACATCACCAGCGAACCTCTGCCGTTGGGGACTTACAGATGACACAAATTGCATCCTATGTGACAGGTCAGGCACACTAGAGCATGTTCTTTCATCCTGCTCAACATCAGTGACACAAGGAAGATATAGATGGAGACATGACACAGTCCTTAGTGAGTTGGTTGGCTGACTGGCTTGAACATGAGAGAAAGAAGGAACGTGGTCGTACTTGAAACATCACATTACCTTTGTCAAACCGGGCAAAACTACCACACAGCAAGCATCAATCTTTGATGGCGCTACCGGATGGAACATGGAAGTTGACTTGTTTTCCCAGACATTGTCCAGACTACCTTGAGACCCGATATTGTTCTGTGCTCCAAGACAGGGAAGAAGCTCATCGTCATCGAGTTACAGTACCATGGTAGACAAGATGTGAAGAGGTCTATGAGAAAAAGAAAGCAAAGTACACCGATTTTGTGGACCTTTGCAGACAGCGAGGGTGGCGTACCTGGCTGTTCCCCGTTGGAGTAGGCGTTAGAAGGTTCTGTTCGCAGTCCATATGTCGGCTGATGACAGCAGTATGAACAACTGGAAGGGAGAAACGAGTGGATATCCAGAAACTAGGTCAAGCTGCTGAACGTGCGTCAAGCTGGTTGTGGCTTAGACGAGAGGAGAAGAGCTGGAAGCACCAACCAACACACAGTGACTGATCACCACTGTGGGCCCATCCGCTATGAGAGTGTTCATGGATTAAAGGGCCAAAACACTCGATGACGGCGGGCTCCATACTGATGATGTTGGTTGAAGAGCAGCCCATATATGACTGTATATACACACGATATATTTAAAAGATTAAACTACATGTATTGGAAAATGACAGAAACCAGGTTTGTTGATTGTCTGTATCCATTGCAACAATATAATTACCACCTACGTACTTGATGGTAAAAATAGAATACTTACTATATTTTCATTATTTGGTACTATCTTGTACTCGTCAAGCATAAAGTGCAGATCTTAAGATAAATGTAGACATTTTAAACTAAACTTTACACCATAATTCTGATTTATGTTATTTGGTTTATTTACGTAAAATCATTGGTAACATGGTAACACTATACTTATACCGTAAACTCGATATCAAATACACGCTGGAAACGATGTTTAGTGTTGAATACTCAAACACAGGTGGCTTAACTGCGATTATTTCGGTAACGTTTGTACAGAGGAACCGACCGTCATAAAGTATATCAAACGAACGGTAACTCCTGCAGATACGACTCGGTGCAAGAAACAATGTTATTGTCCCTTTTAAAATTTTAACTGTTGTGTTTTATTTAAGTGAGAACAATGAGAGTTGGAGTTTAATTCTATGTTCATGAATACTTCCATATATGTCCAGCTGTCCAAAACAATATTCGATAATATTATGCTGATTGCAATTACTTTTAAAACGTTAACTTAATGAACATGTATCCATAATAAAAAATGTAGATATTAGAAGCAAACAAACCCATAATTGAGAAGTGTGTCGTACGATGTGTTTCTCTTATCTAGTATAGTATACCGACGTCGGCTTTATCAGTTCAAATTTTGAACAATTAGTATAACAATTGATAAGACGTCTAATTGACACGTTCAATGCTGCTATGTATCTAGTTACTTTCGTTCGTGTATTTCCGGCATTATCCGCTGAACCAGTCGGAATAGTCCGTAATGTATCAACGTAATTGAGGGTTTGTATCTCGAACATAATCGGGAAAACCAAGCCCTCTGTGTTAACTAAACTTTAAACTTAAATCGGTTAACATACATGTACACGTTATAGATAAATAGAAGACATATCTTAACATGAGTATGTACGTGTTTATAATTGGTTTAATTGTTCAATATGCTTTGTGTCAGGACCAACCAAGTAAGCAGCGTTTTCATTGTTTGTGTTTCTTTTAGCGGTGTATTTTGCTCTACGACCTTGCGTGTCAGTTCAAAAGTGCTGGTGAGTTTTGAGTAATTGTGCAATAAATAGATGTTCACCAGACCTGTATTTAGATTAAAATGAAATATATAAGATATACCTCAATCTGTATCGTAGCTCACTTTCACCAACTACTATTGACATTCGTTTTGGTAACGTCAACATACATGTTCACCACGTTTAATTGAGCTCGTACAAACTGTTGCTTTCTTCTTAAAGTTAGTTCTGACTGCCTGCGTCGAAATATGCGTACACTGTTTTGTTGTTTATTAAACAGTTCAATTCAAGCATTGATGCGTATATCAAATGTATAGAAACATAGTAATGGATATAAACAAAACGCAAGATTATGTTATTTCCATTGGTTGTTTAAGGGAGAGTACAACGTCTAATATTACACGTCGTAAGTGCTTTCTTATCTCCCTTTGATAGGGGAATAATTTGCCTTTATAAAGTATTGTACACAATATTAGAATATGCATTGTTATACAGTTTCAGTTTAATTAATGAATTGTAAGCCGGGTAAATGATGATCAACTGCTCATGTATGTGTTCATGATGGTTGATTTAATAACACATTTCCCGCATTGCATTGGCAAGTTGATGTACATGTGTTTACATTTCGTTCCATGTGTATATTGTATACGGTAACCTATACTTACAATTATCTTATACATAATATAACATAATATTTGTTACTACTATCAAAATATTAACGTATGATATCATATCAATTGAGCGTAGTGTTTATATGACTATAACACTCTCTTAGTGTATTGATGAATATTTACAGAATCGTGTGCTGACATTTACAAGTCCAATGTTTCCAGCGTGAGAGGTGAGTATACCATCTATAACAATAACGGACAGTCGTTCAGTGTCTACTGCGTCTTCTATAGCGGTTATGGTTATACGTACATCTCGCCCGACGTTAACGTTGACGTCGACATTGACAACCTATATACTGACCCCAAGCACGTCCTAATTCGTGACCTCAGAACAGATGGTACGCAATATGAAGCCAAGATTGAACAGATTACGTCGTTTGAACAGACACCTCTTTCCATACAGTACAACAGTCACACCGGGTACGCGGCTACACAGAACCCTACTATGACCCCGTACGTCTACCTAGGTCTTATCCCTCTGGCAATGATAAAGCGGGGTCAAACGGAGGGCTATAAAATGAACGGACAAGACATAACGTTTGGAAATTGCGACGGTAACGGTAACAGTTATTTCGCCTTCTTGTTTAATCAGAACAATGCTACTCCCAGTAGTTACCATCAAACAGCGTCCACTTTACAGAAGATATGGGCGAACGGGGCGGACCTTCTTGCTCAGAGTGATTACATTCCAGATAACTACTTCAGCTTCTTCGAGATGCATTTCGGCGGGTGTGGAAGTTACGGCACGCCACAGCATATTAACTTTGTGAAAGGAGCTGCTCTTGGTCTCCGATACGGTAATGTAATGATATAACAGTTGTAATATCATGTTACATTCATATACAAAATAAGCACATGTTTTGATCATACTAAACATGACATAAGTTCAATATTTATCCAAAAGTATCTGTTAATACTCTTGAACCTTAAACATTCAACTAAGATAACAGTGCTAACCATGACAAGCACGAGCAATATAAAGAAACACTACTTTAATACTGTGTTGTATCATAAATTGAATTATTCGTTATAATGAAATGTATTCGTTTGTGTTTTTATGTATTCATTCACTCGTATTTCGTCTTTTTTCTTTTGCTAATGCCGATTGTAATGGCAATTGTCAAGTTGTTCCATAATTTTATACATTTATGTTCATCATTCCACCTTCATCAAAATTATATCCGTCCAACCACCCGCCCGCTTGTCCATCCATCCTTCCATTCATTGATGAGTACATAAATGTAACTCGATTTGTTGTATATCTAAATTCTACTAATTCATATATCCAGATATTACATGCTCAGAACCTGGATCTGTTGCACACTCCATCAGGACGTATAACAGTACCAGGGTAGGGGCTACGGTGACGTACACGTGCGAAGTTGGGTACACGTTAATTAAAGGGGACCTCTCAAGAGCATGCGTTGGGACTGGACAGTGGACTGGTCTGGAACCAATCTGTGGAGGCAAGTGTTTTACTGACTCAGTTCACATAATATTCCTGTTTTAAACGACAATACCTATATTGATCAAATAACTTACATCTGCTATCCGGAACTAGTATTTCAAATGTTTTCACAATCACAAATATCATGTCATCCCTTAACCTCTTTCTGTTGTATTCACTATTTTCGATTTTTTAAGTTTGCAAGAGTGTGCTCCCTTGTTGATAAATGTAATTATTTCTATGATGCGTGAATAGTAAATAAAATGAAAGTGTGTTTCCTTAAATGTCAACGACAATTATATATGTCCATGTTAACATAATACTAGACTTTCCTATAATATACATCATCCCACTGATCTCTAGAAGAATATGGATGGGTATTAATGATAAATTAGCATACTGTTGATTGTATAATGCAGACATATATTTAGACAAGTACCCGGATGATTTTCTCTGCTCTTCCAATATGGTAAAGTCAGCAGGGCACATGTCTAAACATGTTGTTTCTGTATTGTATAGTCAACGGTGAAATGGCTTATTCATTATGTATGTGATGTTTTCCACATACTTTAGTTATTGTTAAAACATCCCATGTTCGAATAGGACAGAGTTGATAAGGATGCCTGTGATAGTGACCATGTGGTACTTCGTGTTCCAGATTTCCCATGTGACAGTCACCCGTGCGAGAACGACGGTCTTTGCTTTGAACTTGAGGGTACCACATATGTGTGTGAATGTATTGGAGGATATGGTGGTGAATTTTGTCAAACCCCGCTGTAACAAAACAATGTTACGATATTATCAAATTAAAATATAACGCAGTGTTGTTGTGGATTTTGCAATTGCTGTTGATGTTGGTCTTTTTCTACTACTTATTTTACTTCTTCTTTTACTTATTTAGCTTCTTCATCTACTTCTTTCTTCTATTTTATTGTTTACTTGTTCTACTACTTCTTATTCTAGTTCCTCGTTTACTTCTAAAGCTACTTCTACTTCTTCTTCTACCATTTTATTACTTGTTTAATAATTTGCTTTATTTCACTTCATCTACCATTGTTTTTCCTATTCTTATTTTCCTACTTCCTAACCTACAGTTACTACCTTTTCATCTACCTCTTCTACTTTGTCAACTACTTTCTACTTCTTTGACCCTTTTGTCTCCCACTTCTGTTTCTTCTTCTACTTCTATTAATTTGATATTACTAGTATCACATATTTACAAGACTCTAGCAACTAATTGGCCCTTTATAGTACTCGTCAAGTCTGTTATTATACGTATTTGCTATATAAACAGCCGCATTTAAAAGTCAAAGGCCTCTACGGATGTACTTTATTGTAAGCATAGTAAGTTATTGTTCTTAACAGAAAATATTTATATCCGCTTAAATAATGCATTTAGCCTTGATGTGATGTAAAGACAAAAACATACACTTCAAGAGGCGAAAGCGGGCGTGTATTAACAAAGAAATAGATAGAACCCTTTCGGACCCTCAATATGCACTTTGTACATAGCTTACATTTGTCACTGAACATTGAACTCTACGAGGGGTGAGCCAGAAATAACCGAATTGTAGCTGTGTCTATTTACTTTACAAAGTGAAAATATTTTTTGACCCCCTCGATATTTTTCTGTGGTGAAGTCTGCCTTGAAGGGGTACATGTTTAAACCCTCTTAGGAACTGTCGTATACTGTTCATCGTATAGTTTCTATTCTTGCCACTGATTAGTATTATGATGTGTTTGCTAACGGGATCAACATGCATAACGAATGTACAGCGTTCAAATGAGACAGAGAAATGACTGTTGCGCGTATGAAACACGACGTCGGCATCGGCAACTTCGTTCTGTGTCTGGGGACCGATACACACGTTGTTAATGTATGCATGTTCATTATTGTTCGTGCAAATATCGTAAACCTTTCAGTTGTTTGTGTATTAGGGTCTACTTACAAGTGGTGGGTTTGTCATTTATTTCGCTTACTAACAACGGAAGTTATGGACTCAGTCAGGTTGATTTTGGATCATCCCTTCGCTTATACACGGGTATAGCACAGACACACAAATCTCACACATGTAGATTGATTCAATGCATCGCACATTTATACTTCAAATACACATTTGGTTGATAGGTTTATCGTGCTATTGCATGGGAGAACTATGTCAAAGGCAATACATACACAACGAACAACAAACACACGCCTTTGACATGAATTACAACGGTGTCTGGTTCCATTGAACGCATTGTATGAACGATTTACTAAAGCTGATTTACTTAAAGCGCAGTATAGTTGTATTCAAAGTCAAACATCTGAGATTGATAACAATAACAAAACTTTGCATTGAAAATTAACATTTTAATTTGGGCATCCCTACTGATTGTCTTTAATCTATATTAACCTGTATATTGCTAAATGTTCACTGGTTTATAAAATAACATAACGTGACATACGTTCAATGGAGTGATTCGAGGGTGTGTAATTGTGCTGTATGACTTAAATAAGTTCGTATTTTAATAGCACGGAGGAGTTAACCTGACCCTGGGGAAAACATAACATGTGCAGGTGCGTTCGAAGTGTTACTCGTGTTCGAAGTGTTACTCGTGTTCACAGTGTAATCGTCCTTTCCATTGCCTTGTAATGATATAATAAACCAAGTCCGATTATGTGATGAAGATTCTTAGGTCAACGGTCGAAAACTGCCATTGCATCATATAATATTTATATTTTAGCATAGCAATCTATGACCCAAAGAAAACTTAACAGACAGCATTTCTCTATATCCTATATAACTTGTGTTTTTTCTATAATCAACTTGTTCATTTAGATATATCTAAGTCCAAGGGATCTGACCAAATCAGTGCCAAATTCTTAAAAATGGATGACGCAATAATTGCCCTTGCACTTACACAAATCGTTAACCTAAGCATATCTAAAGCTGAATTTTCCAGCCAATTTAAGTTGGCTAGAGTTGTCCCAATACATAAACAGGCCCAAAAAGTGATTATACCAACTAAAGGCCAATATCTGTATTCCAATTACCTCACTTTTATATTGGAACGACATGTAAATCTTCACTTAAAGGCATACCTAGAATTAAATTCATTGTTCTATTTCAGACAATCCGGCTTTAGAGAACACCACTCTTGTCAAACTGGGATACTGGATGATGATACCAGCGCAAGGCTACATCTGATAGAGGCATCCAGGTCGTTATCATGGTCAAGATGTGGGATGGTGGTGTTGATCTGGATTTCAGAAGTAGTGTTTTCACAGGGGTTTGTGAAGTCTTGTTTACTGAGTGGAAGGGTTGGAATTGTCAGCACTGCGGTGTAGTCTTTCTGTAGCTTCTTTACTGCATGTGTGATACTGCCTCTCTTTATTCTGTTCTTGGTACGGCCCTCTACCTTCTCCTTCATGGGATGGTCTGGAAGGCACTTGCATTTTTTTGCCTGAAGAAGGACCTTTGCTTGTCGTCTCTGTTGTAGAGGTTGTATAGTGGTGGTTTGCTCCATGAATGTGATGCGACTTCATTGCGCCGACCATGATGCGTAGTGCCTGGTTTTGAATCTTGTATAGGGATTGTTGGTTGGTCTTTTCAGTTGTAGACCATGCTGTTGAGCTGTACTCCAGAACGGGTCTCACTGATCCCTCGTACACTGTCTTGAGTATCTGCTCATTATCTCCCCATGTTGTTCCAGCTAGTTTGCGCATGCTTGCCAGCTTCTTGCGTGCCTTTCACTCTGTGCGTGCGTAGGGTGTGCGGCTTCCATGCCAGCCTCTTGTCAAAAGTTACACCAATGTAAGG